>Ga0160449_1000162_pt1 | contig 59597 bp, 47 predicted proteins | sample HID1975I_E1MG_FD_108216 | JGI IMG/M metagenome (GOLD analysis project Ga0160449, IMG submission 108216) | Enriched soil microbial communities from UW Madison campus, WI, USA - HID1975I_E1 MG | ecosystem: Environmental > Terrestrial > Soil > Unclassified | place: USA: Madison, Wisconsin...
AATCAATCATTATACATCGAAACTGACGAAATTTTCGGTTTCAATCAAACCACATTTGGATTTGGCATATTCTATGTTGTATGTTTGCAGGAGAGCTAACAGAAGACAGGGTGACAGGAACAATCTGCCAACAATAGCAAGTAAAGCGCAGAACACGGAGTAGCCAGTAATCAACGGCCAATAATCAATCATCAGTAATTAATATCAGCCCCCCTTCAGTATGGCTTCAGTATACCTTCAATATAGATACAGTATACTAACAGCATAAAACACCAAAACAGGCCGTTTCCGCGATAAACTGCCTTGAATAACTATGTAGAGCAATGACATCCCCATACCTTTAAAAAACAACCAGCCCATTTTAATCAGCCATTCCAGGCGCGGCAGCAATGCTGGATTCTAAATTCTGTATGCTGTATTCTTTCCCATTAAGCCCCTATATTAAATTCTCCACCTTTTTTGGCAGATCAATCAAAATAAACTTACTTTGCCTACTAAATTAGTAGACTATTATTTCATGAGCTACGTTGCCTGTGAAACAACCTGGCTTATTGAATAGGTTCACCGTTAAAACTGACTGAGATGAAAACCATGCAATTATCACTGCCTTTTAAGGCCCTGGTATTTATTCCATCCGTTCACTCCTCTTGCAACTTTACCTGTTGTAAATAATTAATACCCTTTATAAAATGTGGCAGTAATGCCTGCCCCGCACTTTCACGCCCGTGAAAGATAGGTTCCTTTTCTTTCCTGGAGTTTTTCCGATGCAATAGACCGATCATCATGTGCCATACTGCATGGCCCGTGAAGGCAGGTTCGTATTCGATTGTCGCCATCATTTAAACCAGCAATACTTACCTATGAATAACTGTAGTGCTTAGCCACTGCAGCGAATACCTATTGTTCAAAACTAACCAGGAAAAAACGCAATGAAAAAGCATCTATTGGCAGGGTTATGGATAATCCTTTTATCACCCTTGCTCTTGCCTGCACAAACAGGCACAGATCCCATCATCAATTCCAACCTTTCCGGTAAAGTAATTGATGCAAAGAACAAATTACCCCTCGCCGGTGCCGGCATTGCCATCAAAGGAACCACCCACCAGGTGATAGCCGATAACGATGGTAAATTCAGCTTCAAAACCGGACAGCGATTTCCTTACATCCTCATCATTACCAATGTAGGTTATGAGACTACCGAGGTTGTTGTCAATGAAGGCACAATACTAATAGCATTAAAAGAAGCACACAAAGACCTCGACGAAGTGGTGGTCGTAGGATATGGATTGCAAAAAAGAAAAAGTCTTATTGGTTCCGTCGCCAAAATAAGCCCTGCCCAAACAAAGAACATACCAGTGGCCAGTTTTGATGCACAACTCCAGGGACAAGCTGCAGGTGTACAGGTCAACACCTTTTCCGGATTGCCGGGTGAAGGCGTAAGGGTGCAGGTAAGAGGCACCTCTTCCATCAATTCCAGCAACGATCCCCTCTATGTGATTGACGGTGTATTTGCCAACAACAATACACTGTCTACTATCAACCTGGGTAGCAAATTCACCTCCCCATTGGCCGATATTAACCCGGCCGACTTCGAAAGCATCGAAGTGCTGAAAGATGCCAGCGCCATTGCCATCTATGGTTCCCGGGGCGCCAATGGCGTAGTGCTCGTTACTACCAAACGCGGTGAGTTCAGCAACAACAAACCAAAGTTCAACCTCAATGTATACCAGGGCTGGCAATGGGCCGACCGCAGCCGTTTATGGGACCTCACCACTGGCCCCGAACATGCCATGTTGGTCAATGAAGCCTACACCAATTCTGGCATAGAGAATCCCGCCCAAACTAAATACAGCTTCGCTACCCGTCCTTTCCAACCCAACACCAGCGGTACTGCCCAACCCTTCGCAACAGATAAAAGAGGCAACCCCGAAGACCAGGGCACCTACGACAGGCTGGCCGAAGTGCTCCGCACTGCCCAGGTAAGGAACATTGATTTCAATGTACGCGGTGGTAGTAAAACAGTTCGTTATTACCTCGGTGTTGGATACACCGACCAGGAAGGGATATTGAAACCTTATAAATTTACCCGCGGTAGTTTCAAGTTCAATGTCGATGCCAAACTGAGCGACCATGTGCTCCTCGGTTCCAGCAACGGTATTTACCGTTCCTTTCGCCAGCAGGTGCGCGGTGGGGCAGGGCAGGAGGCAGGGCACTTATTATCAGCCTTGCATCACCCCACTTATTTCCCGCTCACCTATCCCGATGGTACCCCTTCACGCGGATCCATTTATGAAAGCATCCTCAATCTTGTTAACACCGATATTGCAGACATCAATACCAAAAGCATTCGCTACCTGGGCAACCAGTTCCTGGAAATAAGCATTACACCCGATATCAAATTCAAAACTTCCTTCGGGCTCGATTACAACAACTACAACGAAAGCGAATACTTCAACGATCAAACTCAGATAGGAGGCGTACTGAATACCGGTGGCTATAAGAACGAAGCCCTTTCCAGCTACAGCGTATTCCTCAACGAACAAACCCTGAGTTACAACAACGGTCCCGATGCCAAACACAGCATCGCAGCTGTGATCGGTAATACTTTCCAAACTACCCAGCTGAATTTTAATTCACTCACAGGATCGGGTTTTCCCAACAATTCCTTTAAGGAAATATCAGCCGCATCCAACCGTACCGCTGCACAAAGCGAAACAAAGTCTACCCTCGCTTCCTTCTTCGGCCGGGTAAACTATAGCTATGACAACAAATATTTTATAGAAGCCACCCTGCGCGCCGATGGCTCTTCAAAATTCGGTGCCAACAACCGCTGGGGATATTTTCCCGGCGTCGGTGTCGCCTGGAGATTGAAAGAAGAATCTTTCCTGCGTGATGTGGACCAGGTATCAGACCTGAAATTGAGAGCAAGCATAGGTGCTGCCGGTAACCAGAATGGCATCAGCGACTTTGCATCACGCGGACTCTGGTCAGGCAATGCTCAGTATTCCGATAATCCTACCAGTGGTGAGAAGCCCGGTACTGCCCACTTCCAGCTCGAAAACCCCGACCTGAAATGGGAGAAGACCACTACCTATAATGTAGGTCTCGATGCGGGTTTCTTTAAGAACCGTTTACTCGTAGACCTGAACCTCTATTATAAATACACAACCGATGCTTTATTGTATGTGCCCGTACCCGGCTCTACCGGTTATGTTAGCTCACTGGCCAACGGCGGCGAGATCAGCAACAAAGGGATAGAGTTGGGTATCACCACCACCAACATCAGCACCAAAGACTTTGAATGGGGCACCAGCTTCAATATTGCCCGCAATGTGAACCGCGCAGAGAAACTAGTAAGCCCCATCACCTTCGAAGCCCGCGAATACATCCGTACAGAAGAAGGTGCACAACTCGGTTCTTACTGGTTATACAAGCAATTGTATGTTGACCCGCAAACAGGCAATGCCGTATTTGATGATGTGGACAAGGATGGCAAACTCACAGCGGCCGACCGTCAATTACTGGGCAACCTCATCCCTGATTTCTTTGGAGGTATTACCAATCGCTTTTCATGGAAAGGGTTTGATCTCAATGTACTCTTCACCTTCCAGTATGGCAACAAAGTATACAACTTCAACCGTTTCATCCTCGAAGGTGGTGGTACCCGCGATGCATCCCGCTCCATACTCAAAAGCCAGTTGAACAGGTGGCAGAAGCCCGGCGATATCACCGATGTGCCCCGCCTTACTTTCTTCGGAAACAATTATACCATCGAGCAAAACAGCCGCTTCCTCGAAGATGCCTCCTTCCTGCGACTCAAGGCCGTTACCCTTGGGTATACCTTGTCCAGTAGCTGGAGCTCCAAACTGAAACTGGAAAAAGTACGCTTCTATGCATTGGCCACCAACCTTTGGATCACGACAAAATATACAGGTGCCGATCCCGAGTCTTCCGGTAGCGCTTTGCAAAACAAACAGGGCCTGGATACCGCCACACCACCCCAGCCCGTGGGTATTCAGGTAGGCATAAACATATCATTTTGATTAATGGCAGTCATGTAGTCGAAGCAAGCGCATTGCCGATTGCCGACTGCCGATTCACGACTTTAAAACAAGACCATGAAAAAGTTATCCATCATTATAGCAGCAACAGTACTTATTGCACTGCAATCCTGCAAGAAATACCTCGACGTAGAACCCGCCGACCTGGTGTCCGACGAGCAAACCATCTTTGATAAAACATCCGCCGAAACAGCCCTTAGAGGCGCTTACCGCGGTCTCGCTAGTTTAAATTACAGCGGCGGTTTTCAAAATACCATACTGCAATCAGGTGCCGATGTAGTATCCGTGAATACCAGCCTTACCGACCTCTCCGTTACCAACTACGACCTGAGGTCGGACATTCCTTTCTTACAAACTTACTGGAACAACAACTACAATACCATCAACCGCACCAATCACATCATTGAGAAAGTGCCTGCCGTAACCGACCTGAAGTTTACCGATGCTATTCGCAGCCAGATAGTAGGAGAGGCTTATTTCATCAGGGCCCTTTCTTATTTCGACCTGGCAAGGTTATATGGCAATGTGCAAATATTTCTCACACCTACCAAAACTGTAGCTGACAAACTGGGAGTAAAGAAAAGCACCAAAGAGCAGGTACTGGCCCAGGTATTGGATGATCTGAACAAAGCCGAGCCGTTACTATCGGCTACCGTTATCAGGAACAGGGCCAACAAATTTACAGTGTATGCTTTGCGGGCAAGACTGTTCCTCTACCAACAGAAATACGAGGATGCAGAAAAAGAAGCCGGCAAAGTACTCACTAATAGCAACTTTAAACTCATCAAGCCATTCAACCTGGCGACCGGTACTACCGAATCCATATTGGAACTCACGTACAGTATCAACGACCAGAATCCCGGCTTCACCTTGTGGAAAGGCAACAGGCAGCTTTCCCCTTCTGCTACTTTACACAACCTGCTCAATGATCCTGCCGTGGGTGGTGGCCGGAAGATACTTTCTGTGATCAATGCATCCAACCAATATATCGGGGGCATATTCCCCGACAATACTTCCCCCAATTATGTATTGCGCACAGCAGAGCTGTTTCTCATCAGGGCCGAAGCACGCGCCAAAAAAACGGCGCCCGATCTGGATGGCGCTACTGCCGACCTCAATGAAGTACGACTCCGGTCAGCCATTGGAGCAACAACAGCCACTACCCAGGACCAGATCATACTGGCCATCGAAAATGAACGCAGAGTAGAACTGGCGCTGGAACCACACCGTTGGTTCGACCTGGTACGTACCGGCCGTGCACCTGCTGTGCTGGGCCTTTCCAACGCCAACAAATACATTTTCCCGATTCCGGCCGCCGAAATATTGGCCAACCCGGCGCTGGAACAAAACCCGGATTATTAATGGATGTCAGCCTGAGCCTGTCGAAGGCGTCTTGAATAACACAACCACAATAATAAACACTCATCATATGAGCGAATCAGTTTCATTCCAGTCAGCCACTCCCTTTGAGCGCTGGTTCCAGCCTGTCAACAGCCGGTTGCAAAAAATAGTGCAGCCCGGTTATAAAGGAAAAGAATGGAAAGCAGCCGAGGTCATACTTTTCCGTTTCTTCTTTATTTTTTTCCTCTTGCTCATATTTCCCGTCGACTGGAAGTTTTACCGCGAATTGTGGGGGATCAACTGGGCACACCTCCATTTTCACGACCTGTTCAGGTTATCCAAATACCAAACCCAGTTCATTGCCCAGGAGAAACTCCCTGCCTATGGCGTCGGCGTCTTTACCAATTGGGGCATTGCCATCCTGGTAGCGGCAGCCGGTACTGCCCTTTGGACAAAACTGGATAAAACAAAAAAGGAATACAACGTGCTCTACTACTGGCTGCGCGTAGTGCTCAGGTATAAACTGGCCATCATACTCATTACTTATGGCTTTATCAAGTTGTTTCCCCTCCAGATGCCTTATCCTTCCCTCAGCAACTTGCAAACCAATTACGGTGATTACTTTCCCTGGAAGATCTATTTCCAAACCACCGGCATCGCCCCCAAATACCAGTCCTTCCTGGGATTTGTAGAGATACTGGCCGCCTTTCTCTTGTTCTATAGAAAGACCGTCACCTTTGGTGTGGGCCTCATCTTTGGTTTTATCGGCAATGTTGCCGTGGTTAATGCCTTTTATGATGTGGGCGAACTGATCACCAGCACATTTATTGTACTTGTTGCGTCTTTCCTCTTCATTTACGACATCCCACGCTTATGGCATTTCCTGGTACAGGAGCTACCTACCAAAGCAAACAAGCTCGTGCCCAATTTCTCCGATAAGAAGCTCAAAACAGCACGCACCACCTTAAGAGTCGCCTTCCTGCTCTTCGTAGTCCTTTTTGCGTACAAAACTTTCGACAACTATACCAACGATCCTTACAAAGTACCCAAAACAGCCGGCCTCCATGATTCCTATGGCTTGTATAATGTAAAGGAATTCATATTGAACAACGATACCATCCCTTACTCCAATACCGATCCCAACCGATGGCAGGATGTGATCTTTGAAAAATGGAGCACCCTTACCATCAAGGTCAACAGGCCCGTGAAGATCGATTTCTCCAGCGGTGAAAAAGTGGCAGAGAAAGATATCGACAGAAATTATGAACTCGCCGGGCTGGCCGGTCGCCATTATTTCTACTACGATGCCGATACCGTCAACCATACCCTGGCCTTGCAGAACAAGAATATCCACCACCGCAACGAAAAACTGTCCCTGCAATACACTATTCCCAACGATTCCACCATCATCCTGAATGGGATCAATGAGAACAGCGACTCAATCCACGTAGTCCTCAACAGGATCAATAAAAAATACATGATGTTTGAAGGTCGTCGCCGGCCTGTTAAAATTTAAGCATATGTCAAATACAACCATCAACCTGGCATTACCTGCCGAAGCCAAAGCCCTGAAGCAGCAGGCTGCCATCAACGGCGCTCCCGTATCGCCACTCGCGCCCTGGACACCGGCTGCCAAATTAGCTTTTCGCATCGGCTTCCTCTACATGCTCTTCCTCTGCATTCCCACTTATCCCAAATTCTATGAACACCTCTTCGGTCTTCAGTGGGGCAAGATCACCTACCACGACTTCCAGAGCGTAGTAGCCTTCTGGCCGCCGCAGATCATACTCATCGAATCAGAAGAAGGCGTCTTTGGGTTACTCAATTACATCAACCTCATTCTCGTATTCGCGGCAGCCGTTGTAGGAGGCCTCATCTGGACCCTCCTCGACAAAAAAACACCACGTTACGATAAGCTGTATTACTGGATCAGGGTACTCGCCCGTTACCGCCTGGCTTATGGTATGATCGGGTGGGGGCTTAAAAAAGCCTTCCCCATGCAAATGGTCTATCCCACCATGGGCATGCTCAATACCCCCTTCGTGGATATGGCCGAGAAGAAATTATACTGGTCTCACGTAGGCGTTTCCTTTGGTTATACCATATTCCTGGGTTTTGCCGAGATCATTCCCGGCCTGCTCTTATTACACCGGAAGACCGCTGTACTGGGCGCTGCTTTAGCTGCCGTGGTTACCTTCAATATCTGTATCGCCAACCATGCCTATGATGCCGGCGTAGCCGTACCCGCTGCTTATTTTGCCATCATTGGCACTTACATCGCCTGGTTTGAACTGCCCAAAATATGGAAGCTTGTAGTGCAGGAAAAAGACATCACCTGGGCGAAAAGGTATTACCCCGTATTCCCCCAAAGATGGAAGCGCAACCTGCGTACGGCCATTAAAATAACATTTAATTTTATCTTCGTTCCCCTGGCCGCTGCCATGTGGGCCTACGGCTTTTTCAACGGCAATAATTACAATATCCCCAGCACACCCGGCCTCGAAGAGGTGAAAGGTACCTACAACGTTACCGAATTCCGGCTCAACAATAAATGGGTTCCTTTCAATCCCGGTGATTCTATAAGGTGGCAGGATGCTATCTTTGAGAACTGGTCAACCCTGAGCTATAAAGTCAACAGAGGAGCCATTGCCGACCGGATGATCGGGTATTCCCCCCTGAGGGTGAAGGATGATAAGAAGAACAACAAGCTCAACCAGGTCAATACCCAGGATTCAGATCAGCTGGCCAAACAAAAGAAGAACCGCGATCTCGGCGTTACCCGTTGGGAAGTAGGAGGGATGGCCGGCGACAGGCGCTATTTCTTTTACACCGCCGATACCGTTAAAAAAGTATTGTACCTGCAAAACAAGAACAAGAACCACGATGACGAAACACAGGTACTACATTACAGCATGCCCACACCCAACAGGATCATCCTTACCGGGTTGAATGAGTTCAGGGATTCTATTTACGTGGTGCTCGACAGGACCGATAAGAAATACCCCCTGGTAGAAGGGCGGCAAACAACCATCAAAGCATTTTAACACAGATAGAACAACACATCAACATGTCATACGAAAACACAACCGTACCCGCTACAACATTGAATGCGGAAACCTCACCACCTTTGTCGGAGAAAAAGCCATTCCTGCAATCCCTTACCGAAGACTGGTGGGCCGTGCTCATCGGTAGTACCATCATCATCGCTGCACTTGTGATTACTGGCACCGTTACCGGCTTTAAATTCACCGTGCCCGTATACCAATGGGCCAATACAGACGATCTGTTGAACAAAGTATTAACAGGTTCCAATCTTTTACTCATAGCAACCATCGGTATCCTGTTTGCAATATTGTCTTCAGTGGCCATTCGCCTGTCTGGCGGCAGCATCAGGAACTACCTGGCTGGTTTTTCCCTGGTATTTGTAATCGGTATCATCTCTTTGATCATTGCAGGCAACAAGACCATCAGCTACTATGGAATAGAATATGTGGTATTTGCCCTCGTCATTGGCTTGCTCATTGGCAACCTCACCAAAATTCCTGATTGGCTGCGCGAAGCTGCCCGCTCTGAGTTTTTCATTAAGACAGGCCTCGTTATACTGGGTACCAGCGTGCTCTTTACCGATATTGTAAAAGCAGGATTGCCCGGCATCCTGCAGGCCGTATTGGTGGTAAGCGTAGTGTGGTTCTTTGCTTTGTGGCTGAGCCGTAAGCTGAAAGTGGATGATGAGTTTGGCGTGATCCTGGCCTCTGCTGTAGCCATCTGTGGTGTGTCTGCTGCCATTGTTGCTGCCGGGGCCATCAAAGGCGATAAGAAAAAACTTTCCTACGTCACTACCCTGGTATTACTGGTGGCCATTCCCATGATGATCTTACAGCCCTGGTTGATAAAAGCATTGCATATTCCTGAAATAGTAGGAGGCGCCTGGTTGGGTGGTACACTCGATACCACCGCTTCCGTAACTGCTGCCGCTGCCCTCGTAGGACCTGCAGCTTTGAAAGCAGGTGTGATCATTAAGTTCTCACAAAATGTACTGATAGGCGTTGCCGCTTTCTTCATCGCCATCTGGTGGACCTACAGAAAAGGAACCAATGCCAATGCGTCCAGTGTCGGGCTGAGCTCGTCGAATGATGTCAGGCTGAGCCCGTCGAAGCCGACATCCACCGACCAAACGCCCACAGAAAAGCCCGGACTGGGTGTTGTGTGGGAACGCTTTCCAAAATTTGTATTGGGCTTTATTGCCGCTTCCCTCATCTTTTCTTTTCTCATCCCCGTCGATACCGCCAAATCAGTGAGCGGCATTCTCAACAGCCTGCGCACCGTTTGGTTTGCACTTGCCTTTGTAGCCATCGGCCTCGAAGCACGCTTTACCGACCTGGTGAAAATCGAAGGCGGACGCCCGGCCATTGCCTTTATCGGCGCCCAGCTTTTCAACATCCTCTGGACACTTATCTGGGCCTGGCTCCTTTTCGGAGGCATCCTCCTCGCCACCCCGGATATCAAATAACCCATCAACATAAAAAAGGAGCGGGACACTACTCCCGCTCCACATTTTATGAAAGCTCGACGTTCTCTACTTTGTTGCCAACTCCCTGCGTCCTTCTTACTCTGTCAACTTATCACCTTATCAACATACCAACTCGTCAGTTTTCTTACTCGTTGCCTCGCTGCCTGGTTGCCTCGTTGCCTTTTCAAATCACTGCACCCTATCCTTCACATCATCAGCCGTATTATCATTGTACTTCCGTTTGCGTGTAAAAGTCTCCTTACCGAAACTATAACTGAAGGAGATACCCACCCGGCGGGTATCATTCACACTCGTGCGAATCGATTGAGCCTGCTTCAACCCCTTCAGCTCCTCTTCCCATCGCATCGTGTAAAAGATATCTTCCACATTCAGTTTCAAGGAACCTTTTCCTTTCAGCACCTTCTTTTGAATGGCCGCATTTACCCAGTACCGCGGTTGCGTCATACGCTGCCAGTTATTCTGCTTTCCGTTATAAGCAGCATTCACTTCCGCACTCCAGTCCTTGCCCAGCTTAAACTGGCTTAGGAAATTCGTCCGCCAGGTATAGATCTTGATGTCCAGATTTTCTGTAGCCAGCTGCCCCTCCGTTGTGAACTCAGCGCCTGCAATATGAAAGTTCAAAGTCCACCACTTGGCAGGCGTCGTATTAATGTATAATAATATAGCGATCAACTGCCGCGTAGCGATATTCTCGGACCGTGTGATCTGGATATTATTTTCCATCCGGGCCGCCCCGAAAAAGCCATCAACAGCCCGCTCTACATTGAAGATCGCATTGATCAGCTGCTTGTACCGGTAGGTGATGGCCATACTGCTGTTGTAGGATGGCTTCAAATAAGGATTGCCCGTGCTGTAAGAATACTGATCCACAAAAAACAGGAAGGGATTCAGTTGCTGGTACCCCGGCCGGTTGATCCGCCGCGAATAGTTCAGCGATAAAGTATGCTTGCTCATGCTGTCCAGCTTATAGCTAAAGAAGGCTGTGGGAAATAAGCCTGTATAATCATTGGTAAAAGTAATTGCCGGTACTGCCGCATTTCCCAGTTGGCGCCCCTTGATCTGCGTATTCTCCAACCGTAGCCCCACCTGCATGCCAAATCGCTTCCAGTCCTTCCGCCCGTTCACATAAGCCGCATTGATATTCTCCCGGTAAATAAAATGATTCGAGCGCCCATAATCCGGCGTCTGCGTATTGTTGTTTACCCCAAAATAATCCGATTGATTGTCGTTCTCTACAAAACTCGTCTTTATACCACCGGCAAGACTGGCCTTGTTCTTCAACGGATGAGAGTAGTCCGCCTTAGCTGTATAAATATCAATATTGGAAGGCAGATCATAAATAAAGTTTTGTTGACTCAGGCCACCGCCAGATGGCAGCTCCACCATATTCTGCAACCACTGCTTTCCCTTGTTGTTATAGTTGATATAGTTGATGTCTGCCGTCAGTTCCTTGCCTGCATTGTCAAACTTATGCTGCAGGTTCACATTCCCACTCAGCTGCCGCCAGGTGCTCCTGCTGTCCGTATTACCCCAGCCGATTGAATCCAATACATCCCCGGCACTATAACTATTACTTACATAATCCATATCCTCCTTCCTTTTACTGCTGGTAGCATTGGCAATAAAGCCAATGGTGGTTTTGGACGATAGCGTATAATCCATGCCCACCCGGCCTGAGTACTCATTAGCGCCCGATGAACTATAATTTTGCAGGTTGATACGGGCGCTTTTTTGCGGATTGCCCCCGTAAAAAGAACGGTCCGTTACATCATCATTAAAGCCCGCATACCGGCCATAACTGAAATTGCCAAACAGGTTCACCTTCCGGTTGAGGTAATTCAGGTTAAGCGAATTATAACTCCTGGCCAGTTTGCCTTGGTTATAGTTGAGGGATAAACTACCGGCGTAGCCTTCTGTCCTTTTCTTTTTGAGCCGGATATTGATCACCGCACCACCGGCCGCATCGAATTTGGCAGGTGGATTGGGCATCAATTCTATTTTATCCAGCATGCCGCCGGGTAATGACCGTAAATAAGCTGCCAGGTCACGGCCACTCATATAAGTGGGGCGTCCGTCAATGAGTACATTCACACCAGATGAGCCTTGCAGGCTGATCTCTCCATTGGCATCCACCGTAATGCCAGGCGTCTTTTCCAATACTTCCAGCGTATTGCTCGTGGAGGCACTGATCATCGATTCCACATTCACGATCGTTTTGTCGATATCCTGCTCTATGAGCGGTTTTTTAGCCACTACTACCACTTCTTTCAGATTGGCTTTCTTTTGTGGCAGTAGAATGATGGCGGGTAGTACCAGTTGCGTGCGGTTGCCTTCCAGCGTGAGCGGCATACTGGTATATTTTTGCGTGCCCGAGGCTGTGATGACCAGGAGATAGACTCCATCAGACAGGTTGGTAAATTCAAACCGGCCATTGTCCCGCGCCGTTTTGGTTTGCACCGTGGCAGAGTCTTTGGCCTGCACCAGCCGCAGCGTAGCGCCCGGTACGGGCTCATTTTGTATATCTTTGACCTGGCCGCTGATCGTCTTGCTGGTTGACTGCGCCAGCGCGTATACCGAAAAAAGCAGGGTGCATAGAATGGTAAAGAATGATTTCATGGCGTAATTGTTTATGTGCTATACAGGGTTGCAGGACAAATTTGGCCCGGGATAACAGCCCCGGAAAATAATCATGTCGTAAGAGCGCCCCTTCCTGACGGAAGGCCGTTTTGGGCTGACAAAGCCCTTCGTCAGCTTTCAGCCTGATTCTGCCATGGGCGCACCCCCGTTCGTCAGGTAAGTTTTAGCAGATGAGATCCGCAAGCCAGCTTTGTGGCTACCTGGTTGGCTTAAAACAAATAATATGAAGAATTTGGATAATGCAGGAAATGGACAGAAAAGCAGCAATACACAGCACCTGTATTTGGTGCTGGGAGCGGGTATCCCCATCTTTCTCACCGCCAATTTTTATATGGATGCCGTTTTCGTCAGGCATACCGAGCAACTGGCTTTTCTTGTTACCATTTATTTCCTGGCAGGAATTTATATCGGCCGCTATGTATCACAGATATGGATCAGTAAACACCGTACCGCTCCCCGTTGGCTCATCATCGTATTGATACTGGTCATGCTCGCCTGCACCATCATTGTATTCATCGTGGCCGGCCTTACCATCACAGGCAGCAAACATTTCATGGCTTATTTATTTACCTTCCTGCCCCTGTTGATACTCAGCATTGCTACCGGCATGCTCATCAAGCTCGTACGCTCTTCCATTAAAAACCAGTTGCAGGATGCACGGGCCACCGCCGAACAAAGTACCAGCGAACTCAAGTTCCTCCAGAGCCAGCTCAGTCCCCATTTCCTTTTCAATACCCTCAACAATATCTACGGCATCTCCCTCTCACGCCATGAGAAAGTGCCGCCCCTGCTCCTCAAGCTCTCCGATCTCCTCCGCTATTCTGTATACGAGGCACGCGAACAGTATGTGCCCCTCCGCAGCGAGTTGGATTATATCCACAACTATATCGACTTTGAAAAGATCAGGATCGGCGAAAAGCTCGTCCTCACCACCGAATTTGAATACCACATCGACCCCAAGGTCAAAATTGCACCCCTGCTCCTCATCGTATTTATAGAAAATGCTTTTAAACATGCAAAGAATAGTATCCAGCAGGAGATCTTTATCGACATCAAACTAAAAATATGGGGCAATACCATTCTCTTTTCCGTCAGAAATACCAATAGGGCCGATCGGGCAGAAAAAGGTATCTTGAACGCCAATAGCGGGTTCGGGCTCGACAATGTGCGCAAGCGCCTGGAACTATTGTACGAAAAAGAGTACAATCTCGAGATAGAAGACGACGAAGAGTATTATAATGTGATCCTGCAACTAAAAGTGAAGAAATGATGAACAGGTTTGATTGCCTGATCGCAGATGATGAACCCATCGCCCGGGAGATCATCGAAGCTTATTGCGGCCATTTACCACAACTGAATGTAGTGGCTTCCTGTACCAATGCCCTGGAAGCAAAAGCCGTATTGGAAAAACAACACATAGACATTCTTTTCCTTGATATTAATATGCCCGTGCTCGATGGCATATCTTTTCTGAAGACCGTGAAAGACCCGCCTCAGGTCATCTTCACTACCGCTTATAAAGAGTACGCCGTTAATGCCTTCGACCTCGCCGCCTGTGATTACCTGCTTAAGCCCTTCTCCCTCGATCGTTTCATCGTGGCCGTTGATAAGGCCATTAGCCAGATCAACAGGGTGCCAGCTCCGCCATCAGCTACTGCCGATAGGATGGAGGGAAAAGGAGAGGATTACACCTTCATGCGCATAGACAGTAAGATCTATAAAATATCCTACAAGGATATATTTTATGCAGAGGCCAATGGCAACTATACCAAAATAGTGATGCAGCAACAAACCCTCATGCCTGCTATGACCTTTACTGCTGTTGAACAACAATTACCCGGCTCATTATTCGTGCGCGTGCACCGTTCCTTCATAATCAACAAAGCGGCCATCACCCTCATAGAAGGCAACAGAGTCTACATTGGTAAAATTGAAATACCTGTCGGCAGCAATTACAAAGAAGCCTTCCTGAAAGAATTGGGCCTTTGAGCTTGTCAGGCTGAGCCTGTCGAAGCCTATTTGCCCCGAATATTATTTGTCATTGGAAGGAGCTATCCTTACCGCAGGCGCTTCCGGTATTACCATAGCTTGCCTGGCCGTTTCAGTGACCTTGCCCTGTGGCCTTTCAGGCCCTACCGGAAAGCGCGCTTCCGCATACGCCGCACGTACCTGTCCGTTGCTCTCCATCGCATTCGCGCGGTTGGCGATCAACTGGTAGCTGAAAGCTGTATTCGAAGTGCCGCCGTTCAATTCGATCACATCAAAACCTGAGGCTGTTTTATTCGTTACATACACACCCTTACAATCCCCTTCCAGTTGAATGAACACTTTCAGCGGCTTCTCCTTACTCACCGCAATATTGCGCGCCAGGATCGGATCTATCCGGATATGCGCCTTTCCATTCACCAACTCACCCGTTCCCGCATCCGTAAACAATACCTCCGGCGCTTCAGGGCAATACATCACCCTGTTCCTGCCTTCTTCATCCGGCACCATCGTCGATTTTACTCCGTTGGAAAGTATGGCATAATCCACATTGCCTGCCCGTCCTCCGATATAGGCATACCCGTTGCCCGAAGCCAGGTAATCAAAATAGCCTGCCCATTTATTGTTCGCGATAGGCCCGCTAGATGTACCTACATAACCGATTACACCATAGTTTGCACCTGCAGCAATCGTACCTGCGCCTGCGCCAATATTGTTGTAGGTAGTGATGCCATTGCCAAGGCTAACCGAGCCAATGCCCATAGTGGCATCCGTAGCCATTGCATAAGTACCTGTATACCGGCCATTGGCCGCAATACCTGATCCGTTTGGATCAGTAGCCCCGGTCATAATATTATTCCCCAATGCCAGTATGCCCGTTCCTGAAACATTAACATTAGTTCCCCTGATGCCGGGATTGATATTCGAATTCGTTTGCCCCATTACGCCAAACCCGCTGACCGACAGACCTGCTACCCCATAACCCGAACTGCTATTAATACCATATACACCCACACCGGAAGAAGTATTTTGCCCCAACAATCCCTGCCCTCCACCTGTATTCTCTCCATACACTCCTGCAAAAGCCCCCGAACTGTACCCATTGATCGGGAAAGCAAAATTGCTGGTAGACCCTGCCACTCCAACCCCAAATACTTCCAGCGCATCCTGGGTTGATTTTGCAATAGTACCATTGATGAGTACCTGTCCATTGGCCCTTGTTCTCAGTCGCTCGATATTGTTTGATCTCAGGGTAAAGTCCTGCGCATCCGTCGTACCCAGGAAATGCGTAGCGGGGGTAGTACTACTATTGCCGCCTGTCTGCCAGCTTGCGTTGGCCGTCGTCAATGCTATCCAGTTGGGAGCGGCCGGCGTACCGTTGTTATAATAAAATCCCGCTACACCATCCGTTTGAAATACCAGCAGGCCCGTGGCCGGCATGGCTATGGCCGTTTTTTGCACGGCTGTCATCGAAGGGATCAGCAAGCCTTTCGTCGTGCTTTTTACTTCCAGCATAGCACTGTTATCCGGGCCGCTGCCGTCCGAATTGATGCCTACCTGCGCAAATGCGCCTATGGAGCAAAAGAGACATCCCGTAAGTAATGAAGTTCCTGATCGCATGGGAGGGTATTTATTATAATAAATAAAATTATACCCTAAAGGGCGCGCCTGTTATAACTTGTATGCGAACAACAGGAGTTTGTATGTGAGGGTTGACTTTAAAGCCGCTGTACCCCCTCCGAGGTCATGATCACCCTTTTCATGCTGCCGTCAGGATTGTAATACAGGTAGTCCACACAAACAGAACGGCGGTGACTGCCCCCACGCTGCAAGCCACCGTTGTGGTAAAAGAAGTAATCCTTGCCCTTGAAATGCAGGATCGCAGGCCGGTTCGTTTCACAGTTGCCCGCCAGTTCATTTAAGATACCCTTAAATTCCCAGGGGCCATGTATATTGCGGCTCATGGCATAACCCACTTTTTCCGGACTGCCATACCCATACGAAAGATAATACCATTCCCCGCGTTTATGCAGATGCGCCCCCTCCATGAATCCTGGTAGCGATAGGTTGCGTATAGCCCCTTTTAAAGAGATCATATCTTCCCCAAGCTGTGCATAATAACATACATCTTTCCCCCAGAATAAATAAGCCACCCCGTCATCATCCACCAATACCGTAGGGTCAAAATTCTGTCCCTTACTGTCAATAGTATGAATGTCATCACCCGTAACAAGGGCTGAACCCTTTGCATCTGTAAAAGGACCCATTGGATCATCGGCTATGGCTACCCCAATCGCTTTGCCTTCAATAGTCGAATGAGTAACCGATACATACCAATAAAATTTGCCTTTATAATGGATCACCTTCGATGCATAGGCGTCGCCCTTGGCCCACAGAAAATCAGTTGCCTTCAAACGATGACGTCCTTCTGTCCAGTTGCGTAGGTCCTTCGATGAAAAGCACAACCAATCCTTCATTACATAGTTTTCTTCCGGATAAGGCGCTTCGTCATGGCCTGTATACAGATAGACCGTATCATTCCAGGCCAGTACCGTCGGATCAGCCGTAAACAGCTTACTGATAATTGGATTTGAAGCTTTCATAAATATTCCTGTCACAATTTACTGGCCATAGATACCTCCCTTGCCTTTCCTGTATCAGGGATCTGGTCGTTGGTTGGACATAAAGTACCTAAAATGGGGAATAAGAACCGCAGGCTGTGAACTCCTTCTGCCACAATCCGTTGGTTTCATTTTTGTGCATGATAACAAGACTTGCTTGGAGCAATCCAATTATCAAATTTTAAAACTATCAGTTATGCAAGGAAGCAGAGGAAGTAATAAGCAGGGATCAGCCAGTCGCGCGATCCAGGAACAATTCAACAAGGCTTTTATAGCAGGCAATAAAAGCGAACCCGGGCTTGACAGACCTAAAAATGGCGCAGGTACTAAGAGTTTTACCCTGCTGGTAGACAAAGTGCCTTATGAAGTTAAAATACAACCCTTCGATTTTAATGAGGAAAAACGCTTTTATGTAAACGTGAATGCTGGTACTTATCATGTATTCACCTGGGATACCGAAGTAAATGGTTGGCGGGCCATTGATGATGAATCGGCAGACCTGCCCGAAGTAGTGGAAGAAGCGATCAGTAAAAAATTACAGGCCCAATAAACAAACTATGAGTAATATCGACAAAAATAAAGGAGAGGTTCAATCCGATGCTGGCAGTAATGAAGATAAGTCCGGCGGGCAACCTGGTCAGGATGATCAACTCAAAAAGAATCCCAATCCACGGGCCAACGAAAACCTGCCGGAAGCTCTACAAACCGACAAGGATGATGAAGAGCAGGAACAGGGAGCCGGATCAGAGGTTACCGATGGTGAAGATGGATAAGGCAAGCTGCCTTATTTTCTGATCTGTCCGTTACCCCTGATCACCCATTTTTCTGTTACCAGCTTTTCCAGAGCAAAAGGGCCGCGTGCATGTAGCTTTTGCGTAGAAATGCCAATCTCTGCACCCAGGCCGAATTCCTCTCCATCTGTAAAGCGGGTGGACGCATTCGTATACACCGCTGCAGCATCAACTTCCCGGATAAAGCGTTCACAGGCCTTCTTATCCTCCGATACGATCGCCTCCGAATGACGGGTAGAGTAGGTGGCGATATGCTCCAATGCTTCATCTATTCCACCTACTATTTTAATCGCACATTTTTGACTCAGGAACTCCCGGCCAAAGTCCGATACCTGTGCTTTTTGTAAATGAGGATAACCTTTCAGTAAACCATAGGCAACAGGATCAGCAAACACCTCCACTTCATAATCCTTGAACAAAGGAGCGATACCTTTCAGGAATGCTTTGGCTACTTGCTTATCGACAAGGATAGTATCCGCAGCATTGCATACGGAAGGCCGGGAGGTTTTGGCATTCACAGCAATCTCCACAGCTTTCTTCAGGTTAGCTTTCCTTTCCACATATACATGCACCACACCAGCACCTGTTTCGATAACCGGTACCAGGCTGTTTTTTCGTACATATTGTATCAGCCCTTCCGAACCACGTGGTATCAACACATCAATATATTTCGTAGCAGTAAACAACTGGTCTACTACTTCCCGCGACGGAGGCAGTAGCGTTACCACATCCGGATTGATACCTTGCCTTTCCAGTACCTTTTTGATGAGCTTAACCCCCAGTTCATTCGTATCGGCCGCTTCACTGCTCCCTTTTAAAACACACGCATTGCGACTCCGCAGGCAAAGCGCGGCAATATCGAAAGTTACATTAGGCCTTGATTCATAAATGGCGCCCACCACACCCAGCGGCACACTGACCTTTTGCAGTTGCAAACCATTAGGTAATGTTCTTTTCTCCAATACCTTGCCGGTTGGGTCCGGTAGCTTGGCTACTTTCTTAATGCTGTTGGCTATATTTTTAATGCGTGCCGCTGTTAGGAGCAACCGGTCATTGCGCGGATTATCGGGCGACTGCTTCGCCAGGTCTTTGGCATTGGCTTTTAGTAGTGCATTCGTTTGTGCTATTAGTTCATCTCCCAATGCTCGCAACAATTGTTGCAGCTGCTGGTTGGTCAGCGCTTGCAGACTCGTAGCAGCTTTATGCGTTTTTATGAGGAGCGGTAGTACCGTTTTCATGTTCCGTGTCATTAAAATAAAACAATGTCGTCAGCATGGGCGGCGATCACATTCTTCACCGTCAGTTGGTTGTTAATAGCCTTGGCATCTGCTCTTGTTTTGGCCACCCCGAGGATCGTTCCTTCTTCATCCATTAATTGCACCACTTCTCCCACGCCAAACTTGCCCGTTACACTCGTTATGCCAACCGTTAGTAAACTTTTCCTGGATTGCAGGGCCTTGGCCGCCCCCTTGTCCACATAAATTGTACCCAGTGTCACAGAGCCACTGGCCAGCCATTTCTGGCGGGCGCCCAAGGTAGACGACTGTGGTACAAAATAAGAACCATTGCGGCCTTCCAGTGCCGCTGTAAGAGGTTTATCTCCTTTCAGTCCGCAGATTACCACCTGGATGCCCAGCGAAGTGGCCAGCCTGGTAAACGTAAGCTTGGAGATCATACCACCCAATCCTAAGCCACTCTTTTCCGTACTCACGTATTTCATCACAGAAGCTACTTTGTCGATCCGCGGTATCACCTGCTTTTGATCATCGAGCAAGCCACCTGAGGATGTGCAGAGCACCAGCGCCGAAGCGTCAAAACCAATAGCGATCAGCGTGGCCAGTTCATCATTGTCGGAGAATTTGATCTCCACATTACTCACCAGGTCATTCTCATTCACTACCGGCAATATGCCATTCTCCCAGAAAGTAGAAAAGGTTTCTTTGAGCTGAAGGAACTGCTTGCGGTTGGAAAAGTGCACCCGTTCGCAAAGCGCCTGCGCTACCGGAATACCATGAGGGGCAAAATATTGCGCATACAATTGTATGAGAATGGGATTGCCTACCGCGGCTGCTGCCTTGCGTTCTGATAAGGTGCCCTTATAATCCCGCAGGAACTTCTTACCGCTGCCCACCGCGCCACTCGACACCAGCACCAGCTTGTACTTTTTGCTCAGCGAAGCAATTTCTGCAGCCACCTTTTGAATAATACCTGTATCAATATTCCCTTCCTGGTTACTGATCACAGCCGTACCTAACTTGACAACTAAAACTTTACCCGACATTCTATACTTCTTTTATAGAGTAATGGCCGTAAAAATAATAAATAACCAGCTAATGCACATTCCTTAATTCCTGCGCAAGGAATATCCAGCTTAATAAAATGCCAATCCAGAATACAATTGAATCACAACTGTTTTGTATCTTCCTTATGATTGTGTGCCAATGACCCTCTACTGGTACTACAGTTTGCTTCGTTTCCTTCAAGTGATTTGCTGCAAAAACGCCTGCCCGGGCGCGTTCAAGCCCACATATACTGTATGGTCTTGTCCTATTTATATTTTCTATCCAATTAAATGAAGAAAAATGCAAATCAAAACCAGATCACACCATTATCTTGCTATGTTGAGCTTATTACTTTGCATAGCTGTCTTATCCTGTTCTAAACAACCGCTTCAGGAACCCGTTGCGGAAGAACAACCCCTTGGCGCTACACCCGAGGATGTTGACTTGAATGCCATCAACAGCACCTTTTCCGAAAATTGGGACAGCTACACCCACGGCAGTCAGTACACGTCTGCCCAGGCTGCTGCCGATTTTGGAAATATTAGCGGCTGGAATCAATCCCGCTCCATGATCTCCAATGGTAACCTGCGTGTGACCTTACTGCCCAATGCCTTATCAGGCGCCGGTGGTATCGTCAGCAATATCGATGTATCAGACGGCACTGCCTATGAGCTCGATTTTGACATTCGTTTCCATAGCGCATTCGATTGGAGCAGGGGAGGGAAGCTGGGTTTTGGCTTCGCCATTGGTGAAGGCAATGCAGGCGGCGACCCTGCCTGGGATGGCAATGGTGGCACCCTGCGCCTCATGTGGTACAACAACAATGGCCGTATTTATTTCCATCCCTATGTTTATCACAGGGATCAGGTCGGTCAGTATGGCGACAATTTCGGCAAATCATATCCCTCCTCTGGTAGCCTGGTCAAAGGACAAACCTACCACGTACACATGTACATCAAGAGCAATACCGGTAGCAGTACCAATGGTCGTGCCCAGATCCTGATCGACGGCACCACCTTGCTGGATATTCCTATCCGGTGGACAACTAACGATGCCCAGCGTATGATCAAAAATGTAACCTTCCATACATTCCGTGGCGGTAGCCAGGATTATTGGAAATCATCGACCGAGGGATATATTTATTACGACAACCTGTACGTGCATAAGATCAGTTAACTGGTATAGATAACTAACTGCGCGCGCCAGACAAGACCATATGATAAAAGCCCCGGGTTGCTATAAGCTTCCCGGGGCTTTTTCATGATCTGTCAATATAGTGATGGTCTTTCAGTTTACTGGTAGAAATTCCTGCTTTTATTTTTTTGCTTTGGCAGAAGCTTTATCGGGTTTCCCCAATGTCAGCAAAGCATCCAGGAGAAATCCGCTTTGTATTTTATTGTCAAACGTGAGCGACAGCTCTTTATTTGTTTTGTTTTCATAGTCAATATCATTGTGCCCCATATTCATGTAGAGCATCTTGTATTTCGTATTTGTCCAGGCTACCGGATAATACCCGCTATGCCATATTTCATGCTGCTTAGGGCCTGTTCCCAGTGGAAAACTGGTGGAGTCAATGGAGAGCAGGATCTTAATATCCGGGTTCTTACGCAGGTCCTTTTCCCAGCGATACCACTCATTGGGGGCCGATGCAAAAGTAGCAGGCAGATGTTGTGTGAAAGGATGTTTCCCGCCCTCTATCCGCAATACAGCGGAAGTGGGCCTCCAGGTATTACTCTTGTACTGCCCTGCCCCTATGAACTGATTGTGGTACCAGTCCCAGTTTTCTGGGAAAGCCGAGGGGGTGAGCGCAAATGCCGCAAAATGAAAGCCGATCCAGCCGCCCCCTTTCTCCATATATTCTTGAAAAGCTGCCCGCTGGTCCGCGGATTCCGGCCGGGTATCCAGAAATAGAACTACCTGGTATTGCGCCAGGAAGCCGGCATTCAAATTACTCCAGTTGTTAGTTGAATCGTAGGTAAAGTGATTCTCAGCAGCCGCTTTGGCCAGCCACTTGTTGGCTTCGTGCACAAAACTGATATGCGCCTGGTCACTCTTGGCAGTATAAAATCCAATGACTTTAAAAAGAGAAGCTTTGTCCTGAGCTGTCAGGCTTAACGAAGAGATCAAACTAAGAATACAGCATACAATCGTTCGAACGGTAATCTTATTCATGTGGGTAATAGCAGGTTTTGCCCAAATTAACGTTTTTTCCTATCCGGTTAATCGGATACTACTTAAACGTTTCAGTTAATCACCCATTATTACCCTAAGCCCATCGAATGAATTCTTTGGAAACGAATGTCAGGCTGAGCCTGTCGAAGCCGTTTAAAGGATTCTATCGATACCCTCTCGTTGCCTGTATGCCTCGCTGCCTTGTTGCCTTTTCCCCTTATGCCTCGCTGCCTGCTGGTACTGCCTTCTTCAGCTTATTCCATGTTTCTACATAATGCGGGTTGTACATCAGGCCCAGGATATTACCGAATGGATCAACCACCGAGGCCGTCACAAATCCTGCCCCGCGTTCTGTGATGCCTTCGTGTTCCACAGCACCCATATTTTTCACACGCTCAAGCATTTCCTCCAGGTTGTCAACATGCCAATACATGATCGAGCCTCCGGCGGCGGCGCCCGTTTTATGTGGTGCATATTTACTGTCTATAATGCCCAGTTCGTGTTGGAAATCACCCACCCGGAACTCAAGATAAGCTGGGTTTTCAGCATTGGGCTTGGCAAAATAAGGTTCTATGCCAAACAGCTCAGAATACCATTTCCGGGCTGCCGCCATGTCTGCTGCATAAAAACTAACTGTTGCAAATCCACGTAAAGTTTGTATAGTAGCCATTTTACTTTCGTTTTAGTGTTATTAGATGAATACAAAACTAATACCACCTTGTGACAGCCCTATGTCAGCAGCAGAAAGTAAACTTTAATATATTTCTAAATTTGATATTAGTGGGCAGGCTTTGGCATCCGTTATACTTACTCTTACTTTGGTAGTATGTATAGGGGCTATTTTTAATATTCGTTTATAGCCAATAGTGGTTCCTTCTGTTATTTTCTTCCAGCCATCTTTTGTCAACGCTTCCACTGTGAAAGTTTTTACCCTTTGCCCCAATTGTATGTACTCTTGAAGCACAATATATTGTACGGCAGCCGCCACCGGCAGCGTCACTTCCAGCTGCCCCGTGGTCTTGTCATCATCAGTAGCCCAATAAGTGTCCGCATTGCCATCGGTAACATTCAAGGGGGCATAAGCAGCTGACTGTCCACGATAACTATCAGCCTGTACCACCGCCTTGAATGCCAGGTTTTTGCCAAAAGCTTTTTTCAATAAGCTGGCAAAGCCACGAAGCGCCTTCACATCATTCTCATGGAAAAGGCCACGACGGTCGGGTGGAACATTCAACAACAGCGTAGAACCCCGGCCTACCGAGGTCAGGTATATGTCAAATAGCTTTTCAGGCGTTTTTACCAGGCTGTCTTCCTTAGCATGATAAAACCAGCCTGGCCTGATAGACACATCTACTTCTGCAGGCACCCACTGTTTCCCATCAGGTGAGCCTGTATTCAACAGTTTTTCAATATTCGGTTTTCCTGCATGAAGCGTATCCGTAGAGATCGTATTCCAATTCGTGGCCCCTGCCACACCACGCTCATTACCTACCCAGCGTACACCGGGACCTGCATCACTGAAGAAAATCACATTTGGCTGTATGCCGCGCACCATATTTAAAGTAGTGGGCCAGTCATAATAAGTGGCGCCATTGATCTGTCTCTTTTCTTTAGCTCCGCCATAATAACCATCGCCCCCATTGGCGCCATCAAACCACATTTCAAAAACAGGTCCGTAGTTAGTGAACAGTTCTTTTAACTGGTTGCGATAATAAGTGAGATAAGAAGCCTGACCATAATCGGCCCGGTTTCTGTCCCAGGGCGACAAGTATACGCCGAATTGCAGACCATATTTTTTACAGGCATCACTGGCTTCCCGCACAATATCACCCTTGCCATTTTTATAGGGGCTGTTCTTAATCGAATGTTCTGTGTATTTGCTGGGCCACAAACAAAAACCATCATGGTGTTTGCAGGTCAAGATCATCGTCTTAAAGCCTGTTTCTTTTAAGGTCCTGGCCCATTGACCCGCATCAACCTGCGTGGGATTGAAGATGCCAGGCTGTTCATCGCCATAGCCCCATTCCAGGTCTGTAAAAGTATTCGTAGTAAAGTGCACAAACGCATTCATCTCCATTCTATGCCAGGCAAGTTGCTGCGGCGTTGGTACAGGTAATACAGGTGCAGGTGGTTTTACATTGCTTTGAGCCAATACCCCCATAGGCAAAAGGCAGGCAAGTAATAAGGCACGATAGATAGAAAAGGTAAGCATGGTGCGATCTGTTTGGATTTATTCAATTCCCTTTACCCGCATGCGCAATGTATATATCGCTGTAGAAGCAGTGATGAACAATTGATCCCTGTTCTTGCCACCGAAACATAGATTGGCCGTCCATTTCTCAGGAATATCAATATGCGTGATCTTTGTTCCGGCAGGATTATATACGGTAATCCCATTACCTGCGGCGTACAGATTGCCTTCACTGTCGAGCGTAATGCCGTCCGCAGTCTGAGAGGCAAAAAGAACACGGTCTGTCAGCCTGGCGTCTTTGTTGATACGGTATTTATAGATCTTTCCGGCGCCGATATCAGCTACATACAGTGTCTTGCCATCCTTCGAGCCTACAATACCATTCGGACGGTTAAAGCTGTCGGCTACCATTACAGGCGTTTCTTTGCCGGGTGCCAGGTAGTATACCTGCTGCTTGTCCAGTTCAGGTTTTTTCCGCGTCCAGTAATCCCGTTGGTAATAAGGATCAGTAAAGTAAATGCCATTCTTCCGGTCAACCCACAGGTCATTCGGTCCATTCATTTTTTTGCCCAGGTAGTTCGTCATTAAGATCGTCACCTTACCATCCGGCCCTATTGCCAATAATTCATTGGCATCATCCGCACAGGCAATGAGATTGCCTTTTCTGTCAAAGTAAAGACCATTTGCCCTGCCTGTTTTATCCAGGAATAAGGTGAGCTTTCCTTCTGTATCATACTTCCATATCTTATCATTGGGCTGGTCCGTAAAAAAGATATTACCTGCTTTGTCGGCAGCAGGTCCTTCCGTAAAACTGAATTGCCGGGCAATCCGCTGAGGGGTTGCATTTTCATAAACGGGAGATAGCGTATCTGTGTTGGTAGTCGTTGTAGCCTTGCCGGAAGTACTACAGGAAAACAAGCCTGTTGAGAGAACCGATAAGGCAATGGTTAAAAAGGACCGGGTTGTGTTCATATTGGAGCAATTGAGTATACAATGCTAAGGAATTCGGCCCGGATTATGGGCCTTTAGCTGTTCATAATCTTCGGGCGTATCGATATCAATACTTCCCTCCGGGAAAAGTACCGTAGCCACATCATGGGGAAATTGCTGTAGCAGCCGTTTGGCGCCTTGTTGCCCGTTCAGGTCCTGAAGTGCAGCCAGGTATCCCTTGCCAAACAATACCGGAGTACCCAGCGTATCACTGTAAGCACAGGCCACCATGCCTTTACCCGATAGCGCCTGCACCATGATCATTTCCTGCAGCAACGCCGTATGCAGGAACGGTTGATCACATACCGTAATGATCACGGCATCCGGTGCAAACCCTGTCCGCAGGATGCCACCAATGCCTGCTACGATGGAAGATCCTATTCCTTGCTGCCATTGTTCGTGATGAATAAGTTGAACGGGAAATGCCGCGAGCGAAGCCCTCATAGCCGTATAATGTTCACCGGCCACCACAAATACAGGATGACTGATTCCTGCAGCGGCTTCTACTGTGTGCTGTAACAGCGTTTTACCCTGGTAGGGCAGGAACATTTTGGGCTGTCCCATGCGGGAGGAAGCGCCGGCCGCCAGGAGCAATACGGCCGTGGTCATATAGTGGAGGGATTGTCGTTGGACAACTGTTCGTTGATGGCGCAGGTGATGGGATCTTCAGGGAATGCATTTTTTTCAAAACGAAAAGTGGCATGCACCTGCCCATGAATAGGGCCTTTCTTTTCACGTAGCGGCTGCCCGTTTTTGCCAGCCAGCACCATCTTGATCTCTGCCATTACAGACAGCGCGATCTCCTCGGCCGTTTCAGCGCCAATATCCAATCCCGTAGGGCCATAGATCCTGCTGCGCATCCTTTCATCAACGACCAGTCCGCTTTCAGTAGTCAGTTCGTCCAGCATTCGCTCCATCTTCCTGGAGGGCCCCAATACACCTATATAAGGACAAGACTGTGGCAGCAGTAATTCCAGCATCGCCTTGTCATAATTGTAGTTGTGCGTCATCAGCAATACCGCTGTTTGTGCACCCATCGGCAATTGCTCCATCACCATCGCCGGCTTACCGGTTATGATGCGCCGCACACCAGGAAAACGTTGCCGGTTGGCATGGCCCGGTCTGCCATCCGCAACCGTCGTATGCCATCCTGCTATATGCGCCATCTCTACCAATGGGAAAACATCATTGCCTGCTCCCACAATAACCAACGACACCGGGGGCGCCAGCCATTCGATAAGACCACTGATAGTAACTCCATCCAATTCATATTGACCAAGGATGGAGTTCTTATAATGAAATACCGTCGCCACATCCTGCGCAATAGCAGGTTCCAGCGCCGGATAAACCAGTCGCTTGTTTATACCTCCCTCGTAATACAAGGCGCAGGTGCCTGGCTGCAAGCCATCATAGGCACTCAGCGAAAATAAGGTTACAATCACCGTATCTCTTTCAGCCAGCGAAGCTTCTTCCAGCAGGGCTACCGGATGAGCCGCCTGTGTGGGATCTATGGGTTCAAAGAGGATATGCACAATTCCATTGCAGCCTAGCTGAACACCAAATTGTATATCATCTTCGTCCGTAGTATCGTAGGTAACCAGTTTGTTTTTTTGTTGGGAGATCGCTAGTAATGCTTTCCGGAGCGCATCACCCTCCAGGCAGCCACCACTGATGGCGCCCGTAAGTTCACCATCTTCTGTTACCAGCATCCGTGCGCCGGGGCGGCGGTAGGATGAACCTTCCACATATACCACTGTGGCCAGCGCCGTTTTCTTGCCGGCTGCTACGGCTTGCTTATACGATTGGATAATGTCTTCGATCTCTTTCATAACCAGCGGGAAGTTACTAAAACAAGCTTAATGCTGTATGATTTGCTGCAACTCTTCCAGCAGCGGTATTTGCCTTTCATTGATCTTTCCTTTGGCCGATTCCAGCGTGAACCAGGCAGCTTTTTCTATTTCGGGGAAAGTCTTCCTTTTGCCCGATTTGGGCGGCCATTCCAGTTCAAAAGTATTGCTCAGGATAGTGGTTACATCCAGGTCACTTTCCATAGCCCAGCAGTGAACAATTTTACCGCTCTTTTGTTTAATGGGGCTGAGCGGAGTGTAGGGCCCTTCCGGCCGGAATCCCGTTTCTTCTTCCATTTCCCGTATGGCAGCCTGCAAAGGCGCTTCTTCATCTGTAAATTCCCCTTTGGGCACCGTCCAGTTGCCTGCTTCTTTTCCGGAAAAATAGGGACCGCCAGGATACACCAGCAGCACTTCAATGGTCTTGTGGATTTTCCTGTACAACAGGATCCCTGCGCTTTGTTTGGACATGTGTACCCTAAAGTTAAAAATTTATTAGAGTACACAGCGCATTGATGTTTTTTCCTAACTTTATAACTCACCAAAGAAAAGGAGGTATTCATGAAATCAACAGATCATTCATGGGCACTCCAGGTTGGTTTCGCCTAACCGGAGTAAGATCCATCAAAATATCTGCTGACCAAGGGGTCAGGAAAAGCCATCCCGCTATTTGCCGGATGGCTTTTTTATTCATGGCTATACCTGTAAACGGTTACGATAATGACAGGATCATTTCCCTGGGCAATCTTACATTCATCGCTGGCTCGTAGCTTATCTCCGTAGTTAACAACTTTGTGCGGGGATATGTATACAATAGGTAGTTCATTATTTCCGTAACAAAGTGAACCATGCCATGGTTGGCCATACACCGGTGGGCGCCTGTTCCAAAAGTCAAATGTTCATCATTGTTTTGCCGGAAAATATCAAATGTATCCGGCCGTTCAAAGCGGTTGCCATCCCTGTTGGCCGCTGCCAATACCAATATCGCAATATCCCCTTTTTTCAGTTCCTTGCCATTCAGTAATACATCAGTGGTTAATACCCGGCGCGTATGATGCACTGGTGGGTCATATCGTAATGTTTCCGTTACCAGTGGCAGCATCTGTTTTTCTTTACCCGGCTGCCCCACCAGCTGTGGGTATTCCAATGCCCGTAGCAGCGTGTTGCTTAATATGCCTCTTCCCGCATCATAACTTTGTATCATCAGCCCCACGAGATTGGCCACCGTCATAGCCAATGCCGTCGTAAATGATATCCCGCTTACACTGTTGGCAATGGTATGCAGCAAGGGCGTATGAAGAATATGTTTTTCTGTTAATTGGTATACCTCCGTAGTAGCCGCATTGATAGCTGCAATCTGTTCTGCTGTTTTATCAGGTGCCATTATTTTTACCAGTACTTCTATGTAATACAATATCAACTCCCTGTCCTTTTCCATGAATTGAAATTCCTGCAGCAAACAGGCCAGTGGCAATTGCTTTCCTGCTTCCTTTACCCAGTCTATTTCATTGTTACAAATTTTATTGCTGAGAATGGATTCCAATAGCGTGATGGGAGAAGTAGGAACCCTGGCAGCGTATAAGCGCATCGCTATTTCCCGGGTGCTCGTATGCGCTGTGCCATTGCTCAGCCGCGTATGGTGTTCAATAATAGTTAGCACATAGTCATTCAAAACACCTGTTGGCAACACAGGCAGCGATGGAATATGTGCATTGCCATCCGTTAACAATTGCAGGCAATGTGCGTACGAATAAATGCCCCACACCTGTTGATTATCGTCTCTGTAAACAGGGCTTTCCTGCAAACGTTTTGTATACATTTCAAAAGGATCTTTGGCCGTTGATTGCGCGAACAAAACAGGCTGCATAATTTAAATTTTCTCTTGGTATGATGTTGCAATAATAGTTACCTTTCAATCATTACACTTCATCCCAAAATGAAATATGGAATTTGATCAACAGTTTTCAGCCATCGCTTCCCTGATCGGGGAGCCGGCACGTGCTACCATGTTATGGACTATGCTCGACGGCAGAGCTTATACTGCCGGTGAACTGGCCCTCATGGCCAATATCTCTCCCCAGTCTGCCAGTAATCACCTGAATAAATTATTGGAAGCTGACCTGCTGAAAATGGAGAAGCAGGGCAAACACCGGTATTATAGGTTTGCCAAAACAGAAGTAGCTGCCGCTATGGAAGCCATTTCACAATTGATACCTGGTAAATGGCAAATACCGGCAGGCAAGTCCTTTAAAAATGGTGATATTCAATATGCACGTACCTGTTATGACCACCTGGCAGGCAGGGTAGCCGTCACCTTAACGCAGGGTCTGGTACAGCAAAAGATCATTCAATTAAAGGACGATGAATAGAATGTCACCACCAAAGGGAAAGCATGGTTCGAAAACATAGGTGTTGATATCGAAGCAGTAAGGCAGCAAAAACGCTTCTTTGCCCGGCCCTGTCTCGACTGGACCGAAAGAAAGCACCACCTCGCTGGTGGCCTGGGCGCGGCGCTGCTGGATCAGATGCTGGCCTTGAATTGGATCCGCAGGAAACCCAACGAACGCACCGTTGTACTCACCGGCAAAGGAGAGAAAGCTATTACCCGGTTGGGCGTCCCTGTTTCAATAGCTGGTACTCAATAGAATGCCTCGAAATACCCGATTGTTGATATACTACGTATGCGGGTTGCCGGGAACGATTGCGTAAATAAAGAGTTGACATTTTCGTATTCCGGTTTTCTTTCTGTCTAACTTAATGTTGTTATTATTTCCTGCCGGCTGTTTACTGGTAAACAGGTGTAGTTTACTGTAAAAGACTGCAGGAATCCGTTAGCAACACTCCTTCGATCATATGGCCTATAGCGATTGCTTGTTCTTTGTTCTCATTAGAACAGGATAACCCCTCTATTATCCCACCCCGCTATTAGTCACCATTTTACTGGCAATGAATACCAAGCAGCAATCTGTTTTGCAGAACATTTTGCCCTGGCATGCTCATGCAGACAGGCTGCCTGTTATAACGATTGTTTATTTATTTAATCATTAAAACAGCTTGTCGCATGAAAAAAAGTCTATGTCTTTTGTCCTGCCTGCTGTTTGCCGTATTGGCTTCCTTTGCCCGGCAAACACTCTATGTATCTCCCTCCGGAAGCGCCTCCAACAGCGGTACTTCCATTTCGGCTCCCACCACTTTACAAAATGCCATTGCCACCGTTGCAGCCGGCGGCACCATTTACATGAGGGGAGGCACCTACAATCTTACGTCCACCATGGTGATTGCAGAATCCAACAGCGGATCATCCGGCGCTACCAAAAAGATCTTTGCCTATAATGGCGAAGTGCCCGTGATCAGCTTTGCCGGTATGGCCATCTCTACCTCCAACAGGGGTATTGTACTCGATGGTAGCTACTGGCATTTTAAAGGGATCATCGTTGAAAGTGCAGGTGATAATGGCATGTTGTTATCAGGCGATAACAATATCATTGAAAGCTGCATTTTCCGGAAGAATGCAGACAGTGGCCTCCAGTTGAGCCGCTACAATACCGCTTATACTACCATCAGTCAGTGGCCTTCCAACAACCTCATCCTGAATTGTGAAGCTTATGACAACAAAGACCCCGACAATGAAGATGCCGACGGCTTTGCCGCCAAACTCACCAGCGGATCTGGTAATGTCTTCCGTAACTGTGTATCACACCACAATATTGATGACGGTTGGGATCTCTATACCAAACCCGATACCGGTCCCATTGGAGCCATTACCCTGGAAGGATGTATTGCCCATTCCAATGGTAAGCTCACCGACGGCTCTACTTCCGGCAATGGTGATAAGAACGGATTTAAGTTGGGCGGAGAAGATATTTCCGTCAACCACATCATAAGAAGATGCATTGCTTTCAACAATGGTAAACATGGTTTTACTTACAACAGGAACCTCGGTACCATTGAAGTGACCAACAACACCGGTTACGGCAATGCAGAACGCAATTTTAATTTTGATGGCGGTACCAGTGTATTTAAGAACAACCTGTCCTACCTCAGTGGTTCCAACGACAGGATCATTGGCACGGCCACTGCACCCAATTCATTCCAGGGGGCACCTGGCTCATTCACCGTAACTGCTGCTGATTTTGTGAGCTTATCGCCAGGAGCCAATGCCAGCCCCACCAGCAGCGGTTTCCTCAACCTGGCCAGTGGCAGCGACCTCATCAATGGGGGCGTTACCTCCACTGGTATTACTTACAATGGTTCAGCACCCGACCTCGGGGCCATTGAATCCGGTGCTACCACTACTACCTATACACTTACTACCAATGCTTCACCCACCGCAGGTGGTAGTGTAAGTCGGAGCCCCAATGCATCTTCCTATAATTCCGGTACCGTAGTAACCTTGACAGCTACCGCTGCTTCCGGTTATACTTTTACCGGTTGGAGTGGCGATGCTACCGGTACTGCTGCTTCGGTAACCGTCACCATGAACAGCAATAAAACGGTAACTGCCAACTTTACCAACGGATCAGGTACTACTTATACATTGACCACTACAGCTTCTCCCTCAGCTGGTGGCACTATTACCCGTAGCCCCAATGCCAGCACTTATGCAGCTGGCACCGTAGTTACTTTAACAGCCACTCCGGCCAGCGGTTACACCTTCAGCAGTTGGAGTGGAGGCGCCAGCGGTACCAGTGCTAGTACTACCGTAACCATGAATGCTAATACCAGTGCAACAGCCAACTTCACCACCAGCCCAGGTGGCACCACCACCTTGCGCATTGATGATAAGGCCGCCACTGGCACAGGCTATTGCAGTGCCGATGGTTCCAGGCAAAATTCTTATACCGGTGCCGATGGTGGTTACTATGTTAACCTCAGTAATTCAAGTGCTAAGGGAATCACCTGGGCGGTAAGAGCTGGTGCAGCCGGTACTTACACCTTGCGCTGGCGCTATGCCAATGCAGGTTCTTCAAGTGCTACAACTGCGAGGGTATTGGTGAATGGTGCACAGGCTATTGCCAGTGTGGCTTTCCCGAAAACTAGCTCCTGGACCACCTGGGTTACCACCGCTAATGTGACAGTTACGTTGGTGGCAGGTACCAATAAAATACGATTGGAAACAATTGCTGCTGCTGAATTTGCCAATATAGATTGGATAGAAATAGTGGGCAATAATCCTACTGAAGCACTCTGCAGTGGTGGTGTGGGCAGCAAGGTCTCAGGAAGCGAAGGAGTGAATGCTGAAGCAGCTTTACTGGCAGGAGAGGACCAGTGCGCACCCGTAGGCTGGGCCACACAAAACGGAGGTACTACCGGTGGCGGCAGCGCCACCCCCGTTACCGTAACCACCTTGTCCGACCTCACCACCCGCGCCAATGGTTCCGGATCACGCGTCATCTATGTGAGCGGTACCATGGGTTCCGGCGTAGGTACCCGCGTACGTGTGGCAGCCAATACCACCATTATCGGACTGCCCGGAGCTACTTTGTACGGTGGCTTTGATGTAAGGGGCAACAATGTCATCATCAGGAATATGATCGTTCGGGGTCCCGGTTCAGTGGATGTAGACGGCGTAGATTGTATCAGTATTGATGGCGCCAGTACTACCAATGTGTGGATTGACCATTGCGATATCTATGATGGGCAGGATGGTAACATGGACATTACCAATGGCGCCAACTACATCAGCGTTACTTGGACAAAATTCCGTTACACCTCTACCTCCAGTAATCACCAGTTCTGCAACCTGCTCGGCAACTCCGACAGCAAGACAAGCGATCGGGGCCGCATCAAAGTGACCATGATGTACAACTGGTGGACCTCCGGTTGCGTAGAACGCATGCCACGTGTACGCTTCGGACAGGTGCATGTAGTGAACAACCTGTTTGATAGTCCCCAGGCCGATTATTGTGTGCGGGCAGGTATCGAGGCCGACATCCTGGTGGAAAGCAATTATTTCGATGGTGTCAACGATCCCATTGACCTCTACGAAAATAATTTCACCGCTGTCACCTCCCGGAATAATGTGTTTAACAATACAACCGGTAATACAGCAGGCAGCGGTACATCCTTTACGCCGCCATATTCGCTGACCATTTCACCGGCAGCCAATGTAAAAGCTGCAGTAACCGCCAGTTGTGGCGCAGGTGCTACCTTGCCATCACCCACTACCTGCGGTTGTGGTACCAATCCTTCTACCTACACATTGACTACAGCGGCCAATCCTGCTGCTGGTGGCAGCATTACCCGTAGCCCCAATGCTTCTTCTTACAATGCAGGTACAGTAGTAACCCTTACGGCTGTTCCGGCAAGTGGTTATACCTTCAGTAGTTGGAGTGGGGGAGCCAGTGGCACCAGTGCTACCACTACAGTGACCATGAATGCCAATACCAGTGTAACGGCCAACTTCACCAACAGCTCTGGCGGCACTTATACACTCACCACTACAGCTAGTCCGTCTGCAGGTGGTACCATCACCCGCAGTCCCAATGCCAGTACGTATGCAGCTGGTACAGTAGTTACCTTAACAGCTACACCGGCCAGTGGTTATACTTTTAGTAGTTGGAGTGGGGGTGCCAGCGGAAGCAACGCTACCACCACCGTAACCATGAATGCCAATGCCAGTGTAACGGCCAATTTCACCACCAGCTCCGGTGGCGGTACTACATTGCGCATTGATGATAAGTCGGGCACAGGTACCGGTTATTGCAGTGCCGATGGTTCCCGCCAGAATACCTATACTGGTGCAGATGGTGGATATTATGTAAACCTCAGTAATTCCAGTGCCAAAGGCATCACCTGGGCGGTAAGGGCTGGAGCAGCTGGTACCTATACTTTGCGTTGGCGTTATGCGAATGCAGGTTCCTCCAGCGCTACCAGTGCGCGCGTATTGGTGAATGGTGTGCAGGCAATTGCCAGTGTGGCCTTCCCCAAAACAAGTGCCTGGACCGCCTGGACTACCACAGCTAATGTAACCGTCACCCTGGTGGCAGGTACCAACAAAATACGGTTGGAGACAACTGTAGCGGCTGAGTTTGCCAATATTGACTGGATAGAGATCACCGGCAACAATCCAACAGAAACTGCGTGCAGTGGTGCCGTGGGTAGCAGGATCGCAGTGATGGATAATGCGAAAGTATCTATTCCACTGATGGATGAAGCGCCTGTAGTGTTTCCTAATCCGTCCAATGGGCAATCATCACTGAAGCTCACCTTGGCTACACAGCAAAAGATACTGGTGAATATGTATGCAGCCGATGGCCGCATGGTACAGCAATTGGCCAGCAGGGTCTTTGCACCCGGTATTCATTTGCTGCCGGTCGATGCCAAAGGCCTCAAGCCAGGCGTGTATTTCATCTCCGTAAACAATGGAACCAAAACCCAAATGGTGCAGCAATTAGTAGTACAATAGTAGTTGTGCAAGTGTAAATAAATGTTGAGGGCTTAGCTGGCTTGTGCCGGCTAAGCCCTCAAATATTGTAATACATAATGCTCTTTATTTTTTTGTAACAGGCGGAAGTAACTTCGCTTTTTTCAGTATCTCATTGGCCCTGGCGAGTTTTTGGGGAAAGTTGGTGGAGTCATCTAAAATGGTTTTGAAAACGGCCTCTTCCTCATTTGTAATAAAATAAGTACGCCTTGAGGGAAATGTTATTTTCTTTTTCTTCAATGACATACGTAAAGTTAAGTAATTCTTTGAATAAAGTAAAGATTATATATGTAAGGCTCGTTTGGATTAAAAGTCTCTTCTTCTAACGAGTCTGTTTTAAAGCCTGTGATTATGAAGTAATTAGAGAACTCGTGATAATAATTTTTTAAAATTCTTCCATACAGTCTTGTCCTTTCTTTAGTGCTCCCTTCAAAGAAAATTTTGATATTGGGGTGAGAAAGCGTGTATTCTTCCGTAATCTTTATTATTGTGGACATCACTATGCCTATATCTCCATTATTGGAGTTTGCCTGATCACTGATAGTTCCATCCTCTAATAGATCACCAAAGCCAAGCGCGACAATATTCTTTATTTCTGTTTTAATGAATTCTACACGTTTTGTAATGTTCTTATTGCCTATGCTTACAAATTCGTAGCTAGCCTCGCCGCATTTACGATACGGATAAACTGGTTTTCTCATAGCTGGTTTTCACAATAGTTTCGTTCAATACCATGCTACTTTATGATCAATCAGAGCCAGTTAAATGGATACCCAGAGGAATAAACGATAAGCGGTTAAATATGGATGTCAGTAATCAGTATTTTTTTAGCTGCCCATTAATAAATCCTTTGAAAGATCGCTAAGGATTCACGATTGCCGCCTACGGCAGCTTCGCCACCAATCCTTCAGGCAGTAATCGGAGTATATTATAAATGATCTTCCATTTAAAACCCGGCACAATAGTAAAACGCTTCGGAGCATTTACAATCACGCCCGCAATGAAAGAAGGCTCCAGCAACAATGATTCCGGCAGGTCGAGATGGGCCGTCATCTTGCTGCGGATATAACCTGCTACAATCGCATTGACCGTGATCTTCCGGGTAGAAAGATATTGTCGCAAGCCGGCGAGGTAGGTAGTAAAAGCTGCCTTCGTGCTGCCATAGACAAAATTGCTTTTCCGGCCACGCACACCCGACAGCGAACTCAGTCCAATGATCCTTTCCAACTGCGTATTGGAATTGTCCATCGCAATGATATTGAGAATAGAGACTGCTCCCGCATAATGCACATTCATCATCTGGTAGGTGCCAGTCCAGCTCACCAGCGCTTCATCATTCGTCACCTGGAAGCCCGCAGCATATACTACAATATGAGGTTTGGCAGGCAGACTATCATAAAAAGACTGGTGAGTGTCGAAAGCTACCGCGTCAAATGCCCGTACGATCACCCGATCCTGTGCAGGGATCTTTTCCCGGACAAACCGGTTCAGTTCTTCCGTACTACGGGAAGCAGCTACTACCGTATGCCCCTGTTCCACATACAATTTAATGGCTTCTTTGGCTACATCCGAATTAGCGCCTAGTACCAGGATGTTTTTGCCGGCTGTTGTGTGCATGGGCGCAAAGATAATATTCCCGCGGGATGCGCCTAAGCCCCAACAAGAAATTGCCGGGAGCCTATTTATCACTTCTTTCCTATTTTTAGGCCTTATACCAAACAAATCTATGAGTACAATCATTCGCTGGGGAATACTGGGCTGCGGACATATTGCAAAGAAATTCGCCACCGACCTCCTGCTGGTTAAAGATGCCAGGCTGGTAGCCGTGGGTTCCAGGAGCATGGCAAAAGCCGATGCTTTTGCAGCAGCTTTTCCGGTAGAATATAAGCATGATAGTTACGAAGCCCTGGTGGCAAACCCGGCAGTAGATGTGATTTATATAGCTACCCCCCACAGCCTGCACCATGAAAACGTGTTGTTGTGCCTGCAGCATGGCAAAGCTATCTTGTGTGAAAAGCCTTTTGCGATGAACAGCCGGCAAACCCAGGCTATGATCAGTATGGCAAAAGAAAAGAAGATCTTTTTAATGGAAGCCCTCTGGTCCAAGTTCCTGCCCCAGTATACCAAAGTACAGGAATTGCTAAGCCAGGGAAAGCTGGGTACCGTAAAAAGTGTATTGGTCAACTTTGGATTTAAACCCCTGCCCCCTGTATCACCCAGGTTGTATGATCCCTTACTGGGCGGTGGCACCATTATGGACATCGGTATTTACAATGCTTTCCTGGCCATGAGTATATTGGGCAGGCCCGACAGCATAGAAGCGAGTATGACGCCTGCCCTTACAGGCGTGGATGAACAATGCGCCGTATTGTTCAAATACAAAAATGGCGCCGTGGCGCAACTGTTCTCTACTTTCGCTACCGACCTGGCTACAGAGGCCGATATCTGTGGTACCGAGGGGCGCATCAGGCTCACTTCCAGGTTCTTTGATACCGCCGCAAGGATAGAATACTATGCCGGCAGGCTCGATACCCGCGAGGTGATCGAAGTGGCTAAAGAAGATGGTTTTGGCTATCAATACGAGGCCCGGCATGTAACAGAATGCCTGCAGAAAGGATTGATAGAAAGTCCCGTCATGACCTTTGCCGATACATTGGAATTGATGGAGACATTGGATGCCATCCGGAAGGCCGCCGGGATAAAGTATGCTGCTGATGAATAAGAACTACCTTTGCAGGAAATTTGATTCAGTTTAGTAACAGCAATAAGATATGATCAAGGTAGGAGAGTACAATACATTGAAAGTGATCCGGACAGTAGATTTTGGTTTGTACCTGGAAGACGGGGCTGAAGGCCTCCTCCTGCCCAAGCGCTTTGTACCCCCGGGAGCAAAGGAAGGTGATGAGCTGGAAGTATTTGTATACCACGATTCCGAACAGCGTTTGATCGCAACTACCCAGCGTCCACTTGGCATCGTGGGTGAGATCGTGATGCTGGAAGTTGTATCTGTTACCCCCCAGGGCGCATTTATGGACTGGGGACTGATGAAAGACATTTTTGTACCCAAATCCAAACAACTGATGGGCATGCGGCCCGGAGGCAGGTACCTGGTCAAAATCTTCATAGACGAACAAACAGGCAGGGTAGCCGCCACAGAAAAGCTGGAGCCCTTCCTGAGCAATGAAGAGTTGACCGTAAAAGAAATGGATGTGGTAGACCTGATCGTATGGCGTCGTACCGATATTGGTTATGCAATGATCATCAACCACCGCCATACCGGTGTACTGCACTTCAATGAGATCTACCGGAACATCTCAGAAGGCGATGCCTTCAAAGGATATATCAAGCATATTTATCCCGACAATAAGATAGATGTAGTGATTGGCAAGCCCGGTTACCAGCGCGTAGAGGATGAATCTGCCAAAGTAATGCGTCTGCTGAAAGAGAACAATGGCTACCTGCCGTACAACGACAAGTCATCGCCAGATGATATCTACAGCTTTTTTGGTATGAGTAAGAAGACCTTTAAAATGACTACCGGTGGTTTGTTCAAACAACGTAAAATTGCTTTCACCACCACCGGTATCAAATCTACTGAGGAAGATTAGTTGAATTTCTTAAATACCACAATTCCATTGTGACCGCCGAAGCCGAATGTATTGCTCATGGCTACATTCACTTCCTTCTCAATCGTCTTACCGCTCACAACATCTAACCAGCCAGGTATGGCGGGGTCGCGGTCATCAAGGTTTATAGTGGGAGGTATCAATGAATTTTTAATACTCAGGATAGCTGCAATGGCTTCTATAGCGCCCGCACCGCCCAGTAAATGCCCTGTCATCGATTTAGTGGCGCTCACCGATAAATTGTCTTTCTCAGTAAACAGCCGGGCAATAGCGGCTACTTCGCTCAGGTCGCCCACCGGGGTGGAAGTAGCATGCGCATTCAGGTAGTCTACATCCCCCACATTTAATTCGCCGTCTTCCAGTGCAAACTTCATGGCCATATAGGCGCCCAGTCCTTCGGGGTGCGTAGCCGTCATATGATAGGCGTCTGCTGTCATGGCCGCGCCTGCCAGTTCTGCATAAATGGTAGCGCCTCTTTGTTTGGCATGTTCATATTCTTCCAGCACCAGTGCACCGGCGCCTTCACCCATCACAAATCCATCCCTGTTCACATCAAAGGGGCGGGAGGCCGCTGCCGGATCGTCATTGCGCGTGGAAAGCGCCTTCATAGAGCTGAATCCGCCAATGGAAGCCTCCGTAACAGGCGCTTCAGACCCACCAGTGATCATTACTTTGGCCTTGCCCCAGCGGATATAGTTGAAAGCGTCCATAATGGCCGTATTCGACGTGGCACAGGCCGATACTGTGGCATAGTTGATGCCCATTAAGCCGTATTTCATGGAAATAAGCCCTGCAGCTATATTCACAATGATCTTGGGGCAGAAATAGGGACTGAACCGCGGGCCTGCATTGCCAGTGGCATATTCCTTCACTTGCTCTTCAAAGGTTTGCATACCGCCATTGCCCGAGCCCCAGATCACCCCCGTAGCAAAGGGATCCATCTTGCTGAAGTCGAGGCCCGAGTCTTTTACAGCCTGATCGGCCGCCACCATAGCATATTGTGTAAAGGGATCTGTTTTACGGATATCTGCTTTGTCCAGGAAATCAGCGGCATTGAACCCCTTGAGCTCACAGGCAAACTTGGTCTTGAAGAGCGTTGCGTCAAAACGGGTAATAGGGCCCGCACCGCTCTTGCCTTCGAATAAATTCTTGCCAAAGGTGGCTACATCATTGCCAAGGGGGGTAAGCGCTCCCAGGCCGGTTATAACTACTCTTTTCATAAAATTAAACCACTTGTATTTTACAAGTGAATCGCAAAAGTACAAAATAACTATTGTATTTTTGCAAGTATTCAACAGGTTGTTTATGAGGTCAGATTGTCCTTTAAATTTCGGGCTGGAGGTCTTTGGTGACAAATGGACACTATTGATCATAAGGGACCTCATGTTTTTTGGCAAACGCTATTACGGAGAGTTCCTGGAATCAGCGGAGGGTATATCTACCAATATCCTGGCCGACAGGCTCGCCATGTTGGAAAAGCAAAAGATCATTATAAAGAAACAAAGCAAAGAGCACAAGCAGAAATTGCTCTATAGTTTAACACAAAAAGGCATCGATCTCCTCCCCGTCATTATTGCCATTGGTATGTGGTCTGATCAATATGCCGATAAACTCAACCCCAACAGAGACATCATCCTCGGAGAAGCTAGAAAGAACTACACCAAAGGGATCAGGCAGGTAAAGCAAAGGCTGCAGGATATACATTTAAAGTAATCCTGAACCCTCACGATCAAATAAATGGACCAGGCGTCCAATCTCCTCACTTATAGTAAAATATTCCATCATTTCAGTAAGACCTGACATTGGCCGCCGGGCCATGCTCGACTAACTTCATTGTGCCGGAAAACAGGCCTTTTCCCACATACAACCCAATATGTTCCTGAAAAAATATTTTGAAGCGTTTGAGATTGGTGAGCTGCGCAAAACGATTGGCAGAACCATTACAGAAACCGACATCGTATTACATGCCGGTCAGTCCGGTGATTTTTTCCCCCACCATATGGATGAAGAATGGTGCAAAACACAACCCTTTAAGAAAAGGATCGCTCACGGCACCCTCATCTTTTCCGTAGCCATCGGCCTCACCGCGCAGGTGATCAATGAGGTCTCCATTACCTATGGCTATGAGCGGCTCCGTTTTACCCGCCCTGTTTTTATTGGCGATACCATTACCGTATCCGTGACCATCAAAACCAAAGGCGATCACAAGAAGCCTGCTTATGGGTTGGTAACAGAACTGGTGGAAGTATTTAACCAGCACAAGGAACTGGTAATGGTTTGCGAACATTTATTATTGGTAGAAAAAGAAACAATATAAAGCCCATGGCAAGCATAACGCTAAAAGGAATTACATGGGCGCATAGCCGGGGCATCACACCCTTGCTGGCTGCCGCCCAGCGTTATAATGAGTTGTATCCCGATACCACCATCCTATGGGAAAAAAGAAGTCTGCAACACTTTGCCGATTATCCCCTGGAGAAGCTCACTGCACACTACGACCTGCTCATTATTGACCATCCCTGGGTAGGTTGTGCCGCTGCTACCCGCACCGTGTTGCCGCTGGATCTTTACCTGAGTAAAGCCTACCTCGATGAGCAGGCCCGGCATAGCGTGGGTTTATCCCATGCCAGTTATACCTGGGAAGGTCACCAATGGGCATTGGCCATCGATGCAGCTACGCCCGCTGCCAGCTACCGCGAAGACCTGTTGTCCAGTCACCATACACCCGTGCCCCAAACCTGGCAGGAAGTAATTACCCTGGCCGTAAAGGGAAAGGTAGCCGTACCGGCCATTCCTATTGACCTCCTGATGAACTTTTATACATTTTGTATTGCCTGTGGCCAAACGCCGTTCCGCGAGGAAGGCGTGGTGGTAGACAAAGCTACCGGCTTACAGGCCTTGGCCGTGATGCGGCAATTGTATACCCATATAGATCCCGTATTCTTTACCTGCAATCCCATTGCCGTGGCAGAGTTGATGAGCAGCACCAATGATTACTGGTACTGCCCTTTTGCTTACTGCTATTCCAATTATGCACGCACCGGTTATGCCCGGCACTTATTAGAGTACACAGATGTGGTGAATTTTGGATTGGGAGAACGATTACAGACCACTATTGGCGGAACAGGCCTGGCGGTATCGGCATCCAGCGAACACCGGGAAGCAGCCCTTCGCTTTGCCGAAATGGTGGTATCTCCCTCCTGGCAATCTGCCTTTTATGTACAACACGGAGGACAACCGGGGCATTTATCGGCCTGGTTGCAGGAAGATGCCAACAGGCTTACCCACCAGTTTTTCAGAAAAGTATTGCCAGCCATGCAAAGAGGGTATATGCGGCCAAGGTATAACGGCTACCTGTATTTCCAGGACCATGCCGGTGACCCCCTGCACCAATACCTGCGCGATGGGGGTAATCCCACTACTGTACTGGAGTCTATGAATAAACTATACAGGCAAAGCCTGGCAAAAATTGAAACCGTGGCATTATGAAAATACTTCCCTTAGAGGGGCTCATTGTACTGGAGTTCAGCCAATACCTTTCCGGGCCTTCCGCCGGACTAAGGCTGGCCGACCTGGGCGCCAGGGTCATCAAAATAGAAAGGCCACAAAGCGGCGACGCCGGACGTAAACTGTCCATCAAGAATCTGTGGGTAGATGACAATTCCCTGTTGTTCCATACCATCAACCGCAATAAAGAAAGCTTTACCGCCGATCTGCGCAATCCCGAAGATCTGGAACTGGTAAAACGCCTCATACAAAAAGCCGATGTGATCACCCACAACTTCAGGCCGGGCGTTATGAAACGCGCAGGACTGGATTACAATGCTGTTCAAAAGATCAATCCCCGCATCGTATACGGTGAGATATCCGGCTATGGGACTACAGGGCCCTGGAAAGACAAGCCCGGACAAGACCTGCTGGTGCAATCACTGGCGGGGTTGATGTATACCACCGGTAATGATGAAAGTGATCCCGTGCCTTTTGGCTTGTCGATTGCCGATAGCCTTTGCGGAGCACAACTGGTGCAGGGTATACTGGCTGCGCTCATCAGGCGGCATAAGACAGGTAAGGGCGCCCTGATAGAGATCAGTCTGCTGGAATCCTTGCTCGATTTCCAGTTTGAACTGCTCACGACTTATCACAACAGCGGACTACTACCCAGGCGCAGCAGCGTCAACAATGGCCATCCCTTGTTGAGCGCTCCCTATGGCTTGTATGCTACTGCCAATGGTTTTATCGCCATTGCCATGTCCGATCTCTCTACCCTGGCTACCGCCCTGCATTGTGTGGAGCTTTCCCGTTATACCGCCGCCCATGCGTTTGCCAACCGCGATGAGATCAAGCAGATCATTTCTGCCCACCTGCTGCAGCACAGCTCCCAGGTATGGCTGGCCAAATTGCATGAACACCATTTGTGGGCCATGGAAGTGCTGGACTGGAAAAAACTCACTTCCCATGCCGGTTATCAAAGCCTGCACATGGAGCAATCCATTTATGCAACCAACCGTAAGGAGATCCGTACCACCCGTTGCCCCATCCGTATCAATGGTAAAATATTAACCTCCGGGAAAGCTGCTCCGTCATTGGGGGAACACAATGAGGAAATAACCAATAACTTACTCAACGAAAACTGACACATGCAATTGTTGCAGGATATTATAGTACTTGATTTCAGCCAGTTCTTATCCGGCCCTTCAGCCGCACTGAGATTGGCCGATATGGGTGCACAGGTGATCAAAATAGAGAAACCGGATACCGGCGATATCTGCCGTTACCTCTATGTTTCAGATGTGATGATGGAAGGTGAGTCTACTATCTTTCATGCTATTAACCGAAATAAACAAAGTTATGCGGCTGACCTTAAGCAGCCGGATGACCTGGAGAAAATAAAACGTTTAATCGCTAAGGCCGATGTGATGATGCACAATTTCAGGCCCGGTGTGATGGAACGGATCGGGCTGGATTATGAGACTGTAAAGGGTATCAACCCATCCATCATTTATGCCGAGGTGAATGGTTACGGAGCAGAAGGCCCCTGGAATCACCTGCCTGGGCAAGACCTGTTGTTGCAGGCCGTATCCGGCCTCACCTGGCTCAGTAATAATGACAACGAGAACCCCACACCCATGGGCGTAGCCGTGGTGGATATTTTTGCCGGTACCCATATTGCCCAGGGCATCCTCGCCTGCCTGTACCGCCGTACCATCAGTGGAGAAGGCGCCCTGGTACAGGTAAGCATGCTGGAAAGTATTCTTGACTTCCAGTTTGAAGTATTGACCGCTTACTTTAATGATGGTAGGCAATTGCCTGTTCGAAGTGCCGTCAATGCAGCCCATGCTTACATTGCAGCTCCTTATGGTGTTTATAAAACCACCAATGGTTACCTTTCACTGGCCATGGGTAATATCCTCACCCTGGCGGGCCTGCTTGACTGTAAGCCTTTGGAGCAATATGCGCAGGCCGCAGACTGGTTTACCAAGCGTGACGAGATCAAATCCCTGTTGGCCGCACACCTGTTGACCCAATCAACCGAACACTGGCTGGACATTTTGGAGCCTGCTGATATCTGGTGTGCACGGGTATTGAATTATGAAGAGCTGATGCAGGAAGAAGGGTATAAAGTATTGGAAATGGAGATGGTGGTGAAGACCAGCAATGGCCTCAGCGTGACGACCACACGCTGCCCTTTACGGGTGGATGGACAGGTTTTGGTATCCAAAGTTGGCGCACCCTCATTGGGCGAACACAATTCAGCAATAGAAAGACAATTTGGATTGGTGGCTGTGAATAGTGAATGGTGACCTTTGACTATTCCCTAACTTGCTTTTCCCTAATATTGCCATATGGATGTCATTGATACACATATTCACATCTGGAACTTTGATAAAGCCAGCTACCAATGGCTGGAAAATAATACCACCTTACTCAACCGGCATTATGAAATAGAGGAGTTGGAGCCTGTCCGCAAAGCAGCGGGCATTAGCGGAGGTGTACTGGTGCAGGCTGCCAACAATACAGAAGATACAGATTACATGCTGGCCGTAGCAGCGGCCACGCCTTGGCTACAGGGAGTAGTAGGGTGGCTGCCACTCACTGATCCCGCGCTTACCCAACAACTACTGCAGGAGAAATATATAAACAACCCTTATTTCAAAGGTGTTCGCCATCTTATACATGATGAGCCCGATGCCCGCTGGCTGTTACAACCAACCGTCATAGAAAGCCTCCGCATATTAGCAATACACAACCTGACTTATGATATTGTGGGCGTGAAAACAGCGCATATTGAAACTGCTTTGGAAGTAGCCAATAAAGTACCGGATCTGTCTATGATCTTTGATCATTGCAATCAACCACCCATCCCTGCCGGAGAGCAATTTGGCAGTTGGGGAGTATTGATGAAAGAGGCCGCTGCCCATGAACGCTTTCAGGTGAAAATATCTGGTCTTGGCCTTACTATACAGAAAGGAGATGCGTGGACGGCTGATGACATAACTCCTTACCTGGCTTTTGTGCTCGAATATTTTGGAGAGGAGCGTGCCTGTTGTGGAGGCGATTGGCCTGTATGCCTGTTGGCTGGCTCTTATACCGATGCCTGGAAAAACTATAAGGAAGCCTTGTCAAAACTGTTAAATGAACCAGGCCAGCAGAAAGTGTTTGCTAAGAACGCAGAGCGGTTTTATAGATTAAACAAGTAGTGGACACTGCATTCCAAATTCTGTATTCTAAATTCTGTATTCTCTCCAACCATGAACAAAAAGAGTAAATACGATCATTTGAAATCATTCTTATGGAGGTACTAACCGGTGTCATGTATCATGCTGTAGGAGCTTCCAGCGCTGCCTTATGTTATACCCCGCAGAAAAAGGTAAGGGGTTGGTCCTGGCAAACCTACTGGCTGGCGCAGGCCCTGGTGTGTTGGTTATTGATGCCCGTAATAGTGGCCTGGCTTACTATTCCCCAATTGCCGGCGGTTATCAAAGAAGCACCCGTGGAGGTATTATGGAAAACCTTCTTACTGGGCATGGCCTACGGAGTAGGCGGCACTGCTTTTGGCATGGCAATTCGTTATGTAGGCTTCTCTTTGACCTATGCCATCTCTGTGGGTATTTCCTGTGTGCTGGGTACCCTTATTCCACCGTTGGTACATGGTGAATTGGCCGCCGTATTTGAGAAGACAGGAGCGGGCTGGGTACTCACCGGTATTGTGTTGGGTGCACTGGGCATTGCCATATGCGGCGTAGCCGGAAGAGGAAAAGAAAAAGACCTGGAACAGGCCCATGCCGTTAATACTGGTTTTTCTTTGGCAAAAGGTTTGCCCCTCTGCCTCCTGGCCGGCATCTTATCCGCTGTCTATGGATTTTCACTCGACCAGGGAAAACCCATTGCCGATATTGCTGCCAGCCACGGCGCCGGTAATTACCAGGGCAATGTGGTCTATATTTTTTCCAACTCAGGCGCCTTCCTCACTACCTTATTGTATTGTCTCTACCTGCACACCAAACAAAAAACATTCGGGGAATACAGAACTGTACCTGTACAGGGAACTGCTTCACCCTTGTTCACGAACTTTGCCCTGGCAGCCCTAACGGGCATTTTATGGTATGGCCAGTTCTTCTTCTACGGGTTGGGGCATGTGCGCATGGGTAATTATAAATTCAGTAGCTGGGCCATTCACATGATCATGCTGGTATTGTTCAGTTCTATTGCAGGATTGCTGCTGAAAGAATGGAATACCAGTAGCAGGGCTACCAAAACGAAACTAGCTATAGCACTCATAGTACTCACCGTAGCCGTGATCGTACTCACATATGGAAATTATTTGGGCGAAGCAGAAAGCCAGCATTAATAAAATACGGGTTCATGCCAATAAATCCATCATCCATATCCATCTATATTATCGGCGCAGGCGGCATTGTCAACGATGCTCACCTGCCTGCTTACCAGTTGGCGGGGTTTACAGTAGCCGGTATTTATGATATTGATGCAAGCAAAGCACAGGCTACTGCTGACCGATTTGCTATTCCGGCGGTATACCCTCAATTGCCTGACATGATCCAGGCGGCAGGAACCAAAGCTATTTTTGATATTGCCGTTCCGGCCAATCATCTTCCGCAAGTATTAAAGGCCCTGCCACCCGAAGCCCTGGTGCTGATGCAAAAGCCCATGGGCAGCGATTATGTACAGGCAAAAGAAATACTGTCCCTTACCCGTGATAAGAATATGAAGGCAGCCGTAAACTTTCAACTGCGGTATGCGCCTTTTATAACGGCCGCCCGTAAACTAATAGCTGAAGGCGTGATCGGTGACCTGTGCGATATTGAGATCAATGTCAATGTGCACACGCCCTGGAACTTGTGGGAGTTCCTGTACCAATCTCCCAGGGTGGAAATACTGTACCATAGCATTCATTATATAGATATTATTCGCCAGCTGGCTGGTAATCCAACAGCTGTATTTGCCAAAACCGTGAAGCATCCCCTCATGGCAGCACTCGCTTCTGTACGTAGCAATATCATCCTGGATTATGGTGATTGGTTGCGGGCCAATATCCTCACCAACCATTGCCATGTATATGGGCAGCAGCACCAGCATTCCTTTATCAAGCTGGAAGGCACAAGGGGCGCAATCCGCATTCAAATGGGCGTACTGATCAATTATCCCCATGGGGTGCCCGATAAGCTGGAGTATGTGACCCTGGAAGATGGCCAACCACAGGAATGGAAAACCATCAACCTGCAAGGTTCCTGGTTTCCCCATGCGTTCATAGGCAGTATGCAGGAAATGGTGGAAGTAGCACAGGGGGTAAAAGCTGTACCCGGTAATTCAGTAGAAGATGCCATCTATACAATGGCTTGCGTGGAAGCCGCCTACCGTTCCAATGGTAAGCAAAGTATTTTGTTGACAGATATTCACTAATCAAATTAGGATCATGATGAGCAAGACCCGTTGTACCCTGGTGATGTTTTTATTATTTATGGGCGCTGCAGTCAAAGCCCAACTACCTGCATCAAGGATCGTGATTGCCCGTACTACTGCAATACCCCGGGTGAATTATGGAGTGGAGCAGGTAAGCAATGCATTGATCCGGGAAGGCTTTAAGACCGCGCTGACCCGGCAACCCGGAAAGGGAAAACTCCAGCAGAGTATTGTGGCGGGAACCCTGCACGATACCGTGGTAAAAACTTACCTGAAAACTTTCCAGATAGATACCGCTAATATGGGCAAGGAAGGTTTTGTGATCAGGCGAAGTGGCAACCTGATATTGGTAGCAGGAGCAGATCCTTCCGGCGCTTTATATGGTTGCCTGGAACTGGCTGAACAAATAAAACAATTCAAAGCATTACCCGCCACCATCGACATCCGGGAGAAACCCCAAATGGTGTTGCGTGGCACCTGCGTGGGCATACAAAAACCGTATTACCTGCCGGGCAGAACAGTGTATGAATATCCTTACACACCCGAAACATTTCCCTGGCTCTATGATAAGAAGTTATGGCTGCAATACCTCGATACGTTGGTAGCCAATCGCTATAATTCGTTGTACCTGTGGAATGGCCATCCCTTTGCTTCCCTGGTGCGCCTGAAAGATTATCCCTATGCCGTGGAAGTAGATGATGCTACTTTCAAAAAGAACGAAGATATATACCGCTTCCTGACCACCGAAGCCGATAAACGCGGTATTTGGGTGATACAAATGTTCTACAACATCATCGTATCAAAGCCTTTTGCAGAGCACCACAAAATCAAAACCCAGGACAGAGAACGCCCCATTATTCCCCTGATAGCCGATTACACCCGTAAGTCAATAGCGGCTTTTGTAGAGAAGTATCCCAATGTGGGCCTGCTGGTTTGTTTGGGTGAGGCCATGGAAGGCGTAGGCAGGGACGATATCGACTGGTTTACCAAAACCATCATCCCCGGTGTTCAGGATGGACTGAAAGCATTGGGCAGAACCGATGAACCGCCCATTGTATTAAGGGCGCACGATTCAGATGCACCTGCGGTCATGAAGGAAGCATTGCCTTTGTACAAGCAATTGTATACCGAGGCCAAGTACAACGGAGAAGCATTGACCACCTATACCCCGAGAGGTCCCTGGGCCGAACTGCACCGTACCCTCAGCCGCATAGGAACCGTTCAGATCGAGAATGTACATATCCTGGCCAACCTCGAACCTTTCCGCTATGGGTCGGCCGACTTTATACAGAAAAGTGTACAGGCTATGCATTCCGTATACGAAGCCAACGGCCTGCATTTGTATCCACAGGCTTCTTATTGGGATTGGCCTTATGCTGCAGACAGTACACAGTCCCCCTTATTACTGCAGGTAGAACGTGACTGGCTCTGGTACCGTGAGTGGGCCCGCTATGCCTGGAATGCCAACCGTGACCGTGTAGAGGAGATCAATTATTGGGCAGGCCTGTTGGCAGCCCGTTATGGTTGTTCGCTCAACGATGGTAAAAAGATACTGGATGCCTATGAAGAATCAGGAGAGATCGCCCCCAAATTATTGCGCCGCTTTGGCATCACCGATGGCAACAGGCAAACCATGACCCTGGGCATGACCATGCCGCAGCTCGTCAACCCCAACCGCTTTGGTTTGTTTACCTTGTTATACAACTCAGAAGGACCAGAAGGGGAGATGCTATCGGAATATGCGGCCAAAGAGTGGCAAAAGCAATCCCATATAGGAGAGACGCCCACACAGGTAATCGCAGAAGTAAAAATACATGGGCAAAAAGCCCTGGATGCCATCAATGCGGCTGAACAAAATGTAACACGCAATAAGGAAGACTTTCTCCTGCTCAAAAACGATATGCTTTGTTACAATGCCCTTGCCAATCACTATGCCTTCAAAGCACAGGCTGCACTGGATGCATTGCGCTATAAATACAGTAACCAGTTGACCGATCTGCAAAAGGTGGTAAAGCCATTAGAAGAAAGTGTGGACTGGTACAGGAAGCTGACGGATCTTACCAAAGCAACTTACCGCTACGCCAACAGTATGCAAACCCAACAACGAAAGATCCCCTTCCGCGGTGTCAATGCTACCTATAAGAACTGGTGGGAAGTATTACCTGAATTCGAGAAAGAGGTGAGTCGTTTGAAAAAGCGGATCGATTCACTGCATACTGCGAAGAATAAAATGACCGTGGCGGTCAATCCCGTACTTCAATCCGCAGCAGTATCACTCACCAGCCCTGCCAGCGCTCGCTATCGGCTATTGAAAGGGGCCCGCGTTTTTACCGACAGTACGCGAACCATCGCTGCTATCATTCCCGAATTGCAGGCGCTTGAAGGTATTACCACCAGTTGGGCAGAGCAGGTACAAAATGGTACTACCCTTACTTTCACTACAACCACACCCGTTAAACTGCTGGTCGGTTTTTTTCATACCAAAGCACCAGGTTTTCTGGCAGCGCCGGAGCTTGAGACCAATGCCACTGCCAATGATTATGGCCAGGCCGATGTGAAGATCGCCAATGCCATCATCCTCGAAGGGCTGCCACCGGTCAATATTCATACCTATAGTTTCAAAGCCGGTACCCATACCCTGCGGCTGGCCAAAGGAGTCTGCCTGCTGTTGGGCTTCCTGCCTGATCAGGCACCTATGCGGGTGTACGATGCTGCCTTACAAACCACCGATGGCAGGAAAGAAGTAGACTGGATTTTTGAATAGTGTCCTACCCTGTGCACACTTATAGCTCTAATCTGCACACTTACGGGTTTGTCCTTTGAAAGTCCACTAAAGTGTTCTTAATTCGTATTGTAACTACTTGCTAATCCCCAACCTTAACTAGGTAAAAGAGTATTTATTTAATGAAAATACATACGACCTTGTTTATATTAGTTCTATTGCTACAGTGTGGCGATATATTGGGGCAGGATCAATTGAAACTGTCATTGCGAATGCAACAGGATACTGCAAGGGCTATGAGTGATTTGAGGTTCACGTATTCAATCCAATCCGATTACAATGGTCGTATACTGCTCGCACCGTCTAAAAACAATGGAATTATCAGGGATACTGCTAAGTTTGTTTATTACCAGGTTCAGGCGCTTTCAGGCAACGAATACGAAGATGTGTCACCGGCAATATATCCGGAAGATAAGTTGCCGCTCATAAAAAATGAGCCGGATACTTTGGCCAAAGGTGCGGTAAGGAAATATACTGACGCCCCGGTAACCTATAATTTTAAAAAAGGGAAATACAGGATGCGCATTGAGGTGAAGTTTTGTATGGGGCGCGAATGTAAAACTGCATTCTCCAATTGGGTTTTTTTTTATTCTGCTGGTGAAATACATTAAACTAAGGCATTTATGTTCTGACAGGCAAGAGGGTATGTAGCCCATCCTCCGATATAGTGCTTGCCCGGAATCTTTTACGCTGGTCAACAAATAAGATCAAACCAGATCCTTGGCCCTTTACAATAGAGAGGCCGTCCCCAAAGTAATGGAGGCGGCCTCTCTGCTGTTTAAAGGTATGGATACTTTATATGTAATATATATTCAACTAATTGATATTCAACTAATATACCAGCAATATCACTAGTATATACAATAGATATTCCACTCCCTTTAGATGTGCTATATCTCTGGTATAACAGTCTGACATCTCCGGGATATCTCTGGGACATCCTATTCTTTAATAGGAAGCTGGCAGCCATTAGAAATGATCCAGCGTATTGCAGGAAAGTACGTAACCCGGTAGTCATCCATATCAACTTTTCACCTAACCACCAGGCTGCCTATGCAACAAGGTGTCACTTTAAGTGGGTAGTTTCCTGGTACATTTTTTCTCCAGGTATTTTGGGTATATCATAAAATTAGATTAGACTTGTATAAATGTAAATTTAGACAAGCCTAAAAAATGTTACCAAGGATACCTAAAAAACTAATGGCTATAGGGAGTATTGTGGTCACCATCACCCTCCTGGTTGCCTGCGAGAAACTCCTGCCACAGGCACCGGCTGAAGACAGTATACTGGATGGTCCCATAGAAGGATTGACAGCCGAACAATCACTCCAATTCCTCCGGGGCGATGTGGCCTTCAATGATGAAATATTTACACCCGAAAAAGGACTGGGACCATTGTTTGTAGCTACTTCCTGTGGCACCTGCCATGCAGGTGATGGAAAGGGACACCCTTTTACCACTTTAACAAGATTTGGGCAAACAGACAGCACCGGCAATCATTTCCTGCATGCCGGTGGCCCACAATTACAACAGCGTGCTGTGTACCATTACCAGCCCGAACAAGTTCCCGCAGGCGCCACCTTCTCTAAGTTTATGCCACCGGCTAATACCGGACTGGGTTTCCTGGATGCAGTGACCGATGCCGACCTCCTGGCCCTTTCTGATCCACTTGACCTGGATGGCGATGGCATTTCCGGTATCCCCAACTGGATCAGCATTCCGGATTACCTGAAAGAAAGGACCAATACCATTACCCATAATGGAAGATACATCGCGCGGTTTGGAAAAAAAGCGGCTGCTTATGATCTGTTGCACCAAACAGTGAATGCCTACAACCAGGATATGGGAATCGCTTCTTCCTTTGATCCCTATGATACTTATAACAACCTGGAGGTCGATCCCGAAGTAAGCAATCAAACAATCATAGATGTAGTCCATTACCTGAAGACCCTGAAGGCGCCAGTTCAGCGTACACCCGGTGATGCAGAGGTGGTGGCTGGCAGAAAGCTATTTACACAGATCAGTTGCGGTAAATGTCATGTACCTGAAATGAAGACCGGCGCTTCTTCCATCAATGCTTTATCCAATAAAACATTCTTCCCGTATACCGATCTCCTGTTGCACGATATGGGGCCTGGGCTTGATGATGGCTACACCGAGGGAATGGCCACCACCGCCGAATGGCGTACACCGCCATTATGGGGACTGGGCTTATCCAAAAACTCACAGGGTGGTCAGTATTTCTTATTACATGATGGTCGTGCCCACAGCATTGAAGAAGCCATTTTGTTACATGGCGGTGAAGCACACCAAAGCAGCAATGGTTTCCGGCAACTGAGTACCGATGATAAAAACAGACTAATAAAATTTCTTGAATCCCTTTAAAGCCAATTGATACATGAAACGACGGGAGTTTATTGTAAGCAGTTGCACAGCCTGTATATCCATGACAGGGCTGGCCGCATTGACAGGCTGCAGGTCTACCCAATTTATAAGTGGCAATTTGAATACCGACGGGATGTTCATCAACATCGATGATTTTAAAATAAAGGATAAAGGACAAACCGGATACCACCCTTACGTAGTAGTGAGGAATGATGAATTGAAGTTCCCCATTTGTGTATACCGCTTTAGCGATACCGAGTATGCGGCCATCTGGATGCAATGCGCCCACCAGGGAGCCGAACTACAGGCAGCCGGTACCCACCTGCATTGTCCTGCCCATGGAAGCGAATACGATAACAAAGGGCGTGTGACCAATGGGCCTGCCGAAAGAGACCTAAGGACCTTTCCCGTAACAGTAAACAACAATCAATTATTTATAGACCTGCGAAAGAAATGAAAAGAACCCTACTCTTTGTTATAGCCTGCATTGTCACTGCTGCCGTATGGGCACAGATTGACCCCGAACTCTTACGCCGGATACCTGTTAAGAAGGACTCCTTGCAAATGAACATGGATGCCGTATACAACCGGCCTTTCTTACAGGTAGGAAAATTGCCTGTTGCCATTGGCGGTTATGCAGAAGCCAATTACCAATACCTGAGTGACAATGGCGTGAGTGAAGGAAGTCAGTTTCAGATGAGAAGGCTTACCCTTTTTTTATCTTCCTCCCTGTCCCGCAGGATCAAGTTTCTTACCGAGATCGAGTTTGAAGATGGCACCAGGGAGATCAACATCGAATTTGCTTCTGTAGATGTTGAATTTGCGCCTTTGTTTAATTTCAGGGGAGGGATCGTCATGAATCCTATCGGGGCTTTCAACCAGAACCACGACGGCCCCAAGTGGGAATTTATAGATAGACCCATATCGGCCACCCAATTATTGCCAGCTACCTGGAGCAATGTAGGATTTGGCTTCTATGGTAAAAAGTTTACCACCGATTGGGTATATGCTTATGAACTGTACCTCACCAATGGCTTTGATGATAAAATAGTTGCCAATACGGAAAACAAGACCTTTCTGCCCGCCAGTAAAGAAAACAAAGACCGCTTTGAAGAAAGCTTTAATGGCAGTCCTTTGTTCACCGGTAAGTTTGCCATCAAGCACAGAAAGGTGGGAGAGTTGGGCCTGTCCTATATGGGTGGTGTGTACAATAAATTCAAAGAAGATGGCCTGGTGCTCGATAAAAAGCGGCGTGTGGATGTAGTAGCCGTTGATTTCAACAGCACTTTGCCTAAGCTTAATACCTTCATCAATGGAGAATGGGCCTGGACCTTTGTGAACCTGCCTGATCAGTATACCGAACAGTTTGGTAGTAAACAGCGGGGAGGCTTTGTTGATATTGTACAGCCCGTGATCAAAAAAAGGATCTTCGATTGGGACAATGCAGTGATCAATATCGCTTTGCGGGCTGAATATGCCGATTACAATGTGGGCACGTTCAGGCAAACCGGGGGAAATATTTATGATCATGTAACAGCCCTTGTTCCTGCTATTAGTTTCCGGCCCACTGCTCAAACTGTATTCAGGGCCAACTATAGACATGAATGGCACAGAGACCTGCTGGGCAATCCTGCCACGAAAGTAGCTGGCTTCCAGGTAGGCATATCCACTTACTTTTGATGCTTCGTGTACATCAATAAAAAATAGCATACCTGTCATTCAGTACACACCCGAATCCCGCGCCCAGCCAATGCAGCATGCATATCAGTGTAGATTATTACCGGTTATATCCCATTAAAGTTATATGATACCTCTCTGTACTCCGTTGGTAGGACGAAAGGAGTAGATCAGATATTTGAATGAAATCAAATCCAGTTTGGTGCGACATTTAGATTTCACCAAAACTACTGTCTCATGCGAAAACGCTATGGGTTAAGCATTGTATTGTCGCTACTTTGCTTTCATCTCACCTTTGCCCAAACCCAGAAAATTTCGGGTAAGATCACCGATGCTAAAACAGGCACTCCGTTGGCGGGAGCAACCGTTACAACTGAAAAGAATGAAAAAGCTGCCCGGGCCGATGCAGAAGGAACATTTACCATAGAAGTGCCCACTGCAACAAAAAACCTGATCGTCACCATTGTCGGATACAAGCGGATCGTGGTCCCTGTAAATGGCAATATCCTCAATATAGCCATGGAGGTAGAGGGCGTAATGATCGATGAAGTGGTGGTAACCGGTTATACCACTGTGCAACGTAAAAAGTTTGCCGGCGCTACTGCCATGGTATCCTCAGCTGAAGTACGCAAGCAACCAATGGCTTCATTCGACCAGGCCTTGCAAGGACAGGCTGCCGGTGTTTCCGTGATCGCCAATAGCGGACAACCTGGTGCTGCCGGTATGGTGCGCATCCGCGGCAACGGCTCCATCAATGGCAATAACCAACCATTGTATATTATGGATGGTATTGAAATTACGGCGGCTGATTTTGCCTCTATTAATCAGGCCGATTTCGACAGGATAGAAATATTGAAAGATGCCGTAGCTACTGCCTCCTACGGTTCCCGGGGCGCCAATGGCGTTATTGTGATCAACACCCGCCGTGGTAAAGCCAGTCAGTTACAATTGAATTACGACGGACAGGTGGGTTTCAGCAAATTACCCAAAGACCGCCTGATTGTAATGAACAGCAAGCAAAAAATAGACTACGAACTGCAACGGGGTAATCTGTATAACTGGACCCCTGCACAAGCAGATAGTTTACGCCTGGTAAACTTCAACTGGCAGGATGCACTTTTTCATACCGGTGTTACACAACAGCACCAGGTAAGCGCCAGTGGCGGTAGCCAAACCAGTCGTTTCTTCGGATCATTGTCTTACCTGGATCAGGAAGGCATTTTGAAAACAACCGGGCTGAAGCGTTATACCGTTCGGGTGAACGTAGACAACAATGTGAAGAACTGGCGTTTTGGCATCAGTGTGCAAGGCGGTTATTCAAAACTCAACAATACTGGTGAAGGCGTTACTACAACCAACACCCCCTTGAATGCTATACGCTGGGCCAATCCCTATGAAAGGGATATTGATCCACGCACAGGTGAGTACCAGGAAACCGGCGGCGCCAATACTGGTTTGCTTACTTCAGGTCAGCCCAATGCTGCTATGGAGTTATTCCTCAACCACAATAACAATCTACAGATAAAGGGTATTGGCATTGCCTACCTCGAATACCACTTCCCCTTTCTAAAAGGGTTATATGCCCGTACCAATTGGGGTATTGATTATGGACAAAACGAAGGAGAGCTGTTTACCAGCCCACGGGTAGCTGTAGGCCGGCCAAGGAATGGATCACTTACCAGAAGTTTTGCCCGTAACCTTCGTTATACAGGAACAACATCTTTCAACTATAAAAAGGAGTTTGGTAAGCACGAAATTGAAGGCGGTGTCTTCTTTGAGGTGGTAAAAAACAATAGCCGGAATTTCAGCTTTCAGGCCTTTGGCTTTACCAATGGCTTTGAAAATGAAACCGGCATTACGCCCGGCAGTGCGACCAATCCCAATTACATAGCAAACACTCTAGGCGGTGGCGGCCAAAGTGGCCTGCAATCTTATTTTGCCATGGTTAGCTATGGATACGATAGTAAGTACTACGTAAATCTGGTAGGCAGACGCGATGGATCTTCCCGGTTTGGCTTCAACAACCGCTTTGGTAATTTTGGTTCAGTAGGATTGACATGGGCGGTGACCGAAGAAGCGTTCATGAAAAATATATCAGTGCTGGATGAATTGAAACTGCGTGCCAGCTTTGGTACCAATGGCAACAATGCTTCTGCCAACTATGCACTTCCCTTATTTGCGCGGGGCGCCTATGCCGGCATCAGCGCCTGGGGTATTTCCAGTCCCGGTAACCTGGACCTGCGCTGGGAAACCAACCGCACTATCAATATAGGCGTTGATTTCTCTTTGCTCAACCGGAGATTATCGGGTACGGTTGAATTGTATGACCGCCAAACGCAAAACCTGTTCTATGGTATCCCCATCGATCCTGCTTTGAATAGTTTTGCTACCATTGATGGCAACTTCGGTAAGCTAAGGAACCGTGGTATAGAGATATCAATGCGTGGCGACATCATAGATACAAAGGATTTCCGCTGGACGCTGGAAGCAAATATTACCTATAATCAGAACAAGGTGCTGGAACTGAAGCGCGACTCTACCGTGTCTGGAATTACGATCCTCTCAGTAGGCCGGCCCATTAATAGCCTTTACCTGGTGGAGTATGCCGGGGTGAATCCTGATAATGGCAATGCACGCTATTACAAACGTGATAAATCTACCACGGAAACCTTTAATAGCAATGACAAGGTGATTTTGGGTACTTCTGATGCGCCCTGGTTTGGTGGTATCTCTACCACTTTTTCCTATAAAGGTTTTGACCTGGCTGCCCAGTTGAACTTCTTCTTGAAGAGGGATATGTACAATAACGATAGGAGCAATATTACCAATCCCTCTTATTATACCGACAACATGGACGTTGAGGTGTTAACAGAATGGAGACAACCAGGTGATATTACCAATGTGCCCAGGCCTACTACTTCCGGTGGCAATGCTTACCAAAGCCAAACGACCCGGTTCCTGGAAGATGCCAGTTTCTGGCGCCTGCGCAACGTAACACTGGGTTATACATTTCCAAATTCCTGGATGAATGCTGCCAAAATAAGATCTGCACGGATCTTTATACAGGGACAAAACTGGTGGACAAAAACTGATTTCAGAAGTTTTGATCCTGAAATGACTGGCGTTACACTTAACGGAGCCCAGTACCCGGCATTGATACAAACCACAGTAGGGCTGTCTATCGGCCTTTAACTTATAATTGAATCAGTATAACTATAAAGTATATAGTATGTATAAATTAGTAAAATACTTTGTTTTCTTCCTATGCATCACCAGCCTTGTGTTGCAGGGATGTTCAAAAAAGGAACTGGTCGATCTCTATCCTGAATTTAACCTCGATGCACTGGCCAACCCTTCCAATATCAGGCAGGTAGAAGATGTATTGCTCGGTGCTTATGCAGCCTTCCGTAATGCCAATTACTTTGGATCGGGCAGCGGTACAGGTTCGGGTTGGGCCTATATGCCCGATGTATTGAGCGACAATGTGTATGAAACCCTGCAAACCCTGGCCAACTCCCGCGCCATGGCCGATTGGCTTTACCAGCCCAATACTGCCCAGGTGGCTAATCTCTATGCGGCCCCCTATGGTGTGATCGCCAATGCGAATATTGTTTTGCGTGACATAGATAAGTTTACGAAGCCTGACAACCAGTTATTGGCCAACCGGCTAAAAGGTCAGGCTTATGCCATGCGCGCCATGGCCCATTTTGACCTGATGCGGTACTTTTCTGTTAAGTACGACCGGAACAGTACCACTGACCTGGCGCTTTATTACAGCACCCAATTTATTGTGCAGCCCAATGTGAAGCCCGCCAGGATGAACAACAAGCAATACTATGATTCCATTTTCAATGATCTCTCTAAAGCGGCCACCCTGCTTGCCAATGTAGACATGCCCATCAATCCCGTAACAGGGCTTACTCGCCCTTATATTGATCTGCCGGTGGTAGATGCCCTGTTGGCCAGGATCTACCTGTATGCGGGTATGTGGCCCGAAGCCATTGCTGCAGCTACCAGGGTCATTGCCGACCGTCCGTTGGTAAATCTTGACCAGGCTGCTTTTTCAGGCATGTACAATCAAACCAACCGGGGGGAGATTATCTGGAATGTGCAGTTTGAGACTGGTCAACAGGGCCCCACCTTCCTTGCTTATTTTGCTACCAATGGCCGCAGTTATTTTCGCCCGGCGCTGGAAATAGCTACTGCAGCAGGTACTACCGGATTAATACAGAGCAATGATATCCGCTACAATGCCTTTTTTACCGTAATGAATGGAGAACTGTCCATGACTAAATTCCGTGGCAAAGGAGCCGTTACTGATGGCAGCATGAACTTCCCGGCTTTCCGCACCGGCGAAATGTACCTGATCAGGGCAGAGGCCCGGGCCAGGAGTACACAGGAAGGGCCGGCGCTGGATGACCTCAACGCACTCCGCGCTGCCCGCATCAATGGATACACACCGGTAACCGGCGTAACCGGGGCCCTTCTGCTGGAAGCTATTGCCAATGAAAGAAGAAGGGAACTGGTAGGAGAGGGGCACCGTTTCTTCGACCTGAAAAGAACCACCCGCATCATAACAAGAGGAAGTACCTGTGGTAATCAGGCAATATCGCCCACCGGTGATTGTCAATTGAATCCAACAGATCGTGAATGGACATTGCCCATACCGGAAACTGTGCGCAATGCGAACGAAAATGCACAACAAAATCCTGACTATTAAGAGTTTTTTTCTCATGAACATTGTTGAAATGTGGGGCTGCTTTTCCAGGCGGCCCTTTTTTATTATAAATAGTTGTTTCGTTGCATCCGGATTTTTAATATATTTACTTACGTACTCCGTATAGCCTTCCATTTAATTACAGTATAGCCCCCCGTTATTACTATCTATCGATCGTTTGCCGGCCAATGGTCATCAGGTGAATTACTACCTGCCCAATATCTTTGATTGCCTTCTTCCGGTTTGTTACTGCCATTTGACTTAACTCATTACATCATTCAAGTGCATTACCCGTACCATTAGCCGCGGAGACACCGCGGCAATACAGCTATTTTACCCTTTTTTCTCATGCACATTTATTGAAATGTGGGGGCCGCCTTTCCAGGTGGCCCTTTTTCTTAACGAAGATTCCCAATCCCACTCATCCCATTGATCCGCGAAATCCATAATTCCAATCAGTGAAATCCATTATAATCCACTAATCAGCGATAAAAAAGCCCCGCTCGAATGAGCAGGGCTTTATCATATCTATAGTAAGATGAGCGGTATAATGTACCTTCCGGATACCTGCATGCCTTCGCGCAGACCCGCGTGCCCGCATCGATGCCGCCGGTC
>Ga0160449_1000164_pt1 | contig 59173 bp, 45 predicted proteins | sample HID1975I_E1MG_FD_108216 | JGI IMG/M metagenome (GOLD analysis project Ga0160449, IMG submission 108216) | Enriched soil microbial communities from UW Madison campus, WI, USA - HID1975I_E1 MG | ecosystem: Environmental > Terrestrial > Soil > Unclassified | place: USA: Madison, Wisconsin...
CGCGGCGGCCCGAGCACTGGTCCTTCCTCAACGTGCGCTTCGGCCTCGCGACGATGCCCACGCGATGCACCATCAGCCAGCCGAGCCGGGGGGAGCTCGTCGCGGAGTACCAGGAGGCGCTCGACGAGCTCGTGAGCCGCCACCGCGACGTCGAGGGCGTGCCCGTCATCGAGAACCTGCACGACGCGGGATCGGTGGGGCTCGCGGGCAGGCCGGGGCACGTCGAGGGTTCGCTCAACGCCGTCCTCGTCCAGCTCACGGCCCTGCACTCGCCCGCGGAGCTCGTCACGTGCGCCCTCGTGCCGCCCACGTGGAGCGAGAAGCTGCAGTGGCTCAAGTGGCTCCCGCACTCCTCCTCGGCGCACAGCCCGCTCGAGGGGCCGCACCTCGCGGACTCCTCGTCGAGCGCCGGCGTGCTGCTCTCCCAGCTCGAGGAGCTCGTCGCCGCGCGGCTGCAGCGGCGGGGGGCCGGGCAGCGCGGTGCGGTGCGCGCCGAGGACGGTGCGCTCGACCGGGGGGCGAACGTGGGGGTGCGGGACATCGCGGGGACGCAGTCCCCGATCCCCGCCGTCGTCGTCGTCGTGGCCGTCGGCATCGACGTCGACACGGCACGCCTCGCCCAGCTCTCCGAGCTCGGCCCCGACGCCGGCGTGTTCCCGATCTGGGTGGGTGCCACGGTGCAGGACCTGCCCGCGGCGTGCCGCACGTTCATCGCCTTCGACGAGGCCGGCCGCGCCGAGGTGAGTTACGTCCGGCTCGGCCGCGTGGTGCCCGACGTGCAGGTCGAGACGGTCGACGTCGACGCCGCGCTCTCCTACGGGCGACGCATGGCGCCCGTGTTCGACGCCGGGGCCGTGATCGAGGACTCCTCCGACCTGCCACGGTCCATCTCGCTCGTGTCGTTGCTCGGGCCGGAGATGTTCGACCAGCCCGAGACCGTCGTCGACCGATGGCGGGAGAACGCGTCGATCGTCGAGCCGCTCGCCGCGGGTGAGGCGCCGCGTGGCCGACGGCGGGCCGGCGGGCTGCGTGCCATCGTCGGGGCGGCCGGCGTCGACGCCCTCCACCTCGACCTGCGCGCCCAGGGCCCCCACGCCCTCGTGGGCGGCACGACCGGCGCCGGCAAGTCGGAGTTCCTGCAGGCGTGGGTGCTCGGGCTCGCCGCGGAGTACTCCCCGCAGCGCGTGACGTTCCTGTTCGTCGACTACAAGGGCGGCTCGGCGTTCGCGGACTGCGTGCTGCTCCCGCACTGCGTGGGTCTCGTGACGGACCTGTCCCCGCACCTCGTGCGCCGTGCCCTGACCTCGCTGCGCGCCGAGCTGCACCACCGCGAGCGACTGTTCAACCGGAAGAAGGCCAAGGACCTGCTCGAGCTCGAGAAGCGCGGCGACCCGGACGCCCCGCCCGCCCTCGTGCTCGTCTTCGACGAGTTCGCCGCGCTCGTGTCGGACGTGCCGGAGTTCGTCGACGGCGTCGTCGACATCGCCCAGCGCGGGCGTTCGCTCGGCATCCACCTCGTCATGGCCACCCAGCGCCCCGCGGGAGTCATCAAGGACAACCTGCGTGCCAACACGAACCTGCGCGTCGCCCTGCGCATGGCCGACGAGCAGGACTCGACCGACGTCATCGGGGTGCCCGACGCCGCAACCTTCGACCCCGCCATCCCCGGGCGCGGTGTCGTGAAGTCCGGTCCAGGGCGGCTGCACCCCTTCCAGTCCGCGTACGCGGGCGGCTGGACCTCCGCCGAGCCCACGCGGGCGGGCGTCGAGGTCGCCCACCTCCGCTTCGGCGCCGAGGTGCGCTGGGAGGAGCCCGCGGCCGACGAGGCCCCGGCCGAGGACCTCGACCTGGGACCGACCGACCAGCAACGGCTCGTGCGCTCCGTCACGGGTGCGGCACGGCTCGCGGGGCTCGCCGCCCCGCGCCGCCCGTGGCTCGCCGAGCTCGCCCCCGTCTACGACCTCACGAAGCTGCGCCAGCGCACCGACGCCGAGCTCCTCATCGGCGTGAGCGACCGCCCCGAGCACCAGGAGCAGGTGCCCGTCTACTTCCGCCCCGACGCCGACGGTCACCTCGCCGTCTACGGCACGGGCGGCACCGGGAAGTCCACGGCGCTGCGTACGCTCGCCGCCGCGGCCGGCATCACGCCGCGCGGCGGGCCCGTGCACGTGTACGCGCTCGACTTCGCGGCCGGCGGCCTGCGCATGCTCGAGGGGCTGCCGCACGTGGGCGCCGTCATCCCGGGCGACGACGTCGACCGCGTCGTGCGCCTCATGCGGATGCTGCGCGGCGAGCTCGACCGGCGCGCGCCCGCGTTCGCGGAGGCCTCCGCCGCGAGCCTCACGGAGTACCACGCGCAGGGTGGGGACGCGGCCCTGCCGCGCATCCTGGTGCTCCTCGACGGCTTCCCGGCCTTCCGCGACGACTTCGAGGTCGGGGCAGGGCGCTCGCAGTGGTACGACGTGTTCCGCGACGTGCTGAACGAGGGACGCCAGCTCGGCATCCACGTCGCGCTCACGGCCGACCGGCCCGGCTCCGTGCCCACGTCGGTGCGCTCGGCCGTGCAGCGCAACGTGCTGCTCCGCCTCGCCGACGACAGCTATCGCCTGCTCGACGAGCCCGACGACGTGCTCTCGTCCGCCTCGCCCCCGGGCCGAGCCGTCATGGGTGGGCTCGAGACGCAGGTCGCCGTCGTCGGCGGGCTCGTGTCCGTCGCGGAGCAGGCGCGTGCGACGCGTGAGCTCGGTGCCGCGATGGTGCGCGCCGGGGTGCGCCCGGCGCTGCCCATCGGGTCGCTGCCGGCCGAGTACCCGCCGTCGGACCTGCCCGACACCGTGGACGGACGGCCCGTGCTCGGACTGTCCGACGTCGACCTCGGCCCGAGCGGTTTCGACCCGGACGGCGTGATGCTGCTCGCCGGGGCGCCCGGATCCGGGCGGACCAACGCCGCCGCGGCGCTCGTGCTCGCGCTGCGCCGCGCCGAGCCGGACGCGCGCTGCTACCTCGTCGCGGACGCACGTTCCGCGCTCGTCGGCGCCCAGCCGTGGACGGCCACGGCGTCGACGCCCGAGGAGATCACGGCCCTCGCGGGCAACCTCGCGGCGGCCGTCGAGGACGAGGAGACCGAGGGGCGGATCGTCGTCGTCGTCGAGTCGATCAGCGACTACCTGCAGGGGCCTGCGGACAAGCCGCTCGTCGAGCTCATCAAGGCCGTCAAGCGTTCGCAGCACACCCTGATCGCGGACGCGGACACCGCGGCGTGGGGGCCCACGTGGCCGCTGCTCGGCGAGGTGAAGTCCGCGCGGCGTGGTCTGTTGCTGCAGCCCGACGGGGGCGACGGGGAGATCCTGCTCAAGACGGCGCTGCCGCGCGTGCAGCGCTCCGAGCTGCCCCCGGGGCGCGGCTTCTTCGTCTCGCGCGGCAAGTTCGTGCGCGTCCAGCTTCCCTTGGTGCTCACGTAGCTCCTCGGTGGGGCGCGTGCCCATGGGGAGTGCTCCCCATGGTGGGAATCGGACAGGCTGACCTAGATTGGACGTACCAACCCGGCCACGGGGTCGGACACCAACCCGAAGGGGAGCCCTCATGGCGAACGTGAATGTCACCTACGACGAGATGAACTCGGCGGCCGGACGGCTGCGCACCGGTCAGCAGACGCTGACCGACACGCTCACGGACCTCAAGCGCCAGGTGGACGAGCTCGTCGCCGCCGGCTTCGTCACCGACCAGGCGTCCGGTGCGTTCCAGACCACCTACGAGCAGTTCACGACGTCCTCGACGCAGGCCGTCTCGGCGATCGACGGGCTCGCGGGCTTCCTCGAGTCTGCGGCGACGTCGCTGTCCGAGGTCGACTCGAGCCTCGCCAAGGCGATCCAGGGCTGACTCGCCCGACGGAGGGTGTCCCGCGCGTCGGGGCGCCCTCCGCGCCTGAGCAGACCCGCGCGCCACGACCACCGGAGGGGGAACCGTGTCCTACGACATCCAGCTCGACATGGATGATCTCACCGCGCTCGCGAGCGACCTGGCGAGAGTCATCGACGAGTTCGAGAAGGCGAACGGCACCGCGAGAGGCGTCGCCGAGGCCACGGGCTCCTCGGCGCTCAGGGACAAGGTGGAAGGCTTCGCGACGGCCTGGGACCTGCGACGCGACAAGATGATCGACAACATCAAGGTGCTGCAGCAGACCATCCAGCAGATCACCGACACCTTCACCGAGGCGGACGAAGAGCTCGCCCGCGCGCTCGAAGAGGCCGCGGAGGACCCGCCTCCCGCCAGCAGCTACGAGTCCCCCCGGGTGGTGTGAGCATGGACGTCGAGTACCAGGTGCTGGTCGGCGACCCCGACCTCGTCGACACGAAGGGCAAGGAGTACCGGGCGATCGCGGAGGCGATCAGCCGCTCGGTCACGACCCTCGACGACATCGTGAGCCAGGTGGACCAGAGGTCCCTCGCGATGGACGCGACCCGCGATCTGGCGAGCGACGTCGCGAGCGACATCCGCAAGGTGACGAAGCGCTACCAGGAGACGGGCGACGCCCTCGTCGTCTACGCGAGCGAGCTGCGTCGTACGCAGGACGCCTCCCGATCCCCGGCCCAGAGCATCAGCGACACCGAGGGCTCCCTGGACACGTGGCGATCGACCGTCCGCTCCCGGCAGAGCGCGTACGACTCCGCAGTGTCGGCCGGGGACGCGGACGAGATCGAGCGGACCCGCAACCGGCTGCACTCGGCGGAGGACCGGGTGGCGACGCTCGAGTCGGACCTCGAGACGCAGCGTCGACTGTGGGAGACGGCTCGCGACGAGAAGGTCATCGCGGCGACCACCGCGGTCAACGCGATCGTCGCCGTCACCGATGGGGACGCCGCCGAAGGTGTCAACGACGGCTTCTGGGACCACGTCGGTGCCGTGGCCGGCGTCGTCTGGGACGTGCTCAAGGTCGTGTGCGACATCGCGGCGATCCTGTCGATCTTCCTCGCCTGGGTACCGGGCCTCGGTCAGCTGCTGCTCATCTTTGCCGCGATCGGCGCGATCATGGCGATCGTCGACGCGGCGATCAAGTTCGCCAACGGTGAGGGCAGCCTCGGCGACCTTCTCCTCGCCGTCGTCGTCGGCGTCCTGTCGCTGTACGGGGGCAAGCTCATCGGGCTGGCCGCACAGCGGATCCGGGGCTCGATGACGCTCTCGCTGCGCGGCCCCATGGCTGGCGGGCTCATCAACCCGACCGCCCGCGGCGCGGCGCTGACTCGCGTCCAGTCGGCGTATCCCGCCTACGGGCAAGGCTTCCTCGGTGCGCTCAAGTCGCCCTTCGTCCGCTCGCCCGCCGACATGGCACGGATGCTCAGGTTCCAGCAGGGCACCGGGTTCACCGAGGTCCTGAAGTCCGCCCTCAAGCAGGGCAACCCGTTCAACCTCAAGAACCTCTTCAAGTTCGACGACGACGTCCTGGACGTCGTCCACCTCGCGAGGACGTACGGGGACTACCTCGACGACGCCGTGCGCCACAAGGCCTACCTGCTCGCCCTCGTCGAAGGGGGGCACTCGACCTACGAGCTGCTCCGTAGCGGCGCGAGCCTCGCCGACGCGCTCGAGAGCGGGAACGTGCTCGGAGGCATCGGCACCGGAACGAGCCACCTCAACGGGCCGGTGCCCAGCATCATCGGCGGAGGCGCTCGCCTCGCCAAGGACATCCTCAACGTCGACGTCCCGGGGACTCAGTAGGCTCATGGCTGTGCGTCGACTCGTCGAGCTCTCGCTCCGGCTTCCGGAGAACTGGTTCCCCGTCCCGCTCGACCCGCGTGTCGACCTCGTCGAGTGGGCGACCGAGACCGCGTACACGGCGTGGCGCCTCCGCTCTGATGCCGGCGTTCCCGAGGAAGCGGTCGGCCCCGACGCGGGCCGGCGTCTCGTCGTGGAGCTCGCCGGGCTGGCGCACAACCTGCGCGAGCAGCTCGGCGAGGGGCAGCCCGGCAGCTCCCACACCGGTGTGTGGCTCCCGGTTCCCGAGCTCGGGGTCGTCTCGGCCGTCGTCATCGCCCAGATCGCCGCCCGGAGCGCCGAGCGCTCACCCGAGCGCTTCGCGGCGGCGCTCGAGGAGCTCGCCGAGTCCCCGAGCCCGGGGAGCGGTCACCTCCACACGCAGCGCCTCGAGAGCGAGCTCGGTGGCGCGCCCCTGCGGGGCCTGCACTCGATGACCGGCCTCATGGATCCCGAGGCGGGGGTCGCGGTCCTCGAGGAGCGGACGTGCTTCGGCGTGTTCCCCGACGACTGCGCGGAGATGGTCGAGATCCTCTTCATCGCCGAGCGGCCCGCCGCGTTCGAGGACATGCCGTCACAGACCCTCGCCCTGCTCGAGGGCCTCGAGCTCGGCGCGGCGGATGCCGCATGACCGCTCAGGTGACGACACCCGGCTACGTCCGTCTCGTCCTGCCCGGATCCTGGGTCAACGTGCCTCTCGCGGACCCCGAGGTGACGCGAGCCTTCGCCCAGCGCATCGTGCGGGACCAGGTGGGGCGGGACGACCGGTTGGCCAAGGTCCGGCGCGACGCCGTGCAGCGGGTGTGCGAGCTCGCGGACACGGCGAGGACGTCGCGCGCCCACACGCTCGCGCTCGCGCTCGAGATCGCGCCGGGCGTCCCGTTCGCGGCGTCGATGGTGGGCCGCGACGTCGACTGGCCCGACGCCGGGCAGTCACCAGGCCCGGAGGGCCACGACGGAGCAGCGCCCCCCGAGACAGCCGCGGACGGTGAGCCGGACGTGGCGGGACGTCTCGCGGCGGCGTTCCCGGGTGCCGAGCTGCGCGAGCTCCCCGCGGGCCTCGGCGTCCGCCAGCAGGAGGCGGGCACCTTGCGGGGGCAGGAGGAGCAGACGTCCTCGCTCGCCGTGCTCTACCGGATCCCGCGGCCGGACAGCGACCGCCTTCTCGCCCTGCGTTTCACGGCGCCGGACCTCGGGCGGCCCGAGGTCATCGGCCAGCTCTTCGACGCCATCGCGGGATCGGTCGAGTTCACCCGGGAACGGGTCTTCGTCGAGACGGCCGATCCGTGACGAGGGCGAAGCACCCCGACGGACGCTTCGACCAGGTGCAGATCCCCGTCGGTGGCGGGTTCTGGCGTGCCCTCGGGGGGAACGGGGCGCTCGTGGTGGGCTACGTCCTCGTCGGGATCCACCTCGTGCTGATCGTCGCCGGGACGACCATCGGGCTCGGCCTCGAGCCGGAGGCACGCGCGGGGCTGCAGCGGGCGACGCTCGTCTCGACGGCGGTGCTGCCGCTCCTCGCCACGGTCTTCTTGTGGATCGGCGAGCTCGTCCGGCGCGGCCATTGGGGTGGCCCGTCGGGTCACAAGCCGGACGCCCTCCTGCCCCAGGGGTCGACGACCGTGCGGGTCCGCCCGCTGCCGGTGAGCTGGCACGTGCTGTGGCTCGTGGTCGCCGCCGGTGTGGCCCTCCTGCTGCTCACGGGCCTGGCACGCGAGGCGCTCGACGTCTCCGGCGCCGAGCAGGGGGTCGCCCTGTGGACGGTCCACGGGTTGCTCCTGGCCGGCGTCGCCGGCGCGGTGCTCGGCAGCCTCGTCAAGAAGCTCTCCTGGGCCCGCCGTCGGGCCCGTGCCGGGACGCCGTCGCACCCGGCGCTCGCCCGTCGGCGAGCGCCGGACACCGCGGGACGGACCTTCTGGCGGTGGTTCGGGTTCCGCTGGCGTCTCGATCTGTGGTGCAGCGCGCTCGGCGCCATGGCACTGTGGAGCACGGGATGGGTCCTCGTCCAGCGCCCCGCGTTCCCCGACGACGCGGCGTCGATGGCCGCGGTCGCGGTGTGGCTCGGCCTCGCGGGCCTGGTGCTTCTCGTGGGCGGCCTCTGGGCGACGGCGCAGTTCTGGCGTACCGGCGAAGATCTCGCCTCCGCCGAGTCGGTGGCGTGAGCCGACGGCCGTTCCGACCAGGAGGAGAGCGATGACGTTCCAGACCGTGTGGGGCGACGAGTCCGCGCCCTGGATGCACGTGCCGCTCGCGTGGCCCGACCCGGACTTCGGCGTGCCGATGAACTTCGCGGCCGACGTGGCGATCAAGTTCGGCCAGGAGCACGGGGAGGGGTTCCGTCGCGAGCGCTATCTGCACCGTCTGCTCGCTCATCTGGCCCCGTACGACGGGCGCGAGCTCGGCGGGCTCTACCTGTGGCTCGGGGAGCCGCTGCTCCCCCCGGTGCTCGCGACCCTGGAGATCTACGAGACGGTCGGTGCCGTCGAGGAGACCTTCCCGCTGCTCGGGCACGCCGACGATCCCGGACTCGGGACCGAGGTGACCCCGGCGCCGCACCCGGAGCTGGGCCTCGGGTCCCGCTACGTGCGGCGGGTCAAGACCCGCAAGGGCGTGTTCGGTTCTGCCGTGCGCACCGAGGTGCGCTGGGTGTGGCGCGTGCGCGACACCCAGGATCTCGTCCTCACGATCGAGCGGGACGACCCCGAGGAGCTCGCGCGGATCCTGCCCGACGTCGAGGCCCTGATCGCCACCGCCCGCGTCGCGCCGGCCTGACCCGCGGCTCGCCCACGGATGCGCGGAGTCGCGCCGTACGGTAGGAACGACAGGGATGAGCACCCCACTCGAGCACTACGCCCTCTTGTCCGACCTGCGCACCGGCCCGCTCGTGTCCCGCGACGGCAGCATCGACTGGCTCTGCCTGCCGCGGTTCGACTCTCCCGCCGTCTTCTCGGCGATCCTCGGCGACGCTGACGACGGCTCGTGGCGCCTCGCGATCGTCGACGGCGAAGTCGCCGAACGCCGCTACCTGCCGCAGACCTTCGTCCTCGAGACGACGTGGCACTCTCCGACGGGCAAGGCCCGCGTCACCGAGTTCTTGACCCCCGGGGACAGCCAGGGCGACCTCGTGCGCCGTGTCGAGTGCTTCGAGGGCGAGGTCGAGGTCGAGCACGACCTGCGGTTGCGCTTCGACTACGCGCGAGCGGCGCCGTGGATCCGGCAGATCGAGCTCGGCGACGGTGAGCAGGCGCTTCTCGCGCTCGCGGGCCCTGACGGCATCCTGGTCACAGGGCCCATCCTGCACTGGCCGGACGGCGACGGGGACGGCGGCTCCGGTGACGACGTCGAGGGCGGTACGAGCCAGCCCGGCGGTCACGGCGGCTCGGGCGGCGAGGGTGGTCGGCGTGCCCAGCGGCTCGTGGGCAAGTTCCGGGCCGCGGCGGGCGAGACGCTCGACTGGGACCTCACGTGGTTCCCCTCGTACGAGGATCCGCCCTCCCCGCCTGACGCGGACCAGGCGCTTGCCAAGACCGTCGAGATGTGGACCGAGTGGGCAGCGGAGCTCGAGGTCCACACCGATCATTCGTCGATCGTGCTGCGCTCGCTCCTCGTGCTGCGGGCGTTGACCCATGCGGAGACGGGGGGCATCGTCGCGGCGCCCACGGCGTCGCTCCCCGAGCACTTCGGTGGGGTGCGCAACTGGGACTACCGCTACACGTGGTTGCGCGACGCGGCCTTCACGATCGAGGTCGCGATCCGCCACGGCCTGACCGAGGGCGCGACGCTGTGGCGCGACTGGTTGCTGCGCGCGGTGGCGGGGGACGCCGCGGACGTCAAGATCATGTACGGGCTCGCGGGTGAGCGAGAGCTCGTCGAGCTCGAGCTCGAGCACCTCGCGGGCTACGAGGGTTCGCGGCCGGTGCGCATCGGCAACGCCGCCGTGGACCAGTACCAGGCCGACGTCGTCGGTGAGGTGATGATCGCGCTGCACGAGCTGCGGGTGGCGGGGGTCGGAGAGGACGAGTACACGTGGGGACTGCAGTGCAGCCTGCTCGAGTACTGCGAGAAGCACCTCGACCGCAAGGACCACGGCATCTGGGAGATGCGCGGGGAGACCCACCACTTCACGCACGGGCGGGTCATGATGTGGGCCGCCTTCGACCGGGGCGTTCGCGCCGTCGAGGAGCACGGCCTCGACGGGCCCGTCGAGCGGTGGCGCGAGCTGCGCGAGCACCTCGCGGAGGAGATCGAGGAGCGCGGCTTCGACGACGAGCTCGGCTGCTACACCCAGACCTACGGCGGTGACGAGGTCGACGCCTCGCTCCTGCAGCTCCCCCACACCGGCTACCTCGCCTACGACGACCCTCGCATGCTCGCGACCGTCGCCAGGATCGAACGGGACCTCGTCACGGACGAGGGGTTCGTCTACCGCTATCGCACGGAGGTTGGCTTGGACGGGCTCGAGGGCGAGGAGTACTCGTTCGTGATGTGTGCGTTCTGGCTCGTCGAGCAGTATGCGAGCAGCGGTCGCGACGAGGACGCCGAGCGGCTCATGGACCTCATGGTCGGCAAGGCGAGCGACCTCGGGCTGCTCGCCGAGCAGTACGACCCGGCCTCGGGCCGCCTGGCGGGCAACTTCCCGCAAGCCTTCAGCCACCTCGGGCTCATCCGGGCCGCCGATGCGATCCGCGACGCGGCCGGCGGTGGCCGATGACCCGGTACGGTTTCCACGCCTCGCACGAGCAGATCGCGCCCTCGCAGCTGCTGCGCGACGTGCAGCACGCGGAGCGGGCGGGATTCGACATGGCCATGTGCTCCGACCACCTCGCGCCGTGGTCCGCCCGGCAGGGGCACTCGGGGTACGCGTGGTCGTGGCTCGGTGCGGCGCTCGCGACCACGAGCCTGCGCCTCGGCACGGTCACCGCTCCCGGCCAGCGGTACCACCCCGCCGTCGTCGCCCAGTCCGCCGCGACGCTCGCGGAGATGTTCCCGGGCCGGTTCTGGGTCGCGCTCGGCACGGGTCAGAACATGAACGAGCACGTCACGGGGGATCACTGGCCGGAGAAGCGCGAGCGGCAGCTGCGGCTCGAGGAGTGCGTCGACATCATCCGCCGACTCCACGCGGGCGAGGAGGTGAGCCACCGGGGGCGGGTCACAGTCGAACGTGCGCGGGTCTACTCGTTGCCCGCGATCCCACCTCCGCTCATCGGGCCCGCGCTCACGCCCGCGACAGCGGCCCGCGCCGCGCGCTGGGCCGACGGCCTCATCACCATCAACGCCGAGGTCCCCGTCATGCGCGACGTCGTCGCGGCGTACCGTGATGCCGGAGGGCGCGGCCTGCTCGCCGTCCAGGTGCACGTCTCGATCGCGTCGACGATCGGCGAGGCGCGTGCGATCGCACGCGACCAGTGGCGCAACAACGCCCTCGCCGCCCCCGTCCCCCACGACCTGCCGACCCCCGAGCACTTCGACGCCGCAGGACGACACGTGCCCGACGACGCGATCTCCGGTGCCGTGCTCGTCACCGACTCCGTCGCCGAGCTCGCCTCGCGCGTTCACGCGTACACGGAGCTCGGCTTCGAGGAGGTGTACCTGCACCACGTCGGCCAGGACCAGGAGTCGTTTCTCGAGCTCGCCGGGGCCGAGCTGCTCCCCGCGCTGCGGGAGGCCTAGCCGGTCGGCGAGCGCCGGGGCCCATGCGGGCCCTAAGGTCTAGTGCGCGGCGCCGGTCGCGGTGTTTGCTGAGAGCGTGGCCTCCGAGGGTCGCACGGTTCGATGGGGGACCCACGATGACGCACGTGCTCGAGCTGCTCGCTGCCCAGCCCGTGCTGCTCCTGTTCGCGCTCGTCGGCGCCGGGGCGGCGCTCGGGCACGTCAAGGTGCGCGGGATCGGCCTCGGTGCGGCGGCAGTCCTCTTCCTCGCGCTCGGGATCGGGGCGCTCGGCGCGGCGCACGGCGTCGAGCTCCGGGTGCCCGAGACCATCGGCGTGCTCGGTCTGACCCTCTTCACGTTCACCGTGGGCATCGTGTCCGGGGCGAGCTTCTTCGCCTCGTTGCGCAAGAGCCTCGGGCTCATCGGTGCCATGGTGGGCGTGCTCGGGGTCGGCGGGCTCGTCGCCGTCGGGATCGGCCGGGTCCTCGGCCTCGACGCGCCCACCATCGCCGGCGCCTTTGCCGGTGCCGTGACGAACACCCCGGCCCTCGCCGCGGCCCGGGAGGCTGCGGGGGACGCCAACACACCGACCGTGGGATACGCGGTCACCTATCTGTTCGGCGTCGTCGGCATGCTCGTCGTCGCCCACCTCGTGCTGCGCACGCGCGACCAGGACGCCGACGCGCCACCCCCGCTCGTCAACCGCACCGTGCGCGTCGAGGTGACGACCGAGCCGCGCCTGCGCGACCTGCTCGCCGCGCACTCCGGGCGCCTCACCTTCACGCGGCTGCGTCGCGGGGAGGACCAGCCGATCGAGGCGGCGCCGCTCGACGCCGTGCTCCGCGAGGGAGACATGGTGACCGTCGTCGGCGAGGCCGACGCCGTCGACGCCGTGACCCTCGAGCTGGGCCACACCTCGTCCCACCTGCTGCAGGCCGACCGCCGATACCTCGACATGCGACGCATCACCGTGTCGAACCCCGCAGCCGCGGGCCTCACGATCGGCGAGCTCGACCTCGCGGGCCGGTACGGCGCCACGATCTCCCGCCTGCGGCGCGGCGACGTCGACATCGTCGCGACCGACGACCTGCGCATCCAGCCGGGCGACCGCGTGCGCGTCATCGCCCCGCGCGACGCGATGCCTGCCATCTCGCGCTTCTTCGGCGACTCCTCGCGCGGCTTCTCCGACATCAACCCCGTGGTGCTCGGCGTCGGCATGGCCGCGGGTGTCCTGCTCGGGCTCGTCGCCATCCCCACGTCGAGCGGGAGCTTCGCGATCGGCGCGGCGATGGGCACGCTCCTGGTCGGGCTCGTGCTCGGGCGGCTCGGGCGGGTCGGGCGCGTCGTCACCGTCATGCCGTTCACCGCGGCGCAGGCGATCTCCGAGTTCGGGCTGCTGCTCTTCCTCGCCCAGGCGGGGACGACGGCCGGCGGGCAGGTCGGGGCCGCCATCGAGTCGGGGGCGTGGGTGCGCATCGCCCTGCTCGGCGTCGTCGTCACGACCGTGGTGGGCCTCGGCCTGTGGTTCGTCATGCGCCGCGTGTTCCACGTGGGCGGCACGACGCTCTCGGGGATCGTCGCCGGCACGCAGACCCAGCCGGCCGTGCTCGCCTTCGCGAACGGGCGCACGGGGTTCGACTCGCGCGTCGCGCTCGGCTACGCGCTCGTCTACCCCGCGGCGATGATCGCGAAGATCGTGCTCGGGACGGTGCTCGGGGGGTTGTAGGGGCTCGCCGCGGTCACCAGACGGGCAGCACGAGCTGCCGCGTCACGGCGACGGTCTTCGGTGCCTTCGTGTACGGGTTGTGGACGAGGAACGTGACGGTGGCCGTCACGGTGGCCGGCGCGTCGGCCGGAGGGGTGACGGTGGCGTCGGACCACGTGAGCTCGAAGCGGTTGGTGCCCGGGACGAGCTGCGGGTGCTCGACGTACTCCTGCCTGCCTGCCGTCGGGTGCGTGAAGGTCACTACCGCCTCGACGGAGTCACGCTCGGCGCTGACGGCGAGGCCACCCTGCCCGGTGAGCTCGACCGAGAGCTTGGAACCGTGCTGGATGGTGGTGGGCACCGAGGTGCCCTTGATCGTGGGGGCGCGCTGCAGGTTGATGGTGCGGGTGACCTTGGCGCGGCGGTTGCGCTCGTCGACGAGCTCGACGTAGACGGGTGTCGTGCCGTCGTAGGCCTCTGCCGAGATCTGCGTCATGTCGAACGTGAGAGTGACCTTCTTGCCGTCCTTGAGCGTGCCGTCGTAGTTCCACGCGTAGTCGCAGTAGTACTCCGCCGCGTCGAGGCACACCTTGAGCATGTCGAGCGGGGCGGTCGACCCGACGCCCCGCTGGGGAAGCACCTCGAGCTTGAGGTTCTTGCCGACCGTGGCACCCGCCGTCGGCGACAGCACGGTGAGGCGCGGCAGGATCGCGGCGACCGCCGTCGTCCCCGACTTGCCGACCTTGGACGTGCCCTTCTCCGTCACCGCCGCGACGGACACCGTGTAGGACTGCCCGTTGGCGAGACCCTTGACGAAGCCGGACGTCACGGTGCCGCCGGGGGACGCGATCGTGGTGGTCACCTTCTTGCCGGACTTCGGTGTCGCGGTGAGCTTGTAGGCGGTGATGGGCATGCCCTTGTCGGCCGGGCGGGCCCACGTGACCTTGAGCGCCTGGTCGGCGTTGGCGGCCGTGACCTTGGTCGGCTTGGCGGGCTTGGCGGCCTTGACCTTGCGGCTCACCGTGATCGACGCCTTCGACTTCGTCTGCTTCGTCACGGCGATGCGGATGCCCTCGGGGGAGGTCCACGAGGAGCCCGGACGCAGCACGACGTCGCGCCAGTCGTCCCACCTCGAGCCCGTGACCGACCTGGCGGTGGTCGAGGGGAACATGTCGAGGACGGCGGAGCGCGTGCCGCCCTGGCCGAGCTTCCAGTCGGTGACGCGCACCTGGACCCCCGCGCTCTTGCCGAGGGCCTTGTCCAGGCCGACCGCCGCGCGGTACTCGACCCAGTAGGTGCGTGTCGAGGACGCCTTGATGCGGAGCACCTTCGCCCCCTTCGCGGTGCCCGCGACCGGGACGAGCGAGTACTTCTTCGCCTTGCCGGACGTGTTCGACTTGAGCTGGGCCTTCGTGAGCCACTTCAGCGCGGCGAGGCGCGGCCCGGAGAACCAGGAGCTGATCCCCCACGCACCCATCGTGTCCGTGAGGTCCGCGTACTCGGTGAAGTCGCACTGCTTGGGCTTGCCGAGGGTGATCCGCTTGGACTTCGAGGCGTTGCAGTCGGCGTAGTTCGCGTGCTCGAGGCCGAGGTTGTGGCCGAGCTCGTGGGTCACGACGGAGATGTCGGTGTACCCGTTGAGCAGGGTGTGCCGGCCGGGCAGCGACGCGAGGCCCGCCTCCGGCTGGGCGCCGTTGCACGCCTTCGAGGTGACGTAGATGACGATCCGGTCGAACTTCTTGGGGTTGAGGCCCTTCTTCTTGGCCGCCGCCTCGACCTTGGAGATGAGGTGGCCCATCTGCGAGGTCAGCCCGCACTTCGCGGCGGGCTTGGCGATGCTCGTCCAGCCCAGCACCTTGCTCGTGTGCCCGATGCGGCCGGCGGAGACCGTGCGGAAGTACGCGTCGGTCTTCTTCATCATCGTCGTGAGGGTCTTCGTGGTGACCTTGTCCTTGCCGGCGCCGGACCAGTGGACGGGCACGACGAGCGTCTTCAGCCTCTTCTTCGCCTTCGGGGCGGCTGCGACGCTGAAGGAGAGGTCGTCCGCGCCGGCGACCGTGCCGGTGGCGGGGAGCACGCCGTCGGGCACGGGATCGACGATGACGACGTTCCCGTCCGGGTCGCGCAGTCCGCTGTCGGTCGACGCGTGGGAGTGCTCGGTGCGGCCGGGCGCCGTGGTGAGCGCCGACGCGCGAGCCGTGGCGACCGCCGAGGCTTGCGCGTGCGTGCTGGTTGCGGCTGCGCTCGCGGGCACGAAGCCGGCGAGGGCGAGGGACGTCAGCCCGAGGCCGAGGGCGATGTGGGCGCTGCGTCGCTGCCGGCGGTCGGAAGAGAGGGCGAACATGGTGACTCCGCGCGGCGCGTAGGACTGGTGAGCGCAGACGATGTTTCCAGTGACCTAGGTCCCGCGGAAACCCGCCTCGCGGGTGAAGAAATCGGGCACTCGACGACTTCTCCGCATAGCGCGTGGACGGCGGCTCAGGTGAGGGGCGCCCGCTCCAGGGCGACGGCGCTGATCCGCACGGGCTTGGTCCGGTCGAGCGCCGTGAGGCGGATCGTCCCGCTGAAGCGCTCGGGCAGTCGCACCTCGACGAGGGCGCGACTCTGGGGCGTCCTAGCCGAGAGCGACACCGTGGCGACCCGCTTCGATCCGGCGAAGACGGCGACCCGCCCTCGCGTCGGGCCCGTCGCCGCGACGAGCCACACGGCCTGCGCGTCGACGGCCTTGCGGACCACGAGCGCCGCACCGCGCTCCCGGGACACGTGCGCCACCCGGCCGTAGTAGGCGGGCCGGCGCGTCGTGCTCCAGCGACCCGTGCGCTCGACGTGCTTCGCCGCGACGGGGCGCGTGGTCGTGCCGACCGTCCGGACCTTGCCGGGCCGTCCCAGGTCGTCGAGCGCGCGCACGGCGATGGTCCACGTCTGCCCGCGCGGGATCTTGACCTTGGTCGAGGTGCGCCGCGTGTCCTTGACCTCGAACCACGCGTACTTCGTCTGTTCCACGTCCTTGCCGTGCTTGGCCGATCGTTTCAGCACCTGGTACCTGGCCGCCCCGTCGACCTCCTGCCACGACACCGTGACCGCGGAGGCGAGCGTGACCGGGGCTGATGACTCCGCCAGGGGCGCGGCGCGGGGAGCGGCGAGCTGCGCGGGCGTCGTGCCGAACCGGCGCTCGGCCCGTGTGACCTTCGTGTCGACGGCCCGGCGGATGGCCGGCAGCTTCGCGTAGAGCTTCGCGCCGGGGCACGCGGTGTGGTTCGTGTCGCGGTGACCGCGGATGACGGGGAGCGCCGGCGAGAGCTTCCCGAGCGCCCACCGCGGTGTCGATCCCGTCGACTTGGCCGTCCGCAGCCGCGCCTTCCCCCGCGGGTCGACGCCCCAACGGTGCGCCTGCCAGGCGAGGACGTCGACGACGGCGTCCAGCACCCGCGGCGGCGGCGCGACCGAGGTGAAGTTGCCCATCACCGACACCCCGATCGTGTCGGCGTTGAACCCGCCGGCCTGGGCGCCCACGGGCAGCGCGTCGATCGAGCCCCGCCGTCCCTCGTACACCGTCCCGAACCGGTCCACGAGGAACTGGTAGCCGATGTCGGGCCAGCCGCGCCCGGAGGTGTGGAACGCCCAGATCGAGCGCACGACGGCGGGCGCCCGCTCGCGCGAGTACGCGTTGGGGCCTGCCGTGTGGTGCACGTACATCGCCTTGAGCCACGTCGAGCTCGAGGCCTGCTTCGTCTTCGTCTCGTTGGCACCCCACTCGGCGCGCGACACGATCTTGGGCCGCAGCTCGGAACCCGTGGCCTGCTTCGCGGACGCCGTCAGCGCGCTCGCCACCCGAGCAGGGGCGTCGGCGACGTGCACGAAGTCGAGACGCAGTCCCGGCAGTCCGCCGTCGGCCACGATGCGTGCCTGTGCGCCGTCGGACCCGTCGGCGATGAACGGTTCCGTCGCGAGCCGGCCGTCGGGGGACGTGGTGCGGTCGACGGCGAGGTCGAACCACGTGCTCCACCCCGCGCCCTCGTGCACCCGCAGCTCGAGGTGCGTGGGCGCCGGGGCGACGGCGTCCCAGCTCAGCGCAACGAGGGTGAAGGGGCTCGTGCTGACCGGGGGGCTCGTCGTCGTGCCGGGCCCGGTGTCCAGGTCGAGCGACCATGCGGCGATGCCGTCCGTGGCCGCGGGGGCGCTCGCCACGACCGTCGGGCCCGCGTAGGTGGGGGGCACGCCTGCGACCGCCGTCGCCCCCGCGTCTGCCGTGGCTGCCGCCCCACCAAGAACGAGCGCGACCACGACGACCACCGCCGCACCCGCGCGCCTCATGCCCCCGACGCTACCCCCCGACCCGGCCGCCCGCCCCGGCCCGGCACTCCAGATCTGGGCGAAGCCTCTGCGCCCTGTGAGGGCCCAAGCTCTGCAGCGTGATCGCCAGCGCCAGGGGCGGGTCAGCCGACGACGGGTCGGCCCGGCCCGGGCAGCCGGGGGGCGAGCTCGGTGTGGAGCACGAGGGCCGCCCCACCGACGGCGGCGGCCTGGGCGGCGTTGGCCGAGACGCCGACCCGGATCCGGTGGTTGAGCCGGGCGAAGAACGTGCCCTTGAGCTGGGCGACGACGGCGGGCTCGTAGATCTCGGCGGCGATGGCGATGACCGGACCGGTCAGCACGATGTAGCCGAGGTCCATGATGTTCGCGAGGGTCTGGGCCGCGACCGCCACGACCTCCGCGGAGCGCTCGAGGAGCCCGAGCGCGGGCTGCTCGCCGCGCTCGGCCGCCGCGGCGAGCTCGGCGAAGTTCTCGGCGACGCTCGACCCGGAGAGCTTCACCCCGAGCTCGAGGGCCTCACGGACGACGGCGGCGGGGCCGGCGACCGCCTCGACGCAGCCGCGCGAGCCGCACCAGCACATGGGCCCGCCCACGTCGATGCACACGTGGCCGATCTCGCCGGCGTTCGAGCTCGCGCCCCGGTAGACGGCGCCGTTGACGAGCACCCCGGAGCCGATGCCCGTGCCGAGGAAGAGGGTGCCGAACGCCGTCGTGTGCTCGACCCCACCCACCCAGTACTCCCCGATGGCCGAGGCCGTCGCGTCGTTCTCGAGGAGCACGGGCAGGCCGGAGAGCGCTTCGACCGTCTCGCGCAGCGGGAACCCGGCCCACGGCTGCATGAACGGCGGCACGAAGGTCATGCCCACGGGCAGGTGGATGGGTCCGGGGGAGACGAAGCCGATGCCGAGCACCTTCGCCCGGTCGATCCCCTCCGACTCGAGGGCCGCGTCGACGTCGCGGACCGTGCGCTCGAGCACCGCTCGGGGGTCGTCCGAGCCCGCACCGGGCAGCGAGCCGCTCGAGACGATGTGGCCACCGAGGTCCGCGACGGCGTAGTGGATGCCCGCGTGGTCGAGGTTGATCCCGATCGCGTACCGCGAGCTCGGCTCGAGCTGCAGCAGCACGCGCGGCTTGCCGCCGGTCGACTCCCCGCGGCCGGACTCGACGACGAGCCCGTCGTTGATGAGCCGACGCACGACGGTCGAGATGGTCGCACCCGTCAGGCCCGTGGTCTGGGTGAGCTCGACGCGGCTGATGGTTCCGGCGGCCCGGATGGCGTCGAGGACCATGGACCGGCTGCTCGCGTGCCCGGCGGCACCCGAGGGTGGTGAGTCGTTGTCCACGAGAACTCCTGGTCGGCTGCGATCAGCGTACCGGCGCGATGCGTCGCGCGCGGCTGGGCTGGGCCGGCGATCCCGACCCGGCGCGCGACGTCACTTCCGGAGCTCGGCCACCCGCTCGTCCACCCAGTCCAGCGTGGCGTCGAAGTACCGCGTGCGTGCCGGGTGCGGGGACAGGGCGAGGTCGTGGATGCCGCCGTCGATGGGCTTGATCGTGACGTCCCGCCCGAGGCCCGGCGCGCGGGAGAGCATGTGGGCGACGTTCAGCACGGAGTCGGTGCGGTCGAGCCGGCTGTGGAACATCGTCGACGGCCCGCTCTCCGTCGAGCAGCACATCAGCACGGGGCACGCGATGTCGAGGCCCGCCTTGACGGCCTCGTGGCCGAGCCGGACGGTGCGCACGAACCCGGCGCGCGCGGGGAAGCCGTCGTACGGCTTCCAGTCGAGGTTGAAGTCCCACTCTCCGCCGGTGTTGCGGTGCAGGAACCGGGCGTAGTGCGGGTCGAGCCGGCGCACGGGGAGCGTCGGTGCGACCCGGCCGAGCACCTTGACGAGGCGGGAGGCCACGACCCGGTCGAACCACGACGCGTTGAAGTCGAACCACGGGGAGTTCAGCACGAGCAGGTCGGGACCGCCGCCTTCACGTCGGGCGTGCGCCCAGAGGGACGCGGTGAGCCCGCCCGTGGAGTGCCCGAGGACGACGAGCGGCCCGGCGGTCGCATCCCGCACGACCGCCGCGGCCGTGTCGAGGTCGTCGAAGTACTCCGCGAGGTCGACCGTGTGGTTGGCGAGCTGACCCGGGCGCAGCGAACGACCGTGGCGTCGGAGGTCGATGGCGTAGAACTGGAAGCCGCGGTCCGCCCACACCCGGCCGCTGTGCCCGGCGAAGAAGTAGTCGCTGAAGCCATGGACGTAGAGAACGGCCCCGCGCAGGGGCCGTCGCGCCACGTCTCGGCGGACGAGCGTGGCGACGTCGTCGGGCTCCGGTCCGAGCTGGAGCGTGCGCGCCGACCAACCCGGCCCGAGCAGGTCTTCGCGCCACGACTCCGGGCTCGGCCGAGCCCCTGGTCCCCCTGGGCTGCGTGACATGTGCGAAGAATGACACGCCCGCGGGCACGCGGCCATCCCGCGATCGGCTACGCAAACGGGTGGAATTTCGCGGATCTTGGTGCCGAACCTCGCGAACCGCTCATGCGTGTGGGCCGTGGGGGTGAACCTGGGGAGGTGGTGGCCGAGGGCGGGTGCCGGTGGTGCGCCGTCGTCGGCCATCTCGCGCCTCGGTGCAAAGTTGAGTGGAATAGACTCAACTTTGCTACGTTGTGCTCGAGGAAGGCATTCCGCACCACCCGGAGGACGCATGGACCAGAAGTTCACGGTGAAGTCCCAGGAGGCGCTCGCCGAGGCGATCGCCTCTGCTTCTGCTGCCCAGAATCCGCAGCTCGAGCCGGCGCACGTGCTCGCGGCGCTGCTCGCGCAGCCGGGGGGCGTCGCCGTCGGGCTGCTGGACGCCGTCGGCGCCGACAATGCCGACCTCGGACGCCGCACCCGCGCCGCACTCGTCGCCCTGCCGACCGTCTCGGGGTCGACGACGGCGCAGCCCAAGGCCTCCCGTGCCACCGGTGCCGTGCTGGAGTCCGCGCGCAAGGAGGCCGAGGCCCTCGGCGACGAGTACATCTCCACCGAGCACCTACTGCTCGGGCTCGCCGCTGGTTCCGACGCCGCGGCGCAGGCGCTGCAGTCCGCCGGGGCGACCCGTGACGCGCTCGCGGCCGCGCTGCCCGCCGTGCGCGGCTCGACCCGCGTGACGACCCCCAACCCCGAGGGGACGTACAAGGCGCTCGAGCAGTACGGCGTCGACCTCACCGAGACGGCGCGCGAGGGCAAGCTCGACCCCGTCATCGGGCGTGACGCCGAGATCCGCCGCGTGGTCCAGGTGCTCTCGCGCCGAACCAAGAACAACCCCGTGCTGATCGGTGAGCCGGGCGTCGGCAAGACCGCCGTCGTCGAAGGCCTCGCCCAGCGCATCGTCGCGGGCGACGTGCCCGACTCGCTCAAGGGCAAGCGGCTCATCTCGCTCGACCTCGGCGCGATGGTCGCCGGCGCCAAGTTCCGCGGCGAGTTCGAGGAGCGCCTCAAGGCCGTGCTCGAGGAGATCAAGTCCTCCGACGGCGAGGTCGTGACGTTCATCGACGAGCTGCACACCGTCGTCGGCGCCGGGGCGGCCGAGGGGTCGATGGACGCGGGCAACATGCTCAAGCCGATGCTCGCGCGCGGCGAGCTGCGCATGGTGGGAGCGACCACGCTCGACGAGTTCCGCGAGCACATCGAGAAGGACCCCGCGCTCGAGCGGCGGTTCCAGCAGGTGTTCGTGGGGGAGCCGTCCGTCGAGGACACCGTCGCGATCCTGCGCGGTCTCAAGGAGCGCTACGAGGCCCACCACAAGGTGACGATCTCCGACGCGGCCCTCGTCGCGGCGGCCCAGCTCTCGAACCGCTTCATCCCCGACCGCCAGCTCCCCGACAAGGCGATCGACCTCGTCGACGAGGCGGCCTCGCGGCTGCGCATGGAGCTCGACTCCTCGCCCGTCGAGATCGACACGCTGCGCCGTCAGGTGGACCGCCTCACGATGGAGGAGCTCACGCTCGCGGAGGGCATCGGGTCCGAGGACGACGACGCCGCGGCGCGCGACCGGCTCGCCAAGATCCGCCAAGACCTCGCGGACCGGCGCGAGGAGCTCGCGGGGCTCACGGCGCGCTGGGAGGCCGAGAAGGCCGGGCACAACCGTGTGGGCGAGCTCAAGGCGAAGCTCGACGAGCTGCGCGTGGCGGCCGAGCGGGCCCAGCGCGAGGGCGACCTCGCCGCGGCCGGACGGTTGCTGTACGGGGAGATCCCCGAGGTCGAGCAGCAGATCGCCGTCGCCGAGGCGCAGGAGGCGGAGGCCGGCGCGGTCCCCAAGGCCGCGCCCATGGTCGCGGACCGGGTCGGCGCGGGCGAGGTGGCCGACGTCGTCTCCGCCTGGACCGGCATCCCCGCGGGGCGGTTGCTCGAGGGTGAGAGCGGCAAGCTCATGCGCATGGAGCAGGTCATCGGGGAGCACCTCATCGGCCAGAAGGCCGCCGTCGTCGCCGTGTCGGACGCCGTGCGCCGCTCGCGCGCGGGCGTCTCCGACCCGGACCGGCCCACGGGCTCGTTCCTCTTCCTCGGTCCCACGGGTGTGGGCAAGACCGAGCTCGCGAAGTCCCTCGCGGACTTCCTGTTCGACGACGAGCGCTCGATGGTGCGCATCGACATGTCCGAGTACTCGGAGAAGCACTCCGTGGCGCGGCTGGTCGGCGCGCCCCCCGGGTACGTCGGCTACGAGGAGGGTGGGCAGCTCACCGAGGCCGTCCGCCGTCGGCCCTACTCCGTCGTGCTGCTCGACGAGGTGGAGAAGGCCCACCCGGAGATCTTCGACATCCTGCTGCAGGTGCTCGACGACGGACGTCTCACCGACGGCCAGGGTCGCACCGTGGACTTCCGCAACGCGATCCTCGTGCTGACCTCGAACCTCGGCTCGGCGTTCCTCGTGGACCCGACCCTGGACGAGAAGTCGAAGCGCGAGGGCGTCATGCAGGCGGTGCGCTCGTCGTTCAAGCCCGAGTTCCTCAACCGGCTCGACGACATCGTCATCTTCGACGCGCTCACGCTCGAGGATCTCGGGCACGTGGTGGACCTGCAGGTCGAGCTGCTCGCGAAGCGGCTCGCGGACCGGCGCATCACGCTCGAGGTCACGCCCGCCGCTCGGGAGTGGCTCGCGATCGAGGGCTACGACCCGGCGTACGGCGCGCGGCCCTTGCGGCGGCTCGTGCAGAAGGAGATCGGCGACCGCTTGGCCAAGGCCATGCTCTCCGGCCAGGTCACCGACGGCACGGCCGTGCAGGTCGACCACCCCGACACCGAACCGAACCTCACCCTCACCGCCACCACCCCCTGACCGACCCCGAGTGCCGGCCCCAGGCCCCGGGCCCCGGCCCCCGGGCGGTTGTTGGAAGAGTTGGCACCGCTATGCGCGACTAACTCTTCAACCTTCGCCCGCCCGGCCGGCCGTTCACGTCCCGGGGCTCGTAGGGTCGCTCGTGGGGGGTCGGGACTCGGCGTCCTCGATGCGGGCCTGGGCCAGGGCCAGTTCGCGCGCCAGGACGGTGATGCGTGCCGTGAGCTGCCGCGTGCGCCGCATGCTCGTGGCGATGTAGGACAGGAACGCGATCACGAGCGCGTAGAGCAGCAGGTCGGTGCCGCGGCCCACCCCCACGAAGCCGGCGAGGTAGGACAGCACCGCCGGGAACGCCACGGAGGCGACTGCGGCCACCACGAAGCCGAGCAGCAGCAACCGCCGGATCGCCTGGTGCCGCGAGTCCGCCGTCGAGCGGTTGAGCAGCAGCGCGACGCCGATGATCGCCACGATGAGGACGACCTGGATCACCGTGACGCCGGTCGGGGCCGGGGTGCCGTCGGGGTTCATCTGCGCTCTCCTTGTCTCGGCTCGCTCACCTGAACAGCAGGTCCACGAGGATGTTCACGGAGTTGAGGCTCGACTGGCCCTTGCCGCGCGAGTAGTCGGTGTAGAGCACGTGGACGGGGTGCTCGGCCCACGGCAGCCCGGTGCGCCCGATGTGCAGCACGATCTCGCTCGCGTGCGCCATGCCGTCCTGCCGCAGTCGGATCCGGCGTGCGGCGTCGGCCCGGACCACCCGCAGCCCGTTGTGCGCGTCCGTCAGGCGCATCCCCGTGCTCTGCCGCGTGAACCACACGGCGAGCTTGAGGATGACGCGCCGCACGAACCCCGCCTCGACGGTGTCGTTGAGGAAGCGCGAGCCGAAGACGGCGGCCAGGTTCTCCTCCCGCGCCCGCTCGAGCATGTCGAGGGCGTCGGCGACCTGGTGCTGCCCGTCGGCGTCGAACGTCACGACGAACGCCGCGCCCGGCCGCGACAGCGCGTACTCGATGCCCGTCTGCAGCGCCGCACCCTGCCCGAGGTTGATGGGGTGGCGCACGACCTTCGCCCCCGCTACGCGCGCGAGGTCGCCCGAGCCGTCGGTGGAGCCGTCGTCGACGCAGACGACGTTCGCGAAGCCCTTGTGCACGTCCCGCACGACCTCACCGATGACGGCGGCCTCGTTGAACAGCGGGATCACGACCCAGGCGTCCGAATGCGCCACGGGCCCCGCAGCGGGAGTGGAAGCCATGGGGCCATTGTGGCACCGCGGGCCTTCGGACCCGGTGCGCGGCGGCCCGCTGGAATACTGTGGACGAGGGCCGTCGCACGACGGTGCCGGGGGCGGGCGCGAGGGGTAGTGGTGGCAGAAGAAGGCGTACGCATCGCGGAGGGCGCCGACGTGTCACCCGATGCCGAGATCGGCGCCCGTAGTGCGATCTGGCACCTCGCCCAGGTGCGCGAAGGTGTGCGCATGGGCACCGACTGCGTCGTGGGCCGCGGCGCCTACATTGGCACGGGCGTTCACATGGGCGACGCGTGCAAGGTCCAGAACTACGCCCTCGTCTACGAACCGGCCGTGCTCGCCGACGGCGTCTTCATCGGCCCTGCCGCCGTCCTCACCAACGACACCTACCCTCGCGCCGTCAACCCCGACGGCTCGCTCAAGTCCGCTCTCGACTGGCAGCCCGTGGGCGTCACGATCCGCGAGGGCGCGTCGATCGGCGCGCGCGCCGTGTGCGTCGCCCCCGTGACGATCGGCGCGTGGGCCACCGTCGCGGCCGGCGCCGTCGTGACGAAGGACGTCCCCGCCTACTCGCTCGTGGCAGGCGTCCCTGCGCGCCGCATCGGCTGGGTCGGCCCCGCGGGTCACCCGCTCGTGCCCGACGGCGAGCACTGGCGCTGCCCCGTCACCGGCGACCGCTTCGAGTCGAGCGGGCCCGACGACGACCCCACCACCACGATCCGGAAGGTCGACGCATGAGCGACACCCCCGCATTCATCCCCGCCGCCAAGCCGATCGTGGGTGATGCGGAGCGCGAAGCCGTCGACGCCGTGCTGCGCTCGGGGATGATCGCCCAAGGCCCGCAGGTCAAGGCCTTCGAGTCCGAGTTCGCCGCCGCGCTCGTGGGCGGGCGCACGTCCGTGGCCGTCAGCTCCGGCACCTCCGGCCTGCACCTCGGGCTGCTCGCGGCCGGCGTCGGCCCGGGGGAGGAGGTCATCGTGCCCTCGTTCACGTTCGCGGCGACCGCCAACTCGGTCGCGCTCACGGGCGCCACGCCGGTGTTCGTCGACGTCGAGCCGGACACGTTCTGCCTCGACCCGGCCGCCGTCGCCGCCGCCGTCACGGAGCGCACGCGCGGGATCATGCCCGTGCACCTCTACGGGCACCCCGCGGACGTGTACGCGCTGCAGGGCATCGCCCACGCCCACGGTCTCGAGCTCTACGAGGACGCCGCCCAGGCGCACGGCGCGAGCCTCGACGGCCGCCCGGTCGGCACGTTCGGCCGGTTCGCGATGTTCTCGCTGTACCCCACCAAGAACATGACGTCCGGCGAGGGCGGCATGGTCGCGGCCGACGACGACGTCGCCCACCGCATCCGGCTGCTGCGCAACCAGGGCATGGAGCGCCAGTACGCCAACGAGCTCATCGGCTTCAACGCACGCATGACGGACATCCACGCGGCCATCGGGCGCGTGCAGCTCGAACGGCTCGCGGGCTGGACCGCCCAGCGCCGGGCCAACGCCGCCCACCTCGACGAGCACCTCGAGGGTGTCGTGACCCCGCCAGTCCGCCCGGGGGCGGCGCACGTCTACCACCAGTACACCGTGCGCCTCGCGGGGGCGACGGGGCCCGAGCGGGACGCCGTCGTCGCCGCCTTGAAGGACGAGCACCAGGTCGGCTCGGGCGTCTACTACCCGATCCCCAACCACCGCCTCGCGAGCCTCGCGCACTTCGCACCGGACCTCGAGCTGCCCGTCACGGAACAGGCCGCCGCGGAGGTCATCTCGCTGCCCGTGCACCCCTCGCTCACCCCGGGAGACCTCGAGCGCATCGTCGCCGCCGTCAACACCGTCGTGAAGGCGGGTGCGTGATGGCGCTGAGACACGGACCGCTCCGGGCGGGACTCATCGGGCTCGGCGCCATGGGGCGCCACCACGCGCGCGTGCTGCGCGAGATGGACGGCGTCGACCTCGTCGCCGTCGCCGACCCGGGCGGTGATCCCTGGCAGGTGGCGGGCCGGCTCGAGGTGCTGCCCGACGTCGAGGCACTGATCGCGGTCGGCATCGACATGGCCGTCGTCGCCACCCCCACGAAGTTCCACGAGCCCGTCGCCCTCGCGCTCGCGGCCGCCGGGGTCCACACCCTCGTCGAGAAGCCCGTCGCGGCGGACTCGGTGGGTGGGCGTCGCGTCCTCGACGCCTTCGCCGCCGCGGGGCTGGTCGGCGCCGTGGGCCACATCGAGCGCTTCAACCCCGCGATCCAGGAGATCCGGCGCCGCATCGCGGTGGGCGAGGTGGGCGCCGTCTACCAGATCGCGACGCGCCGCCAGGGACCCTTCCCGGCGCGCATCGCCGACGTCGGCGTCGTCAAGGACCTCGCCACGCACGACATCGACCTCACCGCGTGGGTCGCCCAGAGCACCTACGAGCACGTGTCCGCGCAGGTCGCGTACCAGTCCGGCCGCGCCCACGAGGACATGGTGCTCGCCACGGGCCGGCTCGCGAACGGCATCATCGTGCACCACACCGTGAACTGGCTCTCCCCCATGAAGGAGCGGCTCACGGTGGTGACCGGCGAGCTCGGCACGATCATCGGCGACACCCAGACGGCCGATGTCACGTTCTACGCCAACGGCACGGTGCGCACCGAGTGGGACTCTGTCGCGGCCTTCCGCGGGGTCTCCGAGGGGGACGTCATCCGGTACGCGATCCCCAAGCGCGAGCCGCTGCGCAGCGAGCTCGAGGCGTTCCGCGACGCCGTGCTCGGCGAGGGCGACCGGACCGTGTCGATGGCCGAGGGTCTCGCGACGCTCGAGGTCGCCGAGCACATCCTCGACTCGGCCGCGGCGGGCGGTGCGCTCCGTCCTTGAGCGGTGAGCGGCGACACGGTGCACGATTGCTGACGTCTGGCGTCACTAATCGCTCAGTGTCTCGCTGCCCGTGGGGTGTGGCTGGTGGGCCGTCCACGGCAGCCGGCGTCGGGGCGCTCCGGGCCGGAACCGCGGGGTTCTGCGGTGCGGGCGTGAAAGGCTCGTGCCCGTGAAGCACGCCGTCGTCGTCTCGCGACTCTTTGCGCCGGAGCCCGCCGCGGCAGCCTTCCGGCTCGAGGCCCTCGTGCGCGCGCTCGCGGGCACGGGCTGCGACGTCACGGTGCTGACCTCGCGCGCACGCCCGGGCAGCCCGCCCCCCGACGACGCAGCGCTCTCCAGGCCACCCGCGCCGAGGGCCGACGACGGCGACGCAGCAGCCCCGGGGCACGTCGACCCGGCGCCGCAGCTCGCCGACGCGCCGGAGCCTGGCCATGCGCGACCACCCCGTCCGGCGCCGCGACCCGGCCGCGTTCGGGTGCGCCGGGCCCGGGTGCTGCGCGACGCCAGCGGCTACGTGCGCGGCTACCTGCCCTACCTCAGCTTCGACGCGCCCGTCGCGCTGCGTCTGTTCACGGTGCGCCGGCCCGACGTCGTCGTCGTCGAACCCCCGCCCACCACGGGCGTCGTGGTGCGCATCGTGTGCGTGCTGCGGCGGGTGCCCTACGTCTACTACGCGGCCGACATCTGGTCGGACGCCGCGCGCAGCACGGGAAGCCCGGGACTCGTGAGCGGGCTGCTCTCGCGCCTCGAGGGGTGGGCGATGCGCGGGGCGCGCGGCGTCGTCGCCGTGTCCGAGGGGGTGGCCGACCGCGTGCAGGAGCTCGCCGGGCGGGGCGGCGTCAGGCGTGGCGCCGGGCTCGAGGCGGTCGAGGTCGTGCGCAACGGCGTCGACACCACGATCTTCCGCCCGGACGACGGGTCGCCCCATGGCGAGCCCCCGGGTGCCCAGACGCCTGACGGTGCTCCGGCGCAGTACTTCCTATACGCGGGCACCGCCTCGGAGTGGCAGGGCGCCGAGGTGTTCGTCCTCGCGCTCACGACGCTGCGCGAGATGCACCCAGGCGTCGAGCTCGTCTTCCTCGGCTCGGGCAGCGCCTGGGCAGGCCTGCGCGACCTCGCTGACCGTGCCGCCCCCGGCGCCGTCCACCTCCGCGCGCCCGTCTCAGCGGTCGAGGCCGCGGGCTGGCACCGGCACGCGGCCGGGGCGCTCGTCAGCATCGTGCCGGGGCTCGGCTACGACTTCGCGCTGCCCACCAAGCTCTTCGCCGCGAGCGCGAGCGGCGTCCCGGTGGTCTTCGCAGGCCCGCCCGGGACCGCTCGGGACGTCGTCGTCGAGGGCGGCCTGGGGATCGCCGTCGGACACGATCCCGAAGCCGTGGCGACCGCGATGGCGAGCCTTCTCGACGCGCCCGAGACCACCGATCCCGCCCTGCGCGCCGCCCGCGCGGCCCGGCTCGCCGCCTGGACGGCCGAGCACGCGAGCATCGATCGGGTGGGGCAGACCGTCGCAAGCCTCGTGGCACGATGGGCGGGAGCCGAGGAGGGGAAGCCGTGAAGCTCATCTGGCGCACCCTGCGGGGGTTGCTGCCGATGCTGCCGGGCCGGGCGCGGCAGTTCCTCATTGGCTACGTCGTGGCAAGCTCGAGCCTGGCCCTGCTCGACATCGCGGCGCTCGGCCTGCTCGCGCTCTCGCTCGCGCCGATGGTGCAGGGCGATCCCGTCGTCCTCCCTCTCGTGGGCGAGGTGGCACCGAGCGGCTACGTCGGGATCATCGTCGTGGTCTCGATGCTCATCATCATCAAGGGCTTCGCCGCGGTGGGCGTGCAGTGGGTCGTCACGCGCCGGTTCGCCCGCTACGAGCTCGAGATCGGCGACCAGCTCTTCGCCGCCTACATCCGCGCGCCGTGGACGGACCGGCTCTCGCGCAACACGTCCCAGCTCGTGCGGCTCGCCGACGTCGGCATCGCGAACGCGACCGCGGGATTCCTGCTGCCCGTGGCCGGGCTGCCCGCCCTGGGTGCGACGTTCACGGCCGTGCTCGTCGTGCTCGTCATCGCCGAACCCGTCACGGCCGCCCTGACGCTCGGGTACCTCGGCCTCGTCGGGCTCGTCATGTACTTCTGGGTGTCCCGGCGCGCGATCACGGCCGGGCGCGTCAACCGCGACTACTCGTTCCGGGTCGCGCGGCTCATGACGGAGATGGTCGGGGCGCTCAAGGAGATCACCCTGCGGGACAAGGCGGGCGAGGTGGCCGCCGTCGTGCACGCCGACCGCCGCCACACCACCCGGGCCCGCGCGAACCTGCAGTTCCTCTCCGCGATGCCGCGCTACGTCCTCGAGTCCGCGCTCGTGGGCGGGTTCCTGCTCATCGGCGGCGTGGCGTACGCGACTGGCGGGGCGACCGCAGCCTTCAGTGCGCTCGCCCTGTTCGGGGTCGCGGGCTTCCGGATGGTGCCCGCCGTGACGAGCTTCCAGGCCGTCATCGCGACGACGGCGTCCAACATCCCCAACGTCCAGGCCGTGATCGGCGACATCGAGGCGGCCGAGGGGTACCTCGCCAACGCCGAGACGGTCGGGCGTGCGCCGCTCGACCACGAGCCCGAGCGCCTCGAGCTGCGCGGCGTCGCGTTCACCTATCCGGGGGCGAGCGAGCCGGCCGTCCGCGACATCGACCTCGACGTGCCGATGGGTTCGACCCTCGCGCTCGTGGGTCGGTCGGGAGCCGGAAAGACGACCCTCGTCGACATCTTGCTCGGCCTGCTCGTGCCCTCCGAGGGGACGCTCGAGCTCGACGGGCGGCCGCTCGCCGACGTGCTCGCCGCATGGCGGTCCCGTGTGGGGTACGTGCCGCAGGACGTCGCCCTCTTCGACGCGACGCTCGCCCAGAACGTGGCTCTGACCTGGACGGACGATCTCGACCTCGACCGCGTGCGCGACTGCCTCGAGCGGGCGCAGCTCGCCGAGCTCGTGGCCTCGCGGGGGCTGGACGCGCGCATCGGCGACCGCGGCATGGCGCTGTCCGGCGGGCAGCGGCAGCGGCTCGGCATCGCGCGGGCGCTCTACGTGGACCCGCTCGTGCTCGTGCTCGACGAGGCGACGAGCGCCCTCGACACCCAGACCGAGGCGAGCGTCGCGGCCGCGATCGCCGCGCTGCGTGGTGAGGTCACCGTCATCTCGGTGGCCCACCGGCTGTCGACCGTGCGCTCGGCGGACCAGGTGTGCTTCATGGCGGACGGCACGATCGCGGCGCGCGGGACCTTCGACGAGCTCGTCGCGGCGGTGCCCGACTTCGCGGTCCAGGCCCAGCTCGCGGGGCTCGTGGAGTAGGCGTGCGGGGAGCGGGGCCGCCCGACGTCGACGTGGTCGTCGCCGTGCACGACTTGCGCCGGGACTTCGTGCGCGCCGTGCGTTCGGCGCTCGCCGACGACGACGCAGGGCGGGCCGGTGGTGCGGGCGGGGCCGCCGACGGCGGGAGCGTGGCCGGCGGTGTGGCGGTGGCCGACGGCGGGAGACGGGCTGGTGTCGCTGTCAGGGTGCGAGTCACGGTCGTGGCCCACAACCTCGATGCGTCCCTCGTCGAAGCGGCGCTCGACGGCGATGAGCTGAGTGGCGCGCGGCGAGAGGGGCGCGTGCGGGTGCTGGAGCTGGCCGACGGCGTGCCCAGCCCCGCCGGCCCCTTCACGCTCGGGCTCGATCGCGCCGAAGCGGAGTACGTGTCGATCCTGGGTTCGGACGACTGGTGGCAGCCCGGTGCGCTCGCCGCATGGCTGCGGGTCGCGAGGTCGCGCAGTTCGGCGGCCGTGCTCGCACCGATGCGGCTCGACAAGGCTCCGGGCGGTGGTGCTTCACCGTCCGCCGAGGGGATCGGCGCCGGACGCGCCGCCGTCGGACCCGTGATCCGCAACCCGGTGCTCCGCCCGTTCGCGGGGCGGCTGTGGCCCGCGGCGCTCGACCCGGTGCGCGACCGGCTCGCTCCCCGCTCCGCGCCGCTCGGCCTGCTGCGGCGCGAGGTGGTGGAGCGGCTCGGGCTGCGGCTCACGCCAGGGTTGCGCACGGGGGAGGACATTGCGTTCTCTGCGCGGCTGTGGTTCTCGGGGCTGCGCCTCGATCTCGATCGGTCGGCGCCCGCGTACGTGATCGGGACGGACGCGGTCGAGCGGGTGTCCGTGGGTGCCAAGCCCGTCGAGGTGGAGCTCGCCGCGGTGCGGTTGCTGCGGGACGAACCATGGGTGGAGCTGCTGGGGGAGGCGCAGCGCCGGTCGCTCGCCGTGGCGATGCTGCGCGTGCACGTGCTCGGCGCCGTGGCGCGACGGGTCGCTCGGGGGGACTGGAGTGAGGAAGGTGACCCGGTCGGCTTAGGGACCGCCGTCGGGCAGGACGCCGTCGTCGGCCAAGGCTCGCTCGAAGGCGAGGCGCGCTGGCTCTCGGAGCTTGCGCGTGACTTGGCGCGCCTCGCTCCCGGGGTGCTCGCTCCGTTCTCGCGCGCGGACCGGCTCGTGCTCGACGCGCTGCTTGCCGGCGCGGACGGCGCACGGCTCGCCGCAGTCGGGGCTGCGCGCGCCGCAGCGGGCCGGGTCGACGCCGTGGTCCCCACGCGACTGCGCCACGTGGTCGACCGCGAGGGCACGCTGCGCCGCTACGTCCGGGAACGGATGTGGTGGTGATGGGCGTCTCCGACGCGCTCGCGGTGTTGCGCCGTCGGCTGCCCGGCCCCGCCGTCCGGGTGCTCGACGCGTGCGTGCGCGCCGTCGCCCGTGTGCTGCCCGAGCGCCTCCGCGTCGCCCTCGGGCCCGCCCATCTGCGCTTCGCGCAAGGCGACATCCCGCCGCCGCCGACCGTTCCGCCCACGCCTGTACGCGTCTACGTCGCGCCGAGGAACTTCGCCGGCCAGGGCTACGCGTGGGCGCGGGCGGTCGAAGGGCTGCCCGGCGTGGGTGCGGTGAGCATGGCGTTCCAGCGGCCGGGCGGCTTCGCCTTCGACGTGGACGACGCCGTGCCCGAGGCCGTCTACGCGGGCTCGCGGCGCTGGCAGTCGAGCCGGCGAGAGCTGTTGCAGCGGTTCAGCCACGTGATCATCGAGGCCGGGCGTCCGCTGCTGGGTCGCCTCATGGGCGCCGACCCGTGCGCCGAGGCCCGCTGGCTGCGCGCGCGGGGCGTGGCGGTCGCGATGCTGTGCCACGGCTCGGACATCCGGCTGCCCTCGCGGCACCGAGAGCTCGAAGCCTTCTCGCCGTTCGAGCCGACGTGGGAGCTCACGGATGCACTCGAGACGCAGGCCGCTCGGCTCGCCGCAGGGATCGCCGAACTCAGGGCGCCGGTGTTCGTCTCGACGCCCGACCTGCTGCTCGACGTGCCGGATGCCACGTGGGTGCCCGTCGTCGTCGATGTCGAGCGGTGGGCAGCGGCGGGGCGGGGGGTGCCGTTCGAGCGCGAGGTGCCCGTCGTCGTGCACGCCCCGTCGAGCGCTCACATCAAGGGGACGGCATTGATCGAGCCGGTGCTCGAGTCCCTCGCGGTGCGCGGGCTCGTGGATTATCGGCGAATCGAGGGCGTGCCCGCCGCGCAGATGCCGGAGGTGTACGGGGACGCCGACGTGGTGCTCGACCAGTTTCGGATCGGCAACTACGGCGTCGCGGCGTGCGAGGCGATGGCCGCCGGGCGGCTCGTGGTCTCGCACGTGAGCGAGTTCGTGCGCGGGCATGCGCGGGCGGCAGCCGGGGCGGACCTGCCCGTGCTCGAGGCGACGCCCGACACCCTGGAGCAGGTGCTGCTCGACGTGCTCGCCGACCGGCCACGCGCCCGGGCCTTCGCCGCCCGGGGCCCGGCATTCGTGTCCACCCTGCACTCCGGCCCCCGCTCCGCGGATGCCCTCGCGCCCTTCCTGGGCGCCCGCACCGCGTGACGGCACCCCCCACCCCGCCCACGAGTTCGCGACCTCTGCTCGAGTTCGTGAGTCCGGACCGACGAACTGGGCCAGAATCCACGAACTCGGCGCGGACACCGGCGGCGGCGCAGGTGGGAGGATGGCGGGGTGGCGGAGGACAGGCGACGGGTGCTCGTGCTGAGCTTCTCGCCGATCGCCTCCGACGCCCGCGTGCTCAAGCAGGTCGAGCTGCTGCGGGACCGGTACGCCGTGACGACGTGCGGCTATGGGCCGGCGCCCGACGGCGTCGCGCGGCACGTCGAGATCCCCGCGACCTCCGTGGCCCTCGACGGGCGACTCATCACGCTGCGCGCCTACACCCGCGCGTACTGGGCGATGCCCGCCGTGGCCGCCGCGCGATCGCTGCTCGCCGCTGAGCGCGGTGGGTTCGACGTCGTCCTCGCCAACGATGTCGAGGCCGTGCCGCTCGCACGGTGGCTGCGGCCCACCCGCGGGGTGCACGCCGACCTGCACGAGTACTCCCCGCGGCTCCACGAGGAGAACCCCGCGTGGCTCCGTCGCATCGCCCCGTTCTACCGCTGGCTGTGCCGCCGCCACGTCACGCGTGCCGCCTCCGCGACCACGGTGGGGCGGGGACTGGCGGACGCCTACCGCACCGAGTTCGGCATCGACGCCGGGGTCGTCACGAACGCCGCGCCGTACGCGTCGCTCGAGCCGGGAGACGTGTCCGACGACGGCCCGCTGCGACTCGTCCACTCGGGCGCGGCGCTGCGTGACCGCTATCTCGAGGTCATGCTCGACGCGGTCGCGATGACCGCGGCGGACGTGAGCCTCGACCTCTACCTCATGCCCAACGACCCGCCCTACATCGCCGAGCTGCGCGAGCGCGCCGCCGCGATCCCCGGGGTCCAGGTCCTCGACGCCGTCCCCTACGCGCGGCTCGTGACGACCCTGAACGCCTACGACCTCGGCGTGTTCGTGCTCCCGCCGGTCAACTTCAACTACGCCAACGCACTGCCCAACAAGGTGTTCGACTACGTGCAGGCCCGCCTGGGGCTCATTGTCGGCCCCACGCCGGAGATGGCCGCGCTCGCCCGGGAGCACGCCGTCGGCGTCGTCACCGCGGACTTCTCCGCCGCCGCCCTTGCGGAAGTCCTGGACGGGCTCACGCCGGAGCGGGTCGCCGAGCTCAAGTCCGCCGCGCACGCCGCGGCCCGCGCGCTCTCGGCCGAGACCCAGGTGCTCGGCTGGGCACGCGCCGTCGGCGCGCTCGTGGGAGACCAACCCGCGGGAGGCGCCCGATGACCGCCCGGCCGAGCCTGCTCATCGTGTCGTTCTCGCCCATCGCCTCGGACGCGCGCGTGCTCAAGCAGGTGAAGCGGTTCGCGGCGGACCTCGACGTGACGACGTGCGGCTACGGCCCGGCGCCGGAAGGGGTCGTGGAGCACCTCGAGATCCCGGCCGAGGCCGTGGCGTGGCGCAAGGACCCGAAGTGGCTGCTCACGCGGCAGTACCGGCGCGTGTACCGGGGCAACGCCGCCGTCCGGGCGGCACAGGGGCTGCTCGGCGGGCGGGAGTTCGACGTCGTCCTCGCCAACGACGTCGACACCGTGCCGCTCGCCCTGTCGCTGCGCCCCCGCCACGGTGTGCACGCCGATCTGCACGAGTACTCCCCCCGCCAGAACACCGAGCTGCGGCGGTGGCGGTGGTTCGTCGCGCCCTACATGCGGTGGCTGTGCCGCCGGTTCGTCACGCGGGCAGCGTCCGTCACGACGGTGGGGCAGGGCATCGCCCGTGAGTACGAGCGGCGCTTCGGGTTCCGCCCTCAGGTGGTCACGAACGCCGCGCCGTACGCGGAGCTCGAGCCGGGGCCGACGGCGGACGGCGGGCCGGTGCGCGGCGGCATGCCTGTGATCAAGGACGACGGGCCGACGGCGGAGGGAGGACCGCTCCGCCTCGTGCACGCCGGTGTCGCGCTGCGCGGCCGCAACCTGACCGCGCTCGTGGACGCGGTCGCGGCGACCAGCACGGACGTGACCCTCGACCTGTTCCTCGTGCCGAACGACCCGGGGTATCTCGCGGAGCTGCGCGCCCGCGCCGAGAGCGAACCCCGCGTGCGGCTGCGCGAGCCGGTGCCCTACTCCGGGCTCGTCCCCACCTTGCACGGCTTCGACGTCGGCGTGCACGTGCTGCCGCCCGTGAGCTTCAACAACGCGTGGGCCCTGCCCAACAAGTTCTTCGACTTCGTGCAGGCGCGCCTCGGCGTGATCGTGGGACCGAGCCCTGAGATGGCGCGGCTCGTCGAGGAGCACGGGCTCGGGGCCGTGGCGGCGGACTTCTCGGCGGAGGCACTCACCGCGGTGCTCGACTCCCTGACCCCCGAGCGGGTACGCACCTGGAAGCGGGCCTCCCACGCCGCCGCCCGCGCCCTCTCCTCGGACAGTCAGGTCGAGGTGTGGCGCCAAGCCATCACGACCCTCCTGGACCAGCCCCAGCTCCGCCGAGGACGTGAGGATTCCCCGAAGAAGTGACTCCGGAATCACTGCCTCGAGGAGTCCTCACGTCCTCGCGTGCCGGGTGAGCTCGGCAACGACCCGCTCAGCCGCGTGGCCGTCGCCGTAGGGGGTCGCGTCGGTCAATGGTGGCCGACGGCGCATCACCGCGGCCCCGACGGCGTCGGCGTCCTGGGCCAGGACGTTCCACCCCAGCTCGACCGTCTCGACCCACTCGGTCTCGGTGCGCACCGTGGTGCACGGCACCCGAAGCAGGAACGCCTCCTTCTGCAGCCCGCCCGAGTCGGTGACGACGCCGGCGCTCGCGGAGACCGCCGCGACGAGCCGCGGGTAGGCGAGCGGCTCGAGCAGTCGGACCGCCCCGCTGCCCCACGTGACGCCGGCCTCGGCGGACTTCGCCACGAGCCGGGGGTGTGCGAGCAGCAGCACGGGTCGGTCGAGCGACTCCAGCGCGGCAGCGATCCACCCGAGCCGCGCGGTGTCGTCGGTGTTCTCCGCACGGTGCACCGTCGCGACGTAGAACTCCCCGGGCGCGACACCCGCCGCGCGGAGCACGTCGTCGATGTCACCGGCCGCGGCATCGCGTGTCGCGAAGAGCACGTCCGTCATGACGTCCCCCACGAGCACCGACCGCTCCGCGAGTCCTTCGCGCGCGAGATGCTCCATGGCGACCGCCGTCGGCGCGAGGCACAGGTCCGCCGCGTGGTCGGTGAGCACGCGGTTGTGCTCCTCGGGCATCGCCCGGTTGAACGAGCGCAGCCCCGCCTCGAGGTGTGCGACCCGGATGTGCAGCTTCACCGCCGCGAGCGCGGCCGCGAGCGTCGAGTTGGTGTCCCCGTACACGAGCACCCAGTCGGGCCGCTGCGCCAGCAGCACGCCGTCGAGCGCGGCGAGGATCGCCCCGGTCTGCACCCCGTGGCTGCCCGAGCCCACGCCGAGGTGCACGTCGGGCGCGGGGATGCCCAGGTCGGTGAAGAACACGTCGGACAGCAGCGGGTCGTAGTGCTGCCCGGTGTGCACGATGACGTGCTCGACGCCCGCCGCCGCGGCCGCCTGGGCGATCGGCGCGAGCTTGACGAACTGGGGGCGCGCCCCGACCACGCTGAGGATCTTCACGCTCGTCAGCGTAGGCGCTCGCGGCCGCCCCGGGCGGTCAGCACCTAGCCTGGTCAGCATGCGCATCCTCGTCGCGACCACGTGGTTCCCCACCCCGGGCCACCCTGCCGTCGGCGCGTTCGTGGCCCGTGACGTCGCGGCCCTCGCCGCTCACCACGACGTGCGCGTGCTCCACCTCGTCGCGCCCGGCTTCGCCGGAACGAGTGTCGACGACGGCGAGACGCAGGTGCTCGACTTCCCGGGGATCGACCGCGCCGAGGTGCGGGTGCGTCGGCTCGTGACGGACCTGCGCCGTCCGGATCACCTCGTGCGCGCCGGGCGGGTCGTCGCGGCAGCGGCCCGGGGAGCCGACGTCCTCCACACGGCAGTATTCTCCACACTCCTGCCGCTCGCGACGCGCCGAGTCCCGGTGCCGTGGGTCCACACCGAGCACTGGCACGGTGTCTCCTCGACGGCCGGTGACTCGCTCGCGCTGCGGCTTGCCACCCCGCCGCTGCGCGCCCTGCTGCGACGCCCCGACGTCGTCACCGCGGTGTCCGAGCTCGCCACCGCGCCGATCCGCGAGCTGCGCGGTGGGCGAGCGACGCTCGTCGTCCCCTGCATCGTCGCGCCTCCGGACGTTGCGCCCGCACGTAGTGCTCCGGGCGGCTCTCTGCGGCTCGTCGCCGTCGGTGGGCTCGTCGCGGGAAAGGACCCCCTGCTCGCGGTCGAGACCCTCGCTGCGCTGCGGGACCGCGGCCGCGACGCAGCGCTGACGTGGGTGGGGGACGGCCCGCTGCGCGGTGCGGTCGCGGCCCGGGCTGCCGAGCTCGGGGTCATGGTCCACCTGCGCGGCGCGGTGGACGCGACGGGAGTCGCAGCCGATCTCGCCGCGGCGGACCTGTTCCTGCTGCCCACGCGGCGCGAGACGTTCGGGGTCGCGATCGCCGAGGCGATCTCGCACGGCCTGCCCGTGGTGGTGGGGGCCGACGGCGGCTACCGGGAGTTCGTCGACGACCGGGTCGGTGCCTTCGTGGCGAGCCGCGACCCACGCGCGTGGGCGGAGGCGATCGAGCAGACCCTCGCGCGGACCGGCGACCTCAGTGCCGCCCAGATCGCCGCGACCCTCGGCGACCGCTTCGCCCCGGCCACCGTCGTCGCCGACTACGAGTACGCCTACGCGCAGGCGGGAGCGCCGGTGAGCGCGCCGCCCGGGCCGCAGGGCGCGAGCCGTGCGGGGCCGCTCGCCGACGACGCATCGGCCAGCACCGCCCACGGTGTCGCCACATCCACGGCCGCCGTGCCGCCGCCCGGCGCCGAGCCGTTCATCGACGTCATCGTCGGCGTCCACTCCGTGCAGCGCCCCGTCGCGCGTGCGGTCCGCTCGGTGCTCGCGAACCGGACCCCGGTACGCATCACGGTGGTGTGCCACGGGCTGCCCGCCGCGGAGATCTCGCCGCTGCTCGGTGTGCTGCCGGCCGAGGCACTCGCCGTCGGACACGAAGTGCGTCTCGTGGAGTTTGCCGATGGTGTCGCGAGCCCGGCCGGCCCCTACAACCGTGGCCTCGACCTCGCGACGGCGCCGTACGTCGCAGTGCTCGGCTCCGACGACCGCCTCGCCCCGGGTGCGATCGACTCCTGGGCGGCCCTGGCGCGCGAAACCGACGCCGACGCCGTCATCACGCGCCTCGCCTACGCCCGCCCGGACGGATCGATCCGCGCCGTCGTCCCGACCCCGCCCGCGCGACCCTTCCGCACCCGGGACCTCGACCCCGTGCGCGACCGGCTCGCGTACCGCTCGGCGCCGTTGGGGCTCCTGCGCCGGTCGACCCTCGAGCGCCTCGGCCTGCGCCACGACGAGGGCAAGCCGGTGGGGGTCGACCTCGAGCTGTCCACGCACCTGTGGTTCGCGGGCGAGCGGATCGCGTACGACCGGCGCGGGCCCGCCTACCTCATCGGTGAGGACGGCTCCGACCGGATCACGTTCGCCGCGCGGCCCATCGAGCGCGATCTGCTGTGGCTGCCGGACCTGCTCGACGCACGATGGTTCCGCACCCTCCCGCTGACCCACCGGCGCTCGATCGCTGCGAAGTTCCTCCGCATCCACCTCTTCGGCGCGATCCACTACCGGGCCGAGCAGTCGACGTGGACTCCGCAGGAGCGCGCGGCGCTACGCTCGCTCACGGCGGCCGTGCTCGCCGCTGCCCCCGACGCCGAGCGCGTGCTCTCCCGGGCCGAGCACGACCTGCTCGACGCCGCACTCGACCCGGACGTGCCCGCCGAGCACCTCATCACCCTGTCCGCGCGCCGCCGCCGCCACGGCCGGCCGGCCACGCTCGCGCCGCGCGACCTGCGCTTCCTGCTCGCCCGGGAGGCTCCGCTGCGGCTCATGACCGCCTCGGTGCTCTCGCGGGGCTCATACGCCCACGCGGAGTAGCAGCGCCGACTGCCCTCTGGCTGCAAGACCATGCTCCCGACTAGAACGTTGCACTAACTAGAACGATCTAGTAGCGTTCGCGTGAGGCGGGTCCGCGGACCAGCCGCTGCTGTCTCGCTACCGGAAGGGCTGGTCCGTGCGTCACCAGATCGCAGACGTCTCGGCGTTCATCGTCGCGGGGGCCCGTTGGGGTTGGGTGCTCGTCCGGATCACCACGGAGGACGGCTGGTACGGCATCGGCGAAGCCTCGCTCGAAGGGCGCGAGCTGACCGTCGCGGCCGCCGTGGACGAGATGCGACGAGTGCTGAGAGGCGAAGACTCGCGGGAGATCGCCCGGTTGGGAAGAATGCTCTTCCGCGACGCGATCTGGACCGGCGGGCCGATGCAGAGTGCGATCAGCGGCATCGACACCGCGCTGTGGGACCTCAAGGCGAAGCGGCTCGGAGTGCCCCTCTATGAGCTGCTCGGGGGGCGGACCCGCTCCGAGATCCGGCTTTACGCCAACGCGTGGTGGTACGAAGGGGGAAGTCCGGACGACGTCGCGCGAGCGGCCCAAGCGGTGATCGCCGAGGGGTTCTCAGGCGTGAAGTTCAACCCGTTCAACCGCCAGCCCGAGACGGATCCGTACTACATGTCCAACACCGTGCTGCGCACGGGCATCGACTACGTCGCGGCGGTACGTGAGTCGATCGGCCCTGATGCCGACCTCATGATCGACCTGAACGCGTGCTTCATGAACAGCGGGGACGCCCTCAGGGTGGCCAAGGCACTCGAGCCGTTTCGCCCGACGTTCCTCGAGGAGCCTCTGGCCCAGGAGAACCACGCGGCGATGGGGGAACTACGTCGTAAGTCCGCCATTCCCGTGGCGAGCGGGGAGAGGCTGTTCACGAGCTTCGACTTCGACAGTCTTCTCCGTGCGGGCGCCGTGGACATCGTGCAGCCCGACCTCGCGCACTGCGGCGGCATCTCGGCAGGGATCAAGGTCGCGGCGCGAGCGGAGATGGACTACCTCCCGGTTGCGCCGCACAACCCCAACGGCCCGGTCTGCGAGAGCGCCTCGGCCCACCTGCTGACCGCGATCAGCAACGGCTACGGCCTGCTCGAGCACTTTCCCGCAGAGCCATGGCGCTACGAGGTCGTGGGGACGCCGTACCAGATCGATCACGGTGTGCTGCGGCTCAGCGAGGCGCCAGGGCTGGGGATCGAGTTCGACGAGGAAGCCGCTCTGCGCCGCCCCTACGAGTCGAAAGATCTCGGGACCTTTCATGAGAGGAACTTTGTCGGATGGTGAGCTGGCCCAGGATCGTAGGCATCTGCGGCGCAGGCATGATGGGGTCGGGCATCGGTGCGCGACTGGTCGAGGGTGGCCTTCGGGTCCTGACCGTGACGAGGTCAGGCCGACATGAGAACCTTGACGAGCTCGGGATCGAGGATGTCGGCTCGGTGGACCGCCTCGTCGCAGAGGCTGACGTGATCCTGTCGGTGATGGGTTCGGTCGACGCTCCCGCGTTCGCGGGGCAGGTTGCTGACGCCCTGGTGCGCGGCCGCCGTGCCGATCTGGTGTTTGCCGAGTGCAACCTGCTCGACCCCGGCGTCTCACGTGACATCGATGCTCAGCTGAGCGCCCTCGGTGTCCGGGTGGTCGACGCCGGAATCTGCGGTGCTCCGCCCCGCCCGGGGCACGCTCCCACCGTGTTCACCTCGGGCGCGCACGTCGATGCCCTCGAGTTCCTGCGGGACCACGGTTTCGACGTCTGGCAGGTCGGGGGCGAGATCGGAGCGGCGACCACTCTCAAGGTGCTCTCGGCCGCGGGTTGGCAAGGAAGTGTCGCTCTCATGAGCTCGGTGCTGGTCGCTGCGCACCGCCATGGCCTGTCCGAGTGGCTGTTGCGCGACCTGGAGCAGCATCAGGCGGCGTTGTTCTCATGGTTCGCGCCGGCTCTTCTCGACGCGACGGGCAAGGCCCGACGATGGGCGCCAGACATGGAGGTCGTCGCGCGGCTCCTGGCCTCGTCCGGAGCAAGCAGCGCGCACCACGAGGCCGCTGCGGAGCTCTATCGCGCTCTCGGGCGGGTCGACATCGACGCGGGTGACGAGCCCTACGACGTCGTCGTGGCGCTCGACCGGATCCTCGCCGACCAGGCCGCCGCAGAGCGCGGGAGTTCGCGATGAGCGCTCCGGCCCCGAGGCCATGGACGCCCGACGCCGAGGACGCCCGGTTCGATCCCCAGAAGATGGAGTTCTTCGAGCGTCGAGCACATCCGCAGCGGCTCGCGGAGCTTGTCACGAGGTCGCTCGAGCTGACGGGTGTTCCGCACGACGATGCACGGCTGTGCGCTGACGTCCTTGTCGACGCGGATCTGAGAGGGAGCGAGACCCACGGCACGGCGCTGCTGCGTACGCACTATGTCGACCCGCTCCGGAGCGGACAGATCAACCCGACGCCCGTGATCAAGATCGACCAGGGAGCGGCGACGACCATAGCGGTCGACGGCGATCACGGGCTCGGCATGGTGGTCGGCGCGCGCGCGATGGAGAAGTGCATCGAGCTCGCGCGGGAGTACGGGTCGGGATGGGCGGCGTGCTATCGCACGACCCACTCCGCATCCGGTGGCTACTACGTACGCATGGCTGCGCGTGCTCGCATGGTGGGGTTCCACTGGTCGACCGGAGGCTCGACGATCGCGGCACCGGGGCGGGGCGGACGGCTCGTCGGCAACAACCCCTTCTCCTTCGGCGCACCAGTGGGCGACCGTGCCCCGTTCGTCCTCGACATGGCGCCGTCAGCGACGATCCGGCCGAAGATCCGGATGCTCGGCTGGGAGGGACGCCCCATCCCCCCTGACTGGGCTGTCGACGAGGACGGCACCCCCATCACGGACCCCCAGGACTTCTTCGACCGACGCGGTGCCATCCTCCCGTTGGGTGGTACGCCCGAGGGCGGTGCCTACAAGGGCTTTGGGCTGCAGCTCGTCGCAGACATCATGTCGGGAGGGCTGACCGGCGACGGCGGAAGCATGGTTCGGGCCAAGGGCGCCCACACGAGCACGCTCGGTGCCGTTGCTGTGGATGGCTTCCCGACCGGTGATGAGTACGACGCCGCGACGGAGGCGATGTCCGACGCGCTGAGGCGTGGGCCGGCAGGTTCCGGCGGGGGCGTTCGCTATCCCGGCGAGCGTGCGGAGGAGGAGTGGCGTCGGCGAGCTCTCGCGGGAGTGCCGCTGCGTCGCCACGTCGTCACCGAGCTCACCGCGATGTGCGACGAGCTCGGTCTCGTCCTCGACGACGTCTGGACGGACGATGAGACATGAACCGGTCGAGTTGGGAGCAGTCAAGATGACGGAGCTGCGATCTGCAGTACTCGGTGCCGGCATGATCGGTGCAGTACACGCTCGGGCGATCAACGCGGCAGGCGGGCGCGTCAGTCTCGTGGTCGACCGCGAGGCCGGCAACGCCCGCGAGGCCGCCCGTCTCGCCCGGGCGGAACGGTGGTCCACGTCGCTCGAGGACGCCGTCGGCCCTGACATCGACATCGTCCACATCTGCCTTCCGAACCACCTCCACGCCCCCGTCGCTCGCGCGGCCATCGCCGCGGGCAAGCACGTGGTGTGCGAGAAGCCGCTCGCGACCGACGTCGACGACGCTGGCGAGCTCGCCCGGGCAGCCAGGACCCAGGGAGTCGTCACCGCGGTGCCATTCGGCTACAGGTTCTCGCCTGGTGTGCGAGAGGCTCGAGCAAGGATTCAGCATGGCGACCTGGGAGACCTCCGGATCTTGCACGGTCACTATCTGCAGGACTGGTTGTTGGAGCCCAGCGCGTACAACTGGCGGGTCGACGCCGAGCTCGGTGGCCCGTCTCGCGCCTTTGCCGACATCGGGTCGCATCTCGCTGACATGATCGAGTTCGTGAGTGGCCACCGGATCGTCGAACTGGTCGCTCTCATGCAGACGCTGCAGCCCACACGGCTTGCGAGCGGCTCGCGCAAGGCCTTCGCCGCCGCCGCCGGGGACGGCACCCCCGTGGCCGTCACGACCGAGGACACAGCCTCGGTGCTGTTCCGCACGGACCGAGGTGCCTCCGGTTCGATGCTCGTGTCCCAAGCGTCGCCGGGCCGCAAGAACCGTCTGTGGTTCGAGCTGGACGGCGCCGACGCGTCGGTGATCTACGACCTCGAGGACTCCGAGCGACTGCAGATCGGCACCCCGGACGGCGTGCTCACGCTCCCGCGGGACCCGAAGACGGCCTCGTCTGGCTCGGTGAGGTACACGACTCTGCCTGCGGGGCACCCTCAGGGACTGCACGACTGGTTCGAGGCCCTCGTCGTCGATGTCCATGCCACCATCCGCGGTGAGGCTGTGGACGGACTTCCCACCTTCGAGGACGGTCTGCGCGCGGCCGTCGTCACCGACGCCGTGCTCAGGTCGGCGCAGACGCGACAGTGGGTGACGGTCGACGCTTCTTGACCGCGTCGAGCGGCGTGGAAGGCTCCGTGGTCAGGTTCGCGCGGACGCCCACGGCTGCTCGTGGAGGCCATAGGATCGCGGGGTGCTCCTTCGCGAGCCAGCACAGGAGGACAACATGGGCAAATGGGGCGTCACGATCGTGGACGTCGCACGACACGTGGGGGTGTCGCCGTCAACCGTCTCTCTCGTGCTCCGCAACGACCCGTCCATCAGCCCACCCACGGTCGCGCGCGTGAAGGCCGCGATTGCTGAGCTCGGCTACGTCTACAACCGTGGGGCGGCCGCGCTGCGCGAGGCAGAGTCGAAGATGGTCGGCACGGTGGTGCACGATCTCGCGAACGAGACCATGACGGAGATCGCGCTCGGCGCCAATGTCGCGTTGCGCGAACGGGGTTACGTGCAGGTGCTCGGGCACACCGAGGACGACGTGTCGGAGCAGCGCAAGGTCATCCGTGCATTTCGTGAGTACGGGTTACGCGGGCTGGTGATCTCCCCTGCGCGGGGTAGCGTTCCCGACGACCTGGCGGAGGGGATGACCGTCGTCCAGGTCGCGCGCGACCTCCCCGACTCCGGACTGGCGTCAGTCCGCTCGGACAACGAGGCGGGGATAGTCGCCGCGCTCACCCATCTGGTGGACCTCGGGCATCGCCATGTCGGCTTCGTCGGTGGACGACCGGACACTGAGACGTTCCGTCAGCGTCGCACCGCGTTCGACGCGACGCTCTACCGCCTGGGCCTTCCGCCCGGGGTGGTCGTCGAGACGCCCCCGACGCACGAGGGCGGGATCGAGGGCATAGCCCAGCTGCTTCGCCAGGACACGCAGCCGACGGCGGCCGTCTGCTTCAACGATGTCGTCGCCTATGGTGTTTATGACGGACTTCGCGAGCTTGGCCTCGAGCCGGGCCGGGACGTCAGTGTGGTCGGGTTCGACGACATCCCCACGTCCCGTCGCCTTTACCCCGCCCTCACATCCGTCTCGATCGACCCCCGGTCGATGGGCACCCAAGCAGTCGCGTTGTTGATCGATCTGATGAGTGGCAGCTACGACGGGCCCACTCAGGTCCTCACCCCGGTCTCGCTCGTCGTCCGGGGCAGTACGAACCCGCCGTTGCCCCCCGGCTGACTCACCCCTTGGTCGCGCCCGCCGCGAGCCCTGCCACGATGTACCGCTGGAGGAAGAGCGCGATCACGATGATCGGCGTGGTGATCACCACCGAGGCGGCCATCAGGCCTCCCCAGTCGACACTTGCATAGCGCACGAAGTTGTATAGCGACAGGGGCAACGTCCGTGTCGAGTTGCTCGCCAGGACGAGCGCGAAGAGGAAGTTGTTCCACGAGAAGATGAAGGCCAGGATGCACGCCGTCGCCACGCCGGGCATCGACAGGGGAACGCTGATCCGCAAGAACGCACCGATCGGCGTCAGGCCGTCGACCTGACCCGACTCTTCGAGCTCGAGCGGTAGTCCGTCGAAGAAGCCGACCAGGATGTAGATCATCAAGGGCACGGAGACGAACATGTGCGTGATCACCAGCACCGTGTAGCTCCCGACGATGCCCATCCGGGAGAACAGGAAGTACCACGGGACGAGCAGGCTCACGGCTGGCATGATCCGCGCCACGAGCACGAACGTCTTGCTCCGCCTCATCACGAAGCGACTGATCGAGTACGAGGCAGGAAGTGCGACGGCGAGCGAGATCACTGTCGAGACGGCTCCCACGAGGAGGCTGTTGACGATGAAGTCGAGAAAGCTCTCTTCCGCGAAGACCGTGACGAAGTTCTTCAGTGTCGGCGCGAACGAGAAGATCCGAGAGGAGTTGAAGATGTCGACGTTGTCCTTGAGTGCCGCGAGGATCATCCACAGCAGGGGGCCGAGGATCGTCACGACGACGACGCCGATCGCGCAGAACCTGAAGACGGTGTAGGCGCGCGCTCTGGCCGGCTGCCGCCGCGCGGGGCGTGCGTGGGGCACGGAACTCATGGCCGCACCTCCTTTCGGCGGAAGATCAGCAGTGTCACGAGGGCAAGGGTGAGCGCGACGAACAGCGTGAGGACCGTGGCGGCGATGCCGTAGTTGTTGTGGCTGAAGTTGAGGCTGTACGCGTAGATGTTCAGCGTCTCTGCCTCGTGGTACGAGCCGCCGCCGGGCCCCTTGATGGCATAGAGCACGTCGAAGGACTTCAGCGCATCGACCGCGCGGAGCGCGAGAGCGGCGAAGAAGGTCGGTCGCAGGAGTGGAAAGGTGACGAACCGGAACCGCTGCCATGCCGTGGCGCCGTCGACCCTCGCAGCCTCGTCGGGCTCCTCCGGGAGCGTCGACAAGCCCGCGAGCAGGATGAGCGTCACCATGGGTGTCCACTGCCAGGCGTCGATGATCGCCAGGGTGACGAGCGCGGTGGACTGGGACCCGAGGAAGGAACCGCGAGGGAGGCCGATCGACTCGAGCAGGTGGTTCGCAACCCCGATGTTGGGCTCGAGGATGAGCTGCCACATCATCCCGACCGCCACGGGCGTGGCCACCACGGGAAGAAGGATGATCACTCGCACGATCCCCTGCCCCCGGAAGGGTCGGCGCAGCAGCAGTGCGATCGCGAGCCCGAGGCTCATCTGCAGGCTGAGCGCCACCGTGGTGTAGGCGAAGGTGCGCCACGCGGCAGGCCAGAACCTCGCGGTGTCGCTCAAGACCGCCGCGTAGTTCTCCAGTCCGATGAAGCTGAACTCCGAGAGGATCGAGCCGCGCGCATCGGTGAGGCTGAGGACCACGGTGTAGATGATGGGGATGACCACGAGCGCGCCCACGAACACGAGCGCTGGGGCGGCGAGCACCCATTTGCGGTGCTCGTTGATCCACGCGCTGCCCGGGGTCGAGCCGAAGGTCGTTCTGACCGCCATGTCCTCGTCCGTCCTCCAGTTCTCGGTACCACCGCGCTGCGGGGGCGGCGTGGCGATCCGCCCCCGCAGCGTCGACGGACTGGGTCAGTCCTGAACTTCGTCCAGCAACTGTTGGAACGCGCGATTCGCCTCTTGTGCCGCTGCCGCGGTGTCGCCGGCCTCGAGCACGGTGAGGAGCGGTCGGCCGACGATCTCCCGCGCCTCGCTCGCGCGGGCCACCGCGGGACGGTCGCGGCCCACGCCGTCGAGCGACTCGGCGATAGCCGCGGCCAGGGTGGGCGGGAAGCCGGCCAGCGCCTCGTCGTCGAGCCAGACGGAGACCCGGGCGCCCGGAATGGCGTTCAGCTGGAACTGCTTGGTCGACTCCTTCGACGTGAAGTACTCGATGAACGCCCAGGCCTCGTCCTTGGCGCTCGAGTACGCACTGATCCCGAGAGCGTAGTTGGGGATGTTGAACGTCCTCGAGCCCGCGGGTCCTGCCGGCAGCGGGGCGAAAGCCACGGAGTCGACGATCGTGGAGCTTGATGGGTCGATGGCGTTCGTCGCGAGAGAGTCGGCATCGATGTAGAACGCCGCCTTGCCCTGGGTGAACAGCGCCATCGCGCTGTCCCACTGGATGTCCGCGAGGCCCGAGCTGGGACCATAGTCGCGCAGCAGGCCGCCGTAGGTCTCGTAGGCCGCGATGGCCTCCGGGGTGTCGAGCGCCGCGTTGCCCTCGGCATCGACCCAGTCCCCGCCGTGGCTGTACAGGAAGGCGGAGAAGATCGGGACGGCGCCATGGGCGTTGCCGCGGGCGACGTAACCGACCACGTCGTCGTGGGCGGCCTCGATCGCTGCTGCAGCGTCTGCGAGTTCTTCGAACGTCGTCGGGACCGCGATCCCCTGTTCGGCGAGAAGGTCGGCGCGGTAGTAGAGCACCGCCCGCTCGGTGGACACCGGGATCGATGTCAGGGCGCCGTCGAAGGTGAGCGCGTCGATGGGGCCTGGCTGAAAGTCGGAGAGGTCCCAGTCGGTGGCGGTCGAGGCGTGCGGCTCGAGGTCCTCGAGCCACCCGTTCTCCCAGTACAGCCGGGCCTCCTGCAGCGGACGGAACATCATGACGTCGATGTCGTCCGACCCCGCGTTGAGCTGGACCGTGTACTGGTCGGAGAGCTGCTCTTCGCCATAGACCGAGATCTCGACGTCGATTCCCGTGGACTCCTCGAACGCCTCGATGTTCGCCTGCACCTGCTCGGTGAAGCCGTGGTTCCCCATGTAGACCTGAAGGGTGCGGTTGCTGCCACCGCCTCCCGAGCTGCAGCCGACGACACCAGCCGTCAGGACCGCCACACTCACCGCTACCGCGACGTTGCGAAAGCGTGTTTGCCGCTTCATAGATACCCCGTTCCTGGATCGGACAGTCCGGCGGCGCTCCGCAGGTCGCACGGACCCGCCTTGCTACAGTAACCTACTGTAACGATCTAGTAGAACGCAACAGTAGGAGATTACGAGATGGTCAAGAGCCGAGTTTCGAGGTTCCGCGAAGGGCTTGCGGGAGGGCGCACGTTGTTCGGGGCGTGGGTCACCATCGCCGATCTCACCGTGGCCGAAATGATGAGTGGCGCGGGATTCGACTACGTGGTGATCGACGCCGAGCACTCGCCCTGGACCATCAAGGACATCCAGACAGCCCTCGCCGGCTTCGCCACCTCCGAGACGGTCGTCCTGGTGCGCATCCCCAGCCACGACGTCACCTTCGTCAAGCACGTCCTCGACGTGGGGGTAGACGGGATCATCTGCCCGTTGGTGCGCACGGCCCAGGAGGCCCGTGAGCTCGTCGATGCCGCGAAGTACCCTCCGACCGGGACGCGGGGATACGGACCGCGCCGCGCGGCTGACTACGGTCGGCGTGGGGACGAGTACACCGCAGTGGCGAACGACGAGGTGATCTTCATCCCGCAGATCGAGGATGCGGGCTACCTGGACCAGGTGGACGCGATCCTCGACGTGCCGGGTCTCGACGCGCTGTGCGTCGGCCCGACCGATCTCTCAGGAAGTCTGGGGCACCTGCGCCAGTTCGACCACCCCGCCGTGGTCGAGGCAGTCGACACCGTCCTCGCCAAGGCCGCCGCGCGAGACGTGGCCGTGTGCACGGGTATCGTCGTCCACCCCGAGGACGTGGCTTCGTGGGTAGCCAAGGGGGCGCGACTCCCCCTGGTCACGATCGACACGGCGCTTCTGGTCGAAGGCGCCCGAGACGCGCTCGAGCGCGCGCGCTCCGCGGCGGGCGCGGGCGACGCGGGGTAGCCCGTCTGCGTCGGCCCGGCTCGCGGGACGGCAAGACCGAACGGGTCGGGTCCATACGCCACCTCGACGATCCGAGCCGGGCTGTCGAGGGCACGGACGCCCCCGAGCCCGTCGCCCGGCATCATGGTGGTACCCGTCGTCGTCGCCGGTACACCCATCACGAGGGAGACTCACCATGACTTCGACCACCGATCCCCCGATCCGCCCCTCCGGCCACGGTCTCGCGGCCGCCGAACGGACCACCCCGCGCCACATCGCTCTGGTCGCCCACGACAACAAGAAGGTCGAGCTGCTGCGCTGGGCCGAGTACAACAAGGACACCTTGTCCCGCCACGTCCTGTACGCGACGGGGACCACGGGCACGATGCTGGAGTACGAGCTCGGGCTCCCGGTCCACCGGTTCCTGTCCGGCCCGGTGGGTGGTGACCAGCAGATCGGCGCGAAGATCGCCGAAGGCCTGATCACCATGCTCGTCTTCTTCTGGGACCCGCTCGAACCGCAACCGCACGACCCAGACGTCAAGGCGCTGCTGCGGATCGGCACCGTGTGGAACGTCCCCATGGCGTGCAACGTGGCCACGGCGGACCTGATGATCTCCAGCCCGCTGCTCCCCAGCGACTACGAGAGCCGCCGTCCCGACTTCGGCATCGGCACCTGGCAGCGCGACGACGATTGAGATGATCATCGAGCTCGGCCGCACGAGCCCGAGGGCATGAGGTCCCGCCGAGCCGGCCGCCACCCGCTCGATATGCTGGGTCGGGCCAGCGGAACCGGCCTGGATCCCGGCAGAAGGAAGTCCATGCGCATCGCCGTCGTCGCCCTCGGCAAGATCGGCCTCCCGCTCGCGGCGCAGTTCGCGCGAGCCGGCCACGAGGTGGTCGGGGTCGACATCAACGCCGGGCTCGTCGAGACCGTCAACCGCGGCGAGGAGCCCTTCCCCGGCGAGGCCCAGCTCGCACAGACGCTCGCCGAGCTCGTGCCGGCCGGCCGGTTGCGTGCCACGACCGACTACGCGGAGGCGATCAGCCGGGCGGACGCCGTCGTCGTCGTCGTACCGCTCTTCGTCGACGAAGCCACCGCCCAGCCCGACTTCGGCTGGATGGACGCCGCGACGCGCTCGCTCGCCGAGCACCTGCGCCCCGGCACCCTCGTGTCCTACGAGACGACGCTGCCCGTCGGCACCACGCGCGGCCGCTGGAAGCCGCTCATCGAGGAGGTCTCCGGCCTGGTGGAGGGCACCGACTTCCACCTCGTGTTCTCCCCGGAGCGCGTGCTCACGGGCCGGGTGTTCGCGGATCTGCGCCGCTACCCCAAGCTCGTCGGGGCGTTGTCCGACGCTGGCGCACGGCGGGCGCGCGAGTTCTACGAGGCCGTCCTGGAGTTCGACGAGCGACCGGACCTCGCCCGGCCCAACGGCGTGTGGGACCTCGGCTCGGCGGAGGCCGCGGAGATGGCCAAGCTCGCCGAGACCACCTACCGCGACGTCAACATCGGCCTGGCCAACCAGTTCGCGCTCTTCGCCGAGCAGGTGGGCATCGACATCTACGCCGTGATCGAGGCGTGCAACTCCCAGCCGTACTCGCACCTGCACCGCCCGGGGATCGCGGTCGGGGGCCACTGCATCCCCGTCTACCCGCGGCTCTACCTCTCGGGCGACCCGGACGCGTCGATCGTGCGCACCGCGCGGGCGGCGAACGCGGCGATGCCCGAGCACGTGGTGGCCCGCGCGGCCGAGCTGCTCGGGGACCTCGCCGGGCTGCGCGCCGTCGTGCTCGGGGCCTCGTACCGGGGCGGGGTCAAGGAGACGGCGTTCTCCGGGGTCTTCGCGACCGTCGGGGCGCTGCGGGCCAGGGGCGCCGACGTCGCGATCCACGACCCGATGTACTCCGACGCCGAGCTCGCCACCCTCGGCTGGGACGCCTACCACCTCGGCGAGCCGGTCGACCTCGCCGTCGTCCAGGCCGACCACCGCGAGTACGCCGGGCTGACGCCGGCGGACCTGCCCGGCGTGCGCCTGCTCGCCGACGGCCGCAACATCACCTCTCCCGAGGCGTGGGCGGGCGTGCCGCGGTTCGCGGTGGGCTCGGCGTCGCCGGGGGAGAGTGGCGCTTCGCGGGGCGTGGCCTCGTCGGGCGTGGTCTCGTCGGGTGCACCGGCGTCGAGCGCGTCGGCGAGCGCGGCGTCGTCCGGCGTGGCGTCGAGCGCTGCGTCGGAGCCGGGGGCCGGCGCTTGAGCTGGTGGGCGCTCGTCCCACCCGCGGCGGTGATTGCCGCACTGTTCTTCGTGCCCGGGTGGGTTCTGCTGCGCGCGGCCGGGGTGCGCGGGCTGCTTGCGCTCGGTGGCGCGCCGGCAGTCTCCGGGGCGTATCTCGGGCTCGCGGGCTTCGCGCTCGACCGGGCCGGGGTCCCCTGGGGGTTCGCGCCGCTCGCCGTCGGGCTCGTGCCGCTCGCGCTGCTCGCGGCGGCGTGCGGGTGGTGGGTGCGGCGTTCCGCGGCAGCGCGGGGACGTGCGCCGGGTGGCTTGTGGACGGGGCGCTACGCGCTGGGCCGACGGCGGACAGTGCTGCTGACCGTGGCCCTGGCCGCCGGGGCGCTCGCGATCGGAGTGCCGTTGTTCGTGGGGCTCGGTGGCCCCGGGGCGATCGTCCAGCAGTGGGACGCCGTCTACCACGCGAGCGGCGTGCAGCTCGTCCGCGAGACGGGTAACGCCTCGCTCCTGGGCGCGATGCAGGGCCAGTACGGGGCCGCGCCCGCGGGGGTGTACTACCCGGTCGTGTGGCACGGCGTCGTCGCCCTCGCACCCGGGGCCGTCGCGCTCGCGGCCAACGCCTCGCTCGCCGTGATCGGTGCCGGGGTCTGGCTCGTGGGGCTCGCGGCGCTCGGGCGCGTCGTGGGGGACCGGGTGTGGAGCATCGCGCCGTGGACCGTGGTGCTCGGTGCGGCCTTCGGGCTGTTCCCGCACCGCGTGGTCATCGAGCTCGGCTACTGGCCGCTCGCGGCCGCGATCGCGATGATCCCCGGGACCGTCGCTCTCGCCGTGGCTGCGGGGCGCACCGACCCCGGCGCGGTCGAAGGCAACCAGGGCGACGTCGGGCTCGCGACGCCCGCGCGGGGGACCGTGAGCGTCCTCGTCGTGGCCACCGCGGCACTCGGCGTGGGGCTGACGCACGGCTCTGCGGCGTTCTCCCTGCTGCTCGTGCTCGTGCCGCTCGCCCTCGCGCGCCTCGGGCACGGGCTCCGGCAGTGGTGGCGTGCTGGCCGACGGCGGGCAGCGGGTGGCGTGCTCGTCACGCTCGGCGTCGTGGCGACCGCGGGGCTCGCCGTCGTCCTCACGAGCCCGACCGTGCGCAACATGGCCGACTACACCTACGACACCCACGACTTCTTCCTCGTCACGGTCTACCGCACGCTCTTCGACCTGCCCACGGCGCCGGTCGTGCCGGGGTTGTGGCCGCTCGCGGTGCTCGCCGTCGTCGGCGCCGTCGTCGTGGTGCGGCGCGCGGAGCATGCCCGGGCGAGGTGGCTCGTGTGGTCCGCGGCCGCCGTGCTGTTCGTGGCGATCGCGTCGGCCGGTGGCGCGGGGCCGCTGCGGGCGCTCGCCGGGTTCTGGTACTCGCAGACCGCGCGCATCGTCGCCGTCTACCCCGTGGTCGCGGCGCCGTTGGCCGCGTTCGGGCTGCTCGCGGTGGCCGCGTGGGTCCACGGGCGCTGGCCCGCGTTCGGGCGCGCGGGGAGCCGCTTGCTCGGTCGCGCTGGCGGTGCCCGGACCGGTCACGGGGCGGTCGACGCCGGGCTAGCCGGAGTGGGTCGTGCTGGAGCGGTTCGAACGGGCCCTTCCGCGCGCACGGTCGTGGCGGGGGCCGTCGTCGTCGCATGCCTCGCCACGCTCGGGTGGTACGCCCCGCAGAAGGCCGCGCGCACCGCCGCGTTCGTGGCCCCGGGGCCGGTGATGTGGGGCACGATGCTCAGCGTCGAGGAGATCGCGCTGCTCGAGCGCATGGAGCAGATCACGCCGTCCGACGCCGTGATCCTCGGCGACCCGGCCAACGGCGCGGCGTTCGCGTTCTCGGTCGCGCAGCGGCACGTGGTGTTCCCGCAGCTCGGCCCGAGCAACCAGTCCGAGGCGCAGCGCACCCTGAGGTTCGGGTTCCACCAGCTCACGACGGAGCCTGCGATCTGCGACGCGGTGCGCGAGCTCGGCGTGACGCACTTCTACCAGGACACCGCCACGACCGCCGACGGCGCGAAGGTCTCCGAGGACTGGCCCGGCCTGACCACACCCGTCACGCCCGAGATGCTCGAGGGCCTCGAGGTGGTCGACGTCGGCGGCACGGCCACCCTCTACCGCGTCACCGCCTGCGACGGCGACAGCTAAGGCCGCGGCGACGGCGACGCGGACTCCGCTGCGGCGAGCAGGGCGGCGAGGGTCTCGCGCGTGAAGCCCGGGATTCCCCACGTCGCGAGCGTCGACATCTGCGACTCCATGAGGAAGAAGCTCAGCTGTGGGTCGTCGAGGGGGATCGGCGAGTCGGCGAGGAACGGCTTGAGCAGCGGACCGGTCACGGGGTGCTTCCAGAACTCCCCGAACGTCGACTCGGCGGTGAGCGGCACCGTGAGGTCGTCCCCCTCGACGTCGACCACGGCGGTCCCGCGCAGGTCGCGCGACGACGCCCCGACCTGGATCTCGAAAACGCCGCCCTCGACCGCCCACCGGTGCAGCTCGGGATGCCAGAACGCGAGGTCGCGCCCCGTCAGAGTCCAGGACAGCGACTGCGACTCCCCGGGCTCGAGCCGTACCTTCGCGAAGGCCTTGAGCTCGCGCTCGGGGCGCTGCACGCTGGCCACGGGGTCGCTCACGTAGACCTGCACCACCTCGGCGCCGGCCCGCGAGCCCGTGTTCGTCACGGTCACGGCCACGTCGACCTCCGTCGCAGCACCCGCCCCCCGCACGGTCGCGTTGACCTCGCCGTAGCCGAAGCTCGTGTACCCGAGCCCGTGCCCGAACGGGAACGCGACACCGAGCCCTCGCGCGTCGTACCAGCGATAGCCCACGAGCAGCCCTTCGCCGTAGCGCACCTCGTGGGCCTCGCCGGGGAAGTTGCCGAACGCGGGGGTGTCCTCGAGCCGCAGCGGGATCGTCTCGGTGAGTCGGCCACCGGGCTCCGCGGCGCCGGTCAGGACGTCCGCGATCGCCCCGCCGCCCGCCTGCCCGCCGAGCCACACCTCGAGGATCGCCGCCGCTCGGTGCGCCCACGGCATCGAGACTGCCGAGCCGTTCGACAGGACCACCACCACGCGCGGGTTGACCGCGGAGACGGCCTCGAGCACCGCGAGCTGGTTGTCCGGCAGCCCGAGCCGGGGGCGGTCGTAGCTCTCGGACTCGTCCGCCCCTGGCAGGCCGAGGAAGAGCAGCACCGTGCCGGCGCCCCGGGCCGTCTCGACCGCCTCGGCCAGGAGTGCGCCGTCGTCCCCGTCCGGTCCGTCGGGAAGCGTGAAGCCGGGCGCGAACGCCAGCTCGGCCCCCGCGACCCCGCGCAGCGCGTCGAGCGCCGTATCGAGCCGCGTCGGGGAGACGAGCGAGGAGCCGGCGCCCTGGTAGCGGGGCGTGCGGGCGAACTCGCCGACGACGACGGCGCCCCGCAGCGTGTCCGCGCCCAGGGGCAGCAGCGGCCCGCCGTCGTCCACGTCGTTCTTGAGCAGCACGGTGCCCTCGACGGCAGCCTCGCGGGCGAGGGCGTGGTGGGCGTCGTCGTCGATCTCGACGGGACTCGTGGCGGCGGCATGCGTGCGCGAGACCATCTGCAGCACCCGGCGCACCGCGGTGTCGAGGTCGGCCTCGGCGAGCGCCCCCGAACGCAGCGCCTCGAGGACGTCGGCGTCGGTCGCGGACGCGGCCGGCATGGCCCAGTCGAGCCCGGCGGCGATCGAGGCGGAGCGGTCGCGCGCCGCGCCCCAGTCGGAGACGACGAGCCCGTCGAAGCCCCACTCCTCGCGCAGCACCTCGGTCAGGAGCCAACGGTCCTGGGCGGCGTACGTGCCGTTGATGCGGTTGTAGGAGCACATGACCGTCCACGGCTTGCCGCCCTTGACGGCGCGCTCGAAGCTCGCGAGGTAGATCTCGCGCAGCGTGCGCTCGTCGATCTGGGCGGAGACCCGCATGCGGTCGGTCTCCTGGTTGTTCGCGGCGAAGTGCTTGAGCGACGTGCCGATGCCCTGGGCCTGCACGCCGCGGATGAAGGCGGCGGCCGCGTCCCCGGAGAGCACCGGGTCCTCGGAGAAGTACTCGAAGTTGCGACCGCACAACGGGTGGCGCTTGATGTTCGCACCGGGCCCGAGCAGGACGGCCACCTGGTGGGCGCGGGACTCGAGCCCCAGCGCCGCTCCGACGCGCTCGATGAGCGTCGGGTCCCACGTCGAACCGAGAGCGGCCGCCGTGGGGAAGCACGTGGCGGGCTCGGCCGCGGAGAGGTCGAACCCTGCGGACGGCAGCGCCTTGCGCACGCCGTGGGGCCCGTCGGTGACTGTGATCTCTGGGATGCCGAGCCGTTCGACCGGCGCACTCTCCCACGCGGTGGAACCCGTGGTGAGAGCGACCTTCTCCTCGAGCGTGAGCTCGGCGATGAGGCGGTCGAGGTCGAGGGAGAGGTCAGCGGTGGTCACGTTCGGTCCGTCCTTCGGCTCGCGGCGACGGACGACGTCGTCCGCCTGAGCAACGCTATCTCGCCGGGGACAGTTCTCGGCCCCGCAGCGGCTCGTGGCTGCTGCGGGGCCGAGGGGAACCGGTGCTACAGGTTGATGAACACCGGGTTCCGCTGCCAGATCTTGCGCACCTGGATGGTCTTTCCGGGGCGCGGGGCGTCGATCTGCTTGTTGCCGCCCAGGTAGATGCCGACGTGGCCGGGGGACCAGATGATGTCGCCCACCTTGGCCTTCTTGCGCGAGACGACCTTGCCGTCGCGGCGCTGCGCGGACGAGTTGCGTGAGAGGTTCGCGATCCCGGCCTTCTTGTAGACGTGGCGCACGAAGCCTGCGCAGTCGAAGCCGGTCTTGGGGCTCGTGCCGCCGTAGCGGTACCGCACGCCGACGTACTTGAGGGCCTCGGCCTTGATGGCTGCGCTCTGCGAGACCACCTTGACGCGCACCGTCTTCGAGGTCCGGGCGAGCTTCGTGCTCGTCGCGGCGCCGGCCGGCGAGGTCTTGGGGACGAAGGTGACCTTGATCTTCTTCGTGCCGCGGCTCAGGCTCTTGGGCAGCGTGTAGGTCGTCTTGCCCTTCTTGAGGGTCTTGGTCTTGAGCAGCTTCTTGCCGTTGCGGATCTCGACCTTGCCTGCCACGGCCTTGCCCTTGAGCTTGGCGCGGATCGTGAGCTTCACGCGCGTCTCGCCCTTGACCTGCTGGGTGCTGGAGCGCTTCACGGTGAGCTTGGGCTTGGTCTTCGCGGACTTCTTCTTCGCGGCGGGCACGCGCACGATCGAGGCGGCAGGGGTGGCTACGGCCGCAGTCGCGGCCACGGGTGCTGCAGCAACAGGTACTGCAGCAAGAGGTGCTGCGGAGACGGGGGCCGCGGTGGCTACCGGGACGGTGAGTGCCAGGGCGACGGCGGCGGCCACGGAGGCCAGGGAAACCTTGCGGACCCGATCCTTGCGGATCTGGGCATGCGCATGCAGAGCAGAGCTCTTCATCATTGATGTACCTCGGAGAGCGCCTACGGGGTGAGCTGTCGGATTCGGAGCGAGGTAGCCCCGGCCGGACCATGAAGAGGACCGGCTTCACCCCTAGGACGCGTGAGCGCCCGGAGTTGGGTCCCCCGTCACTGCCATCGTGGTAAGGAAACCGGGGCGGTGGCAGTGTTCGGCAAGCCGCTCCGGGCCGCGTCAAGGAGGGTTCGACCCGGCGGAAAGACGCTAGGTCGGTACGGCCCCAATGTCACGGCGAGATCACGACTTCACAAAATCTTCACGAACCGGGCCCGGGATGGTGACGTTTCGCGTGACTGTCGTCACGGTTCGGCGGGAAGCGGACGGTGTCCGACGGCGGGACGCGGGGTCACGAGCATCCTGCCCGACGGCGGGAACCACCACGCACCGTCGCACCCTGACCTGTCACAGTGGACCGGTGACCGGCATCCTCACCCTTCCCGCACCCCGCCACCCCGACCCGTCCGAGGCGCCGCCGCTGCGCTGGGGGGTCCTCGCCCCCGGGTGGATCGCCTCGAACTTCGCGCGCGCCGTGCACACGCACACGTCACAGCGCATCGTCGCCGTCGGCTCCCGCACGGCCGCGCGCGCCGAGGACTTCGCCACGCGGTTCGAGATCCCGCGCTCGTACGACGGCTACGAGGGCGTGCTCACGGACCCGGCGGTCGACGTCGTCTACGTCGCGTCCCCCCACTCCGAGCACCGCACCCAGGCGCTCGCCGCCATCGCCGCCGGCAAGCACGTGCTCGTCGAGAAGGCCTTCACGCGCAACGCCGATGAGGCCCGCGAGGTGGTCGCCGCGGCCCGGGCGGCCGGCGTCCTCGTCATGGAGGCCATGTGGTCGCGGTACCTGCCGCACACCGACGTGCTGCGTCAGCTCCTCGACGACGGCGCGCTCGGGGACGTGCATCGCGTCGAGGCGGACTTCGGGTCACGGGCGGAGGTGGGACCCGAGCACCGGCTGCTCGACCCCGGCCTCGCCGGGGGCGTGCTGCTCGACCTCGGCGTCTACCCGCTCGCGTTCGCCTCCTTCGTGCTGCGCCACACCGGGGCCGGCCCGCTGCCCGTCGCGGAGGGGCTGCAGGTCGCCGGCGAGCTCGCCCCGACCGGCGTCGACGCGCAGGTCTCGGTCCAGCTCGCCGTCGGCCACCTGCACGCCTCGCTCTTCACGACGATGCTCGCGGAGACGCCACAGACCGCCGTCGTGGCCGGGTCGCGGGCGCGGGTCGCCCTCGGCCACAAGTTCTTCATCCCCGGCCCTCTCACGCTGACGCGTGCCGGAGAGTCCGCGACGTGGGACGGGAACCGGATCTTGGACCTCGACGGGTTGGCCTTCCAGGCCGCCGCGCTCGCGCGCTACGTCACCGAGGGTCGCACGGAGTCGCCGCTGCAGCCGCTCGACGAGACGATCGCCGTCCTCGAGACCGCCGACGCCGTTCGCGCCGCGCTCGGTGTCCGCTACCCGGGGGAGTAGCGACCTCAGTCGAGGTCAAGAGCGCTAGGACGAGGTCACGAACGCCCGGCAGACGTCCCGCCCGGCTGGACGAGGCCACGCCCGTCGGGATGCGCGCCCCCTCGGCGTCAGAGCGAACCCGTCGACGGGGCGGGGAGGACGGCGACGCACAGGCCCGTGCGATCACCGCGCTGCCACGACGACGGCGTGGGCGCCCACGTCACCATCGTCACGCCCGCGTCCACGAGCGCCGTGGTGAGCTGGCACGCTCCCGCGACCCGTGAGTGCGCGGCCGACTGCCCGGGCCAGACGGCGTCGGTCGCGAACGCGTACTGCGAGTAGACCTGCGCGGCATGCTCGTCAGCGCACGGCACGACGCGCACGGTCGTGACGTTGCCGTCGTCGGGCAGCTCGGCGATGCAGTGACCCGTGACGAGCTGGACGGCCGCGGCGTTGCGGGGGGAGCCGACGTCGGGCCCGATCGGCGCGGCGAGCCGGTTGTTCATCACGATCCCCACCAACGCAGCCCCGCCGCCGACGAGCAGCATCGCCGCGACCACGATGGCCCCGACGATCCGCACCCGGCGCTGGTTGCGCCGCGGCGCCGGTTCCCACGTCCCGGCCTGGAACGCCTCGGCGGGGTACTCGTAGTCGTCGTGGCTCATGGTCGCCGCCTCAGTCCGCGAGGTCGAGGATCACGGGCACGTGGTCGGAGGCGCCCTTGCCCTTGCGCTCGTTGCGGTCGATCGTCACGCCCGTCGCGCGCGCGGCGAGAGCGGGGCTCACATAGGCGAAGTCGATGCGCAGTCCCTCGTTCTTCGGGAAGCGCAGCTGCTGGTAGTCCCAGTAGGTGTACCGGCGCTCGTCGGGGATGAACTGGCGTGAGACCTCGAGGTAGCCGGCGTCGGCGAACGACGTGAACGCGGCGCGCTCGGGCAGGGAGACGTGGGTCTGGCCCTCGAAGACCGCGACGTCCCACACGTCCGTGTCGAGGGGTGCCACGTTCCAGTCGCCGAGCAGGGCGACCTGGGCCGTGGGGTCCACCTCGAGCCAGCCGACGGCGTTGACCCGCAGCTGCTCGAGCCACTCGAGCTTGTAGGCGTAGTGCGGGTCGTCGAGCGCCCGGCCGTGCGGGACGTACAGGCTCCAGACGTCGACGTCGGCGCACCTCGCCCCGAGCGCGCGTGCCTCGACGACGGGCGACTCCGCGCCGAACGACGGCTGGCCCGCGAACCCCTCGCGCACGTCCTCGAGCCCCACCCGGGAGGCGATCGCGACGCCGTTCCACTGGTTGAGTCCCCACGCGGCGACCTCGTAGCCCGCGGCTTCGAAGGCGGCGAAGGGGAACTGCTCGGGCTTGCACTTCGTCTCCTGCAGGGCCAGGACGTCGACGTCGGCCCGCTCGAGGAAGGCCACGGCGCGGTCCACCCGCGCCCGGATCGAGTTGATGTTCCACGTTGCGATGCGCACATCCGCACGCTACCCGCCCGGTGCCGCGGTTGGTGGCCGACGCCGCATCCCCGGACGCACCCCCACCCGCCCCACCGCGCCCCCACCCGCCCCACCGCGCCCCCACCCGCGCCACCGCGCCCCCACCCGCCCCACCGCGCCCCCACCCGCGCCACCGC
>Ga0160449_1000165_pt1 | contig 59096 bp, 58 predicted proteins | sample HID1975I_E1MG_FD_108216 | JGI IMG/M metagenome (GOLD analysis project Ga0160449, IMG submission 108216) | Enriched soil microbial communities from UW Madison campus, WI, USA - HID1975I_E1 MG | ecosystem: Environmental > Terrestrial > Soil > Unclassified | place: USA: Madison, Wisconsin...
CGACCAGGCCCACTGGAAATTATAGCCGCCCAGCCAGCCGGTGACGTCCACCACCTCGCCGATGAAATACAGGCCGGGAATCGCCTTGGCCGCCATCGTCTGCTGGTCCAGCGCCTGAGTGTCGACGCCGCCCAGCGTCACCTCGGCGGTGCGATAGCCTTCGGATCCGACCGGCTTGACCGTCCACTGATTGATGGCGGCGCCCAGCGCCCGCAGCCGCTTGTCCCCGATCTCGGCCAGCTTGCCCGCCACGCCCTCGCGCTCGACCATGACCTCGGCCAGGCGGCGCGGCACGATATGACCCAGCGCGGTGTGCACCGCCTGTTTGCCGTTCTCGGCCTTGGCCGCCAGCAGGCGCGCCGCCACGTCCTGATCGGGCGCCAGCGAGACGGTGATCGCCTCGCCCTCGCGCCAGTAGGAGCTTATCTGCAGGATCGACGGGCCGGACAGGCCCCGGTGGGTGAACAGCAGTCCCTCCCGGAACTCGGTTTCCTTATGTGGCCTATCGCCCTTCGGGCTACTTGAGGCCATGTGCTTCACCACCGCCTCGACCGACACCCCCGCCAGCGGCTTCAGCTGCTCCAGCAACCCCGGCTCGAAGGTCAGCGGGACCAGCGCTGGCCGCGTCTCGGTCACCCGCAGGTTGAACTGGCGCGCGACCTCATAGCCCCAGCCGGTCGCGCCCATCTTGGGGATCGATTTGCCGCCCGTCGCCACGACCAGCGAGGCGGCCCTCACGCGCGAGCCGTCCGACAGGGCGACCTCGAACCCCTCGCCCGCGCGCTCGATCCGATCCACGCCGACGCCCAGCGACAGGGTCGCGCCCGCCGCTCGCATCTCGTCCGTCAGCATGCGGATGATCTGTTTGGCGCTGTCATCGCAGAACAGCTGGCCCAGCGTCTTTTCGTGGAAGGCGATGCCGTGCCGCTGCACCATTTTCACGAAGTCATGCTGCGAGAACCGCTTCAGCGCCGAGGTGGCGAAGCGCGGATTCTCGCCCAGGAAATTGGCCGGGCCGGTTCCCAAATTGGTGAAATTGCACCGCCCCCCGCCAGAGATGCGGATCTTCTCGCCCGGCGCGCGGGCATGATCGATCACCCGCACCCGGCGGCCGCGCTTGCCCGCCTCGATGGCGCACATCATCCCCGCCGCGCCGGCGCCGACGATCAGGACATCCAGAGGTTCGCTCTTCATCGTCCCGCCCTAGCAGGCGCCGGGCCTGGGAGCGAGATCAGAGACCCGGCCTCAGAGACCGAGGGCAGCCCGATAGCCCGAATGCACGATATCGACATGCTCCGGGTGCTTCTTCAGATAGCCGGCGAAGAACGGACAGGTCGGCAGGATCACCAGACCCCGCTGGCGAATGTCCGCCAGCACATGTTTCGCCATCCGACTGGCGATCCCCTGCCCTTCCAGCGGCACAGGCACGATCGTCTCGGTGATCAGCAGCCCGCCCTCGACCGGATTGTAGATCACCACCGCCGTCTGGCCGTCGATAGTCAGCTCGTATCGCCGGGCTTCGGTATTGTCATGGATGTCGATCATCGCGGTCTCCATCAGTGCGCCTCGTCCCAGTTCCTGGCGGCCTTGGCGTCCACGACCAGCGGTGCGGTCAGGGCCACGAAGGGTTCGGGGGCTTTTTCCATCACGCGCCTGATCACGGCGATGGCCGCTTCGGCTTCGGCCTCGGGCGCCTCGAAGACCAGCTCGTCGTGGACCTGCAGCAGCATGGTGGTCTCAAGGCCTGCTGTCTTCAGCGCGCCTGGCATCCGCATCATGGCGCGGCGGATGATGTCGGCGGCGGCGCCCTGGATCGGGGCGTTGATGGCGGCGCGCTCGCCGAACTGGCGCTCGGCGCCGGACTTGGAATGGATCGCCGGAATATGGATCTTGCGGCCGAAGAGGGTGGAGACATAACCCGCCTGCCGGACCTCGGCCTTGGTCCGATCCATATAGTCGCGGATGCCGGGGAAGCGCTCGAAATAGGTCTTGATATAGGCCCCGGCCTCGCCCTGATCGATGCCCAGCTGATTGGCCAGGCCGAAGGCCGAGATGCCGTAGACGATGCCGAAATTGATCGCCTTGGCCCGGCGGCGGGTCTCGGGATCCATCTGCTCGATCGGCACGCCGAACATCTCGGACGCGGTGGCCGCGTGGATGTCGTGGCCGGCCCTGAAGGCGCGTTTCAGTTCGGCGATGTCGCCGATGTGGGCCAGCAGGCGCAGCTCGATCTGGCTGTAGTCGGCGCTGATCAGCACATGGCCGGGTTTGGCGATGAAGGCCTGGCGGATCTGGCGGCCGGTCTCGGTGCGGATCGGGATGTTCTGGAGGTTGGGGTCTGACGAAGCCAGACGCCCCGTGGTCGCCGCCGCCAGCTGATAGCTGGTGTGGACCCGGTTGGTGCTGTCGTCCATGGCCGCGATCAGGGCGTCCGTATAGGTGCCCTTCAGCTTGGACAGCTGGCGCCAGTCCAGGATGGCGCGCGGCAGGTCGTGGGCCAGGGCCAGGTCTTCCAGCACGCTGGCCTCGGTGCCCCATTGGCCGGACGCGGTCTTCTTGCCGCCGGGCAGGCTCATCTCGCCGAACAGGATTTCGCCGATCTGGCGCGGGCTGCCGACGTTGAAGGGGCGGCCGGCCAGTTTGTGCGCCTGTTCCTCCAGCTCGGCCATCCGCTTGCCGAAGGTCGAGGACAGCGACCGCAGCCGGTCCGGGTCAACCCGCACGCCCGCCAGCTCCATGTCCGCCAGCACCGGCGGCATGCCGCGCTCCAGGGTCTCATAGACGGTCGACAGACCCTCGGCCGCCAGGCGTGATTTCAGGATGTGATAGAGGCGCAGCGTCACGTCCGCGTCCTCGGCCGCGTAGCAGGTCGCCGGCTTCAGCTCGACGTGCTTGAAGCTTTTCTGGCTCTTGCCGGTCCCGGCCACCGTCTTGAACGGGATCGGCTCGTGGCCCAGGTGCAGGCGCGCCAGTTCGTCCATGCCATGGCCGTGCAGCCCGCCTTCCAGCACATAGCTGATCAGCATCGTGTCCTCGATCGGCGCCACGCGGATGCCGCGCCGGACCATGACGGCGAGGTCGTATTTGATGTTCTGACCGACCTTCAGGACCGAAGGATCCTCCAGCAGGGTCTTCAGCCGTTCAAGAGCGGTGGGCTTGTGGATCTGGGTCAGGGGCTCGCGCGGCGCGCCGCCGTTCAGATCCAGACCGAAATCCAGACCGCCGTCCCCGGTCGGCTCATGGTCATGAGTCAAAGGAACGTAGCAGGCCTCGTTCGGCCCGACGGCGATGGACACCCCGCACAGGCCGGCATGGGTGGCCGACAGGGCGTCCGTCTCGGTGTCGAAGCCGATGATCCCGACCTCGCGCGCCCGGGCGATCCAGCGGTCCAGGTCGTCCAGCGTCTGGACGCATTCATACTTGTCGCGGTCGAAGTCGTGCGCCTCGGCCAGCGTGGCGACCTCGGCTGGAGCATAGCGCGGACTGGCCACCGGCGCGGTCGGCTGGCGGGCGAAGGCCGAGCCTTCCTTCTGCGGCGCCTTGCCGTCGCCGACGCGGCGCGACAGGGAGCGGAACTCCATCCGCTCCAGAAACTCCGACAGGGCCGCCGGGTCCGGGTCACGGATGATGAAGTCGTCGATCGCCTCGGGCGCCGGGGCGTCGCAGGTCAGGGTCACCAGCTCGCGCGACAGGCGGATCTGGTCGGCGTATTCGATCAGCGTCTCGCGGCGTTTGGGCTGTTTGATCTCGCCGGCGCGGGCCAGCAGGGTGTCCAGGTCGCCGTATTCCAGGATCAGCTGGGCCGCCGTCTTGGGGCCGATGCCGGGGGCCCCCGGCACGTTGTCGACGCTGTCGCCGATCAGGGCCTGGACCTCGACCACCTTGTCCGGGGTGACGCCGAACTTCTCGAAAACGGCCTCTTCCTCCAGCCGGCGATCCTTCATCGGATCGTACATGACGACGCCGTTCCCGATCAGCTGCATCAGGTCCTTGTCGGAGCTGACGATCACCGCCTCGCCGCCCGCGTCGCGCGCCTTGCAGGCATAGGTGGCGATCAGGTCGTCGGCTTCGTAGCCGGGCAGTTCGACGCAGTGGACGCCAAAGGCGGCGGTGGCCTCGCGCACCAGGGGGAACTGGGGGATCAGGTCTTCGGGCGGCGGGGGCCGGTGGGCCTTGTACTGATCGTAGAGGTCGTTGCGGAACGTCTTTTCCGAATGGTCGAAGATGGCGACCAGATGGGTCGGACCGTCCTCGCCCTTCATGTCGCGGATCAGCTTCCACAACATGTTGCAGTAGCCCTGGACCGCCCCGACCGGCAGGCCGTCCGACTTGCGCGTCAGGGGCGGCAGGGCGTGATAGGCCCGGAAGATATAGGCCGAGGCGTCGATCATCCAAAGCCGCAGCGGCGGCCCGTCCTGGGTCATCTGCCGCTCTTGGGGGCGGTCGATCGGTTCAGCGGCGGTCGCGTCGGTCATGGGCGCGAACATAGGGTGCCGAACGCGATCCGTCATCGCAGGATGTCGCACGAAAAAGCCCCGGCGGACCGCTCCGCCGGGGCCTTCGCTTTCAGAGGCCGGGCGGCCTCAGAATTTCATCGACACCGTGGCGCGATAGGTCTGGTAGTCCAGATCGTCACGCTCGAACACCGAGGCCGCCTGCAGCGTCAGGTCGGCGCGCGGCCCGGCGATGACCACCGAGCCCGAGACCTCGCCCCAGCCCTTGTCGCGGGTCGGGCCGGCGAAGTCGGCGAACGGGCCGCTGCCAGCGACGAAGCCGGCCGAGACCCCTTCGGAATCGCCCGAGATGGCGGTGACGGCGCGCAGACCCAGAGCCGGACGGATGCTCCAGTCGCGGGTCCGGACCTCGCCCTCGAAACGCACGCCCATGAAGCCCTGCAACGAGTCATAGTCGACATCGCCGATCGACATGGCGACGGCCGATCCGGTCTCGTCATAGCCGTCCAGCGACACCTTGTAGGCGTTCAGGCCGAAGCTGGGGATGATGGCGATCCCCTGGCGGGTGTTGATCTCGTCCCCGACCTCGAACCCGGCCGACAGGACCGTGCCGTCCGTCTCGCCCTCGGCGCGCAGCGTCGTGCCGCCCAAGACCACGTTGCGCTCGCTCTCCACGTCCAGCCAGCCATAGCCGACATAGCCGCCCAGGAAGCCGCCGCGCGAGCCGCGCACGGTCGCATAGGCCGTCGCCTGGATCTGGCGCGTATCGGTCCGGCCCAGGGACGCGGCATACTCGGACGTGCCGTCCGCATAGCCCAGGGAGCCGCCGACCGTCAGGGCGTCCACCGTCCGCTCCAGGCCCCCGGTGACGTACCAGGCGTCCTGATCGTCGCGATCCGTGCCGATCGGCGTGACGCCGCGCAGCGACCGCGCCTCGCCCTGTGACCCGCCGGCCGCCAGGAAGGCGGCCACGCCCTCGCGCCAGCCGGTGGCCCAGGCCGGGCGGGCCGCGGCCTCGTCCTGCGCCGCCGCCATGGCCGCGGCCACGATGGGCGCCAGTTCGTCGTTCATCGCCGCGACCTGGACGCCCCTGCCGATCAGGGTCAGGCCGGTCTGCGACCCGTCCCGGCGCAGGGCCAGACGATCCGACACCACCGCCTGGAAGGTTTCGGTCTGCGACGCGCCCTGGGTCGCCGCCGACAGGGCGGTATAGGGCGCCAGGCTTTCCAGCGCCGCGCCCAGCTGGGCGCCTTCCATCAGATCGACCTGGGTGTAGATCGGCGACAGGGCCGCGTAGCTGGCGCCCCGCGACTGATCCAGCAGGCCGCCGATCGCCGCCTGCGACGGCGACGACGGATCGATGAAGTCGGCGAACGACGCGGCGTCCAGCGTCACCCGCACGGCGTTGTTCGTGTATTGCAGGGTCGGCGTCAGCACCCCCGGCAGGTCGACCATGCCATCAAAGCCGCCCGACACCCCGCCGGGCGCGGTGATGATCGTATAGGTCGTCCCATAGGTCGGGGCGGCCACGAAATTCAGCCCCAGCAGGCCGCCGACCGAGATCTCGCCGGTCGTGCCCTGGGCCGGATCGGCCACCAGCGTCAGCCGGTCCGAGGTCGAGCCCGCGATGTCGATGAACAGGCGCGAGCCTGAGGTCATCACAACATCGCCGATGATCGTCAGCTCGCCGACCTGGCCCACGCCGCCGGGCGCGATCGAACCCATGATGGAGGTCAGGACGGTGGGATCCACCACGCCCTTTCCGCTCAGCAGGCCGCCCATCAGCAGCATCTCGAAGGTGTCGAAGCGCCCGTCGACGTTCAGCTCGCCCGCCGTCACCGTGGTGTCGATCAGCGAGGCCAGATAGCCGTTCTCGCCGATGTCCAGCACTGCGCCCGACGCGCCGATCAGCAGACGGTCGATGATCGCCCCGCCATTGTTCAGCCGGGTGCGTCCGGCCGTCGACAGGGTCACGTCATAATAGGCGGGCCGGATGTCGTCGGCGATGGAGCCGGCGGTGTTGTCCGGCACGAAACCGGTCGAGCCGGGGCCGCCCGCCACATATTCGAACGGCGCCGATGCGCCCGGCGCCGTCACCACGGCCGACGGCGTCGCGGTCGAATCAGTCGGCACGGCCGTCGAAGCGTCCAGCGCATCGTTCAGGCCGACCACCAGGTCACCGCGCCCGACGATGGCCCGGTTCGATCCGCTCTGCGCCGTCGGCGCGGGCGTTTCGGCGTTGAACCCGATCTCGTGATTATATTCCGCCAGTTCGGAGGCATCGAGGCAATCGTCATAATAGCAGATCGCGCCCCACTCGCCGCCCTGGCCGCCGACGCCGGCGGCGGGCGTGCCCGGCAGGCCGGTCTGCAGCTGGCCGTCGACGATGATCTTGTAGTTGGGATCCATCATCTGGGTCCAATGCGCCGCATCGAACCAGTCGCCGTCGCCGCTCTTGGCCGTCACGTATTTGTACGGGTTGTTGGCGACCACATAGTCCCAGAACAGGTACAGCGGCTGATAGCCCGCCGTGGTCCCGTAGCTGGCCGACGGCTGCGCCCCGAAGTAGCGGGTGCCCAGCGACAGGACCCCCGCGATCACCGGGATGTCGAACGCGCGATCCAGGATCAGGGCGCCCCCCGAATCCCCCTGGGCCGTCAGGCCCTCGCCGGGCAAGGCGACGTCATTGCCGAAGATGTTGAAGTCATAGGGGCTAGTCCCCGCCGGATCGTCGAAATCGACCAGATACAGGTTCTGGCCCAGACCCGACTGGCTGCCGTCGCCGAACAGCCACAGGTTCACGTCGTCGATGGACGCCAGGGCGCCGATCATGTTCTCGCCGGCGCGGCGGCGGAAATCGACGCCCTGCGACTGCCCCGTCGTGCCGGTGCCCGAACGGCCGTAGCCGCCGATGGTGACGTGCAGATCCTCTTCGCCCGTCAGCGGGCTGAACAGCATGGCCCAGGTCGGCACACCCCGCGTCGGCGCGTCCAGCACCCCGATGGCCACGTCCGCCTCGTAGAAACCGCCCGCCGGCTGATCCAGCGACCGGACGTCATAGAAAACGCGGTCGATATTGTAGGTCTGGTCGATGTAGCTGGAGCTGCGGCTGCCCAACCAATTAATCAGGCCGGCCCGCGCGTCCCCCTTGAAGCCGACGGCCAGCGGCGTCCCGCCATTGCCGTAGCCATAGTTGGTCTCGGCGTCGTCGTTGACGCAGTGGGCCGCGAATATCACCGTGCGCGGGTTGATCAGGGTGGCGGTGCAGACGCCGCCGCCCAGGGGGCCATAGTCGGCATAGACGATGCCGATGCCGTTGACCGCGTCCGGGTCGGCCAGCGTCGGTGGGGCATTGGGGTTCAGGGTGTTGTTCGGCACCTCTGCCTGCGCCGCACTTGCGGCCAGCACACCGGCGGCCAGAACACCTGCAGCCGAGGCGGTCGAGAGCCACCCGGCCTTACGGCCAAGCTTATGAAAGCGTTGCATTATCGGGATCCCCCAAATCCATTACCAGAACGCAAGCTTGCACGCTGGTTGTTCGGAGGGAAGGCGGGGTTAACGAAAAATGTCTGGATTGTGACGCGCGGGTGACTCGAAAGTCGTCGCCGTCTGCGTTTCTAGAATTCCGTCCAGCTTGATCCGGGATCGCGCTGTCCCGGCTGGGCCTGTTGCTGACCCCAGCTGACGACCATGAAGGCCTTGTGGCTGCGAATACGGTAGCGCCCGATCATCGGCAGGACCGCGCCCATCGGGGCGCCCGTCTTGGCGTGATAGAGAAAGCCCGAGAACTCCGCGACGCCGATCCGGTCCCGACTGCTGTAGACTGACAGTTCCGGCATCGAGACGACGTTGAAGGTGTCGTTGATCGGGATCCGCATCTCGGGCACGCCGAACACCCGCCGCATCTGCTCCAGCGACAGGGCGCCCGCACGAATCTCGAAGATCACGTCGGCGCTGTCCCGTTCGCGCGACAGGGAATAGCCGGCCTCGGACAGGGCCCCGCGAATGGCGCTGACGGCGTAACGGGCGGCCTCGCCCTGGAAATAGGCGTCGTCGACGAAGACGCGCGATCCCTGCGGAATGGGCAGGGTCAGGCCCTCGACGGCGCTGTCGGCCGCACGGGCGATCAGCAGCTGTTCCGTCGCGGTGCGCCCCGGATAGGTCTCGGTGGACGAGGCGCAACCACTCGCGAGGACAGCCAGCGACAGAACGGCGGCGCTCGCCGCGGACAGCCGCATCTACCAGGCGCCCGTATTGGGCATCGACGCCCACGGCTCGGCCAGCGCCAGGGGCGCGCCTTCCTGCAACAGCTCGATAGAGATCCCGTCCGGCGAACGGACAAAGGCCATATTGCCGTCGCGCGGCGGCCGGCTGATCGTCACCCCGCCGTCCATCAGCCGCTGGCAGGCCGCATAGATGTCGTCGACGCGGTAGGCCAGATGGCCGAAATTGCGGCCGCCCTGATAGTCTTCCGGATCCCAGTTGAATGTCAGCTCGACCTCTGGCGACCGATCGGCCGCCGACCGCGCCGCATCCCTGGGCGCCGCCAGGAACACCAGCGTATAGCGCCCGGCCTCGTTCTCGGTCCGCCGCATCTCCTGCAGGCCCAAGAGGTCGCAATAGAATTTCAGCGAGGCGTCGAGGTCCTTCACCCGGACCATGGTGTGCAGATAGCGCATGGGGACTTTCCGTCAGGGAGGCGGGCCCCGCCTATAGCGAACCCGACGCAGATGCCCGACTCAATTCCGGTAACGCAAGGTTGGCGAGGCCGTCAGTGCGCCGCGGGCGGCCGCGCGGCCGGGCTCAGATAGTCATTCGCGGGGTGGGCATGACCCGACAGCACGAAGCGGCGGTCGTAAGAGCCGCACTCGACGAAATCGTCCTCGCCCATGTCCATATAGACCAGCGGATGGCCAAGGGCGCCGCCACCGCCGTCGCAGGCGACCCGCTTGGTCGAGACGACGACCTCTTCGGCGGGCGGGATCAGGGTGTCGGGATGGCGGGGGGGCATGGTCCGGTCCGTTGCAACGGGGTCGCCGCGTTCCTAGTCTCCGCCTCCGTCGCCGTCAAACACCCGCCACGTCGCCGCCTCGGGACTTGCGGCGGAACACCCGGTCGAACAGCGCCTTGCGCCGCTTGAAGATCGTCAGACCCAGACACCCCGCCCCGACCCACAGCCCAACCTCGCCGACAAGCGCCAGCGCCGTGACGATCGCCACCGCCTGGATCTGGTTCAGATCCAGATGACCCAGCCGGAACATCAAGCCCACGGCGACGGCCCCGCCATAACCGATGACACACCCGGCCATCGCCGTCAGGCCGATCATTTTCAGACGTGTCATGAGATGACCTTTGGCTGACGGTTCGTGACAAGGAAACTTGTCTTAGAGCATTATGTCAAGCATCTTTTACACACCGGATCGCGCGCCGCCCTTGGCGAAGCGGCGGACGAGGCCTACCTAAGCCGTCCGCACCCAGTCTGACGAAGTCGCCTATGTCCGATCCCGCCGCCCTGCCCGACAACGCCATCGAGGTGCGGGGCCTCAAGAAGACCTACGCCGGATCCAGGAAGGCGCCGCCCAAGACCGCCCTGCGCGGGGTCGACCTGGTGGTGCCGCGCGGCTCCATGTTCGGCCTGCTGGGGCCCAACGGAGCGGGCAAGTCGACCCTGATCAACATCCTGGCGGGGGTAGTGAACAAGTCCGAGGGCGAGGTCCGCATCTGGGGTCGCGACATTGATCGCGAACCGCGCGACGCCCGTGCCGCAATCGGCGTGGTGCCGCAGGAGATCACCGCCGACGTCTTCTTCACCCCGCGGGAGGCGCTGGAGGTCCAGGCCGGCTTCTATGGCGTGCCTGCGGACGAGCGCCGCTCGGACGAACTGCTGGCGGCCCTGGGCCTGTCGGACAAGGCCAATGCCTATGTCCGCGCCCTGTCGGGCGGGATGAAGCGCCGCCTGATGGTGGCCAAGGCGCTGGTGCACAATCCGCCGGTGCTGATCCTGGACGAACCGACCGCGGGCGTGGACGTCGAGCTGCGCCGCCAGCTGTGGGCCTATGTCCGCCAGATCAACGCCGAGGGGGTGACCATCCTGTTGACCACCCACTATCTGGAAGAGGCGCAGGAGCTTTGCGACACCATCGCCATCGTCAACCGGGGCGAAGTCGTGGCCTGCGAGCCGACCGGCCAGTTGCTGAAGCGGCTGGACACCCGCAACGTCGTCGTCGCGCCAGTCGATGAAACCGCCGCGCCGCCGGTCCTGACGGGGTTCGAGGTCACGCCGCGCGCCAACGGCGCCTTCGCCGTCACCTATCGGACCGGGGAATCCAGTGTCGAACAGGTGCTGGCCGCCGTGCGCGCCGCCGGCGTCACCATCCGCGACATCGCCACCGAGGATCCGGACCTTGAGGACGTCTTCCTGGCCCTGACCTATGGCGACGCCAGCCGCCCCGCCCCGACGCAGGACTGACAGCCTCAAGCAGCGCGAAGCGCGGTAGGCCGACCTAAAAAGATCTTCTCAGATCACCATGACGGTGCCGATCAGCAGCCGCGCACCGGCCCGGCCCAAGGCGGTGTCGGTGGCCGCCTGAAGCGCGCGGGCGATGCCGTTCACGTCGGGCGGAAAACCGGACCGCAACTGCGCCGCCTCGCGCTGGATCACGGCCGCATAGGCCGCGTTCAAACGCGGTTGGGACTGCTGCGCCCGCGCGAACAGGGTCGCGTCGTGAATGTCCAGCCCGGTCTCGACCGTCATCACCCCGCGTCGCCCGTCGGGCCTGGGAACCGCAGCCGTGGCCGTGGCTAGCCGCAGATAGCCGCCGGCCGGCGCCCCCCCGCCACTGGCGGTCTTGCGCGCCTCCACAGGCTTGGCGGACAGGGTCAGGAAGGCGCGTCGATCCATGGGCGCAGCCTGCCCGCCCGGGCCTTAAGGCCCGGTTACGCCGCCGCCTCGGCGCGCGGCGCCACATAGGGTTTCAGGTCCAGCAGGTCGAACAGACGCGCATCCTCGTCCTGCTCGGGATTGGGCGTGGTCAGCAGCTTGCCCCCGACGAAGATGGAGTTGGCGCCGGCCAGGAAGCACAGGGCCTGCATCTCCGGGCTCATCGTCTCGCGCCCGGCCGACAGGCGGACCATCGAACGGGGGCAGACGATCCGCGCCACGGCGACGGTGCGGACGAATTCGATCGGGTCGATCTCGCCCTCGCGTTTCACCCGCTCGCCCAACGGCGTCCCGGTGACAGGGACCAGGGCGTTGACCGGCAGGCTGTCCGGATGCTCCGGCAGGGTCGCCAGGGCGTGCAGCAGTCCGGCCCGGTCGCGTCGCGCCTCGCCCATGCCGACGATGCCGCCGCAGCAGGTCGACATGCCCGCGTCGCGCACGTGCTGCAGGGTCTCCAGCCGATCCTGATAGGTCCGGGTCGTGACCACTTCGGCGTAATACTCCGGCCCGGTGTCCAGGTTGTGGTTGTAGTAATCCAGGCCCGCCGCCTTCAGCTGTCGCGCCTGATCCGCCGTCAGCATGCCCAGCGTCGCGCAGGTTTCCAGCCCCAGCGCCTTCACGCCCGAGATCATGGCCGCCAGCTTCGGCGTGTCGCGATCCTTCAACTCGCGCCAGGCGGCCCCCATGCAGAACCGGTCGGCGCCGCCCGCCCGGGCCGCCATGGCTTCGGCCAGCACCGCCTGGACATCCATCAGCTTTTCGGCCTTCAGGCCCGTGTCGAAACTGGCCGACTGCGAGCAGTAGCCGCAGTTCTCGGCGCAGCCGCCGGTCTTGATCGACAGCAGCTGGCTCTTCTGCACCTCCGACGGGTCGAACCACCGCCGGTGCACCGTCGCCGCCTCGAACACCAACTCCATGAAGGGCCGCGCGAACAGCGCCTCCACCTCATCCAGTGTCCAGTCATGTCGGGGGATCGAGAGGTCAATCATAGCGGTCCTCAGGCAAGAGGTGTCGCTCTACCAATCAAAAGCGCCATGCCCAACCCCTCGCTGAATGCGAACGTCCGCCGTGCTGTTCGCGTCAGACGCGCAAACTGAACTCGCGCCGTCGAAGATCAATCGTCACCGATTGGAAAAGACCCAGGACATCGACACCCAGAAGCATGGCGGGTCGATCAGCCACCCCCCAAACGTCAAACGTATGAAAATCCCCCACCAGCACCGGGACATTTGAAATCCTTGTTTCCGCCAGACGAAGCCAAGGCAGAATCATGACTTCAGCGGACGCTGTTCGTCCGGAGGGCGATTGAACCCGAGACAGACGGTCCCCCGACTTCATCTGCCACGGTCGCGCCCGACCCACCGCTGCGGCCGCTCTATTCAACACGGTGGCCGCCGCGCCTGAATCGACGATCGCGACAGCCCTCGCCGTTGCGACATGCGCGGGCACCATCAGAAGGCCATTGAAGCGTTCCTCGGCCGGAGCGATCAGTCGAGCCTTGGGATCGACGGGATCCAAAAAGCCGCGCTCGGCGCTCCGGGAACGCCCTATCCTCGCCCTCCCCCCGCCCCGGAAATCCAGGGTCAGCCGCTGATCCGCCAGGATATCGGAGCCCAGCAAGCCATCGAGGCCTGCTAGCGCAGTTCGTTGGCCCAAGGCCAAGCGCACGGGACCGCGGTCCAGATTGCCGCTCGAAATCCGTGTCGCACGCACAGCGCTCACTTCTTCCGCGCCGACGAGGGTATGCATCATCACAGGCGTAGCCGCCTCAAGGCGGAGACGCGCGGCAAGGTCTTGCGCCACCACAGAACAATTGGCGGCGCTGTCGATGGCGAATGAAAAAGGGCCCTGCCCGTTGACCAGAACCGGCGCGGTGACGCGTCCTCGCGCTCCTCCCGTCGATCCAAAATCCGACGCAACACCCGGCTGAGACAGCAGAGTTGTCGCCAGAACGCCTCCTCCAAGAGCCGCACGTCGTGTCAGGCTTTGCATTGACGCTTTCCTTGTCCCAGCGAATGGAACGCCCGCTGTGACGACTTGGCAAGCTCGACGACCAGCGCTTGGTCGCAGACACGACGCATAAGGATATCCTTATGGGTTTGTTGCCCCGAAGGTCGCGCCGGGGTATAGCCGCCGCCGATCCAGCATCCGCGCATGGGCAGGAGCCTCACGCATGACCGACTACATCGTCCGCGACATCTCGCTTGCCGACTTCGGCAAGAAGGAAATCGCGATCGCCGAGACCGAGATGCCCGGCCTGATGGCCCTGCGCGCGGAATATGGCGCGGCCCAGCCGCTGAAGGGCGCGCGTATCGCCGGCAGCCTGCACATGACCATCCAGACGGCCGTGCTGATCCAGACGCTGGAAGCCCTGGGCGCCGAGGTCCGCTGGGCATCGTGCAACATCTTCTCGACCCAGGACCACGCCGCGGCCGCCATCGCCGCGGCCGGCACTCCGGTGTTCGCCACCAAGGGCGAGACCCTGGTGGAATACTGGGACTACGCCCACAAGATCTTCGAATGGGCTGATGGCGGCTATCCGAACCTGATCCTGGACGACGGCGGCGACGCCACCCTGCTGTGCGTGCTGGGGCCCAAGGCGGAGAAGGACGCCAGCGTCCTGGATCATCCCCAGAACGAGGAAGAGGAAGCCCTCTATGCCGTGATGAAGCGGTATCTGAAGGAGAAGCCCGGCTTCTATTCGGCCATCCGCGACGCCATCGGCGGCGTGTCGGAAGAGACCACCACCGGCGTCCACCGCCTGTATCAGATGGCCGAACGCGGCGAGCTGCCGTTCCCCGCCATCAACGTCAACGACAGCGTCACCAAGTCGAAGTTCGACAATCTGTACGGCTGCCGTGAATCGCTGGTCGACGCGATCCGTCGCGGCACCGACGTGATGCTGTCGGGCAAGGTCGCGGTGGTCTGCGGCTACGGCGACGTGGGCAAGGGCTCGGCCGCCTCGCTGCGCCAGGGCGGCGCCCGCGTGAAGGTGACCGAGGTCGATCCGATCTGCGCCCTGCAGGCCGCAATGGAAGGCTATGAGGTCGTGACCCTGGAAGACGCCGCCGGCGACGCGGACATCTTCGTCACCGCCACCGGCAATAAGGACGTCATCACCGTCGAGCACATGCGGGCGATGAAGAACAACGCCATCGTCTGCAACATCGGCCACTTCGACTCGGAAATTCAGGTCGCCGGTCTGAAAAACTTCAAGTGGGACGAGATCAAGCCCCAGGTGCACCACGTCGAATTCCCGGACGGCAAGAAGATCATCCTGCTGTCCGAAGGCCGCCTGGTGAACCTGGGCAACGCCACGGGCCACCCGTCCTTCGTGATGTCGGCTTCGTTCACCAACCAGACGCTGGCCCAGATCGAACTGTGGACCAACGCCACCGCCTATCAGAACCAGGTCTACACCCTGCCCAAGCACCTGGACGAAAAGGTCGCCTTCCTGCACCTGGCCAAGCTGGGCGCGAAGCTGACGACCCTGTCCAGGGAACAGGCCGACTACATCTCGGTCCCGACCGAGGGTCCGTTCAAGCCGGACCACTACCGCTACTAAGGCCGGACGCAGCGTCTCCGGACGCGCTCAAGCCGCGAGGCTCCGCGAGCCGAGCGTAGCGCCCAAAAAAGAAAGCCCGGAGAGCTCGTCTCTCCGGGCTTTTTCTATGCCGCCGCGCCGTATTCCAGCGCCGGATCCTCGCGGCCGCGCAGGCCGGTCTCGAAATCCATGAAGATGTCGATCAGCTCTTCGACGCTGACGTGCGCCGCGCCGGGGGCGAAACGGAACCGCCAGAAGCTGACGACGTGCTGGATCGCGCCCAGCTGTTCGCCCAGCCGCGAGAACATGGCCGGCGCCTCCAGCAGGAAGTCGCGGAAGGCGGTCGGCTGACCGTCCACGGTCAGGGCCGCATAGGCGCGGTCGTAAACGGCCAGGGTGGCGTGGGCGTCCTCGCAGGTCTTGAGGATGCGCCGACGCAGCACCTCGCGGCCCCGGTCCAGATATTCGCGCGACTGGTCGTCCAGCGGACCGACCGGCCGGGCGGTCCAGACGGCGTCGGCGACGCCGACCACCTCGGCCATCAGGCTTTTCAGCGCCCATTTGTAATAGAGAAAGCCCTTCCAGCAGAAGACGCCCTCCTCATACTGCTCCGGGTCCAGGCGCAGCGTCTGGCGCAGCGCCTCCATCCGCGCGCCCGAGCGGTTCGACAGAATGGTCGCGGCCATCTTCCGGGTCGAGCCGACCGCCACCACGTCGGGGCCGAGGCTCAGCGTCACCAGCGGTTCGATCTCGGCCTCGACGAAGGCCGTCATCCGGTCCAGGTCCGCCTCGCTGAGCGCGAAATAGCAGGGCGCGGGATCGACCCCCGCGCGGCGCAGCTGCTCGCGCAGCAGGAAGGGGTCCAGCGACGGCAGTTCGTCCATCAGCCGCAGCACGCGCACATCGGGATGGTCGGCGTCGACGCCGAACGTTTCCTGCAGCGCCGCCTCGAAACCGCGCTGGTTGACGAAGACATAGCGGCCGCCGCTCTTCAGATCCTCGCTGTCGATCGGGATGACAACCTTGGTCGCCACCTGGCGGCGGGTGGCGAAGGCGTCGATCTCGTTCCTGCGCAGGCGGTGCTTGATGATCAGCGACGCGTTCAGCGCCGGGGTCTGGAACATCGGCCGGGCCGCCCAGTCGCCCGTCCGGTCGTGCTCGTCCGCCACCTTGAGCAGGTTCAGCACCCGCGCGGTCGACGCCGAGCGTTTCAGGTGGGCCAGATTGCGGATCGCGCGGTCGGTCATGTGGGTCCCCGTCTGAGGAACCCTGTCACGCAAAGATGACCAACGGCTTAGCCGTCCGTAATCATGCGAAAACGGGCCGCCCCGGGGAAGGAGGCGGCCCGTCGGTCCGGTCAGGATCGGGGAAGGTGCGATCAGAACCGGGCGTTCAGACTGACCCAGACGCTGCGACCCTTGTCCTTGTTGTTGTAGTGATCGAAGAACAGCGCCTCGTTGCGTCCCGTGCCGCCGATATTGATGTCGCGATAGTCGCCGTCGTTGTTCAGGTCGCGGAACTCGGCGTCATAGGTGGTGAAGTCGCGGTCCAGCAGGTTGTTGACACGCGCATTGATGGTCAGCCAGCTGTTCACCTCGTATTTGCCGCCCAGATTCAGGACCGTGTAGCTCCTGTAGTAGAGCTCCTCGCCGGTGATGACGTGCAGGCCGCGATAGCGATCCGAGCGGGATTCGCCCGTCAGCAGGAAGCTGAGCCGGTCCGTCGCCTGCCAGTCCAGCGAGGCGTTGGCCATGTGCTTGGCGCTGTTGCCCAGCGGACGGCCAATCTCGGCGCCGCTCTTCTGCTCACTGTCCGTATAGGTGTAGTTGCCGCGCACGCCGACGGTGTCGAGGATTCGCCAGCGGCCGGCGACTTCCACGCCCTGAATTACGACCTCGTCGATGTTCGTCGCCCGCGTCGTCGAGCCATAGCCCAGGTCGGCGTATTCGCCGCTGTCGGCGCAGGGCAGGCTCGCGCCGCCGCCGCACGGCTGGTTGGCGATCTTGTCCTCGAAGGTGTTGTTGAACGCCGTCACGTTGAAGCTGTGACCCGACGGATGCTCCCAGTAGACCGCCAGCTCGGTGCTGACGCTGGTTTCCGGCTTCAGGTTAGGATTGCCGAACATGGGCGAAGTGCCCTGTCCGCCAAAGCCGACGATGCCGTCATAGAGCTGGGTCGTCTTCGGCGTCTTGAAGCCGGTCGAGACGCCGCCCTTGATCGTCCACTGGTCATTGAGATTGTAGACGCCGTACAGACGCGGGCTGAAGTGGTCGCCGAAAACCTCGTGGTCGTCGTAGCGAAGGCCGGCCGTGATCGCCAAGGGCTCCAGCACCCGCCAGGTGTCCTCGGCGAACAGTGACCACATATTGTGTTCCTGCTTCTGGCCGGGCGTGCCGCTTTCGATGCCGAACACGCCGTCGGTCAGTTCGCCGCGAATGACCTGGCTGCCGACGACGACCGTATGATCTCCGGCCATCTGGAACGGCATGGTGAGCTGGGCGTCCAGCGTATATTGCGCGCTTTCCAAGGTGCGCTTGGGACGCGGCAGGAAGGTGCTTTCGGCCGCCGCGCGGCGCTGCTCCAGGGTCTGGCCGGCATAGGCGCCGGTTCCATCGATCATCGTCAGAAGCAGCGCGCGCTCCGCCACGGTGAACGGCATGGTGCGGCCATCATTGTTCGTCGCCACATGGGACAGCGATACGCGGCTGGTTCCGAAATTCCACTGTCCTTCGTGGGTCAGGGCCCAGGCGTCGCGGGTGAACTTCTGCTGCGCGGCATAGCCGACCTGCGGATTGGCCCGGCGCGTCCAGGTTCCGCCGCTAGCGCCGCAGTCGGCGGCGTTGCCGCCCGTCCCGCCGAGACAGAAATTCCCGGCGCTGAAAATGCTGTTGATGTTGTCGACGGTGCCGACCGGATACTCCAGATTGCCGGCGTCGTTCGTCTGGATCGCGTTGTTATATTCCTGCCGCGAGGTGTCGTAATCCAGCGTCAGGGTCTGATTATCGCTCGGGGTGAAGGTCAGGCTGAGACCACCTGCGATGTTCTCGTTGTCCACGGTCTTGCCGCCGCCGCCGAAGCCCAGCGACCGGACGTGTTCGAAGCCGGCGGGATCGGTCACCGTCTCATACACAGGATTGGACGCGTCGCGGGTGTACCAGCTGCCGCGCACGCTCAGGTTCAGCAGGCCGGGGATGATCGGCCCGTTGGCGTAGATGTCGACGGTCTGGTCGTCGCCATATTCGTCGTTGGTCTCAAAGGTGCGGGCCGTGGTGACCGAGCCGCTCCACCGATCGAGGTTTCGCTTGGTGATGATGTTGATCACCCCGCCCATGGCGTCGGCGCCGTACAGGGTCGAGGCCGGGCCGCGGATGACCTCGATCCGCGCGATCGAATCCAGCGGCGGGATGTGGTTGAACTGGTTGCCGCCGAAGCTGTTCGGATAGATGTCGCCGTGGTTGTTCTGGCGACGGCCGTTGATCAGGATCAGGGTGTAGTCCGACCCCATGCCGCGCATGGAGATCGTGCCCTGACCCGTCTTGTCGCGGGTCTCGCCGATGTCGACGCCTTCCAGATCGCGCACCGCGTCCAGCAGCGTCATGTACGGGCGCGATTGCAGCTCTTCGACGGAGATTACGCTGATGCTGGCGGGGGCGTCGACGATCTTCTGCTCGAAACCGGCGGCGGTGACGACCACGTCGTCGACGCGCGACACCTGCTGCGGATCCATCATCGCCGGATCTTCGAAGGCGAGGGCGGGCGTGCACAGCGCCGTCGCAAGGGCGGCGGTCGTCAGCATCAGGTGTCGGCGAGAATGAGTCGTCATGGTGTGGAATAGCCCCGGGGAGTTGCGAGCGCTTCTCAACAGCAATTACGGCAGCGCTACAATGGGGTGTGCGAATAGGTCGCAATTGCGGATGTCACACCCCTTGCTGGCGCGCAGCCACGCCGGGGCCTAGAAGAGGCGAATGGACCTGTTCGACATCCTCATCCTGATCGCGGTCGGCGCGGTCGCGATCACCCTGGGCTTCGGCATCTATTCGCTGCATCGCGGCGGCGACTACGCCCGCTCGCACTCCAATCGCCTGATGCGGTTGCGGGTCGTGCTGCAGGCGGTGGCCGTCGTCATCCTGGTGGCCGCCGTCTGGTGGAAATCGACGCAAGGGGGCTAGGAGGCATGGTCACGCTGAACAGGATCTACACCCGCACGGGCGACGCCGGTCAGACCCGCCTGGCCTCGGGCGCGCCGGTGTCCAAGACCGACCGCCGGGTCGAGGCCTATGGCGCAGTCGACGAACTGAACGCCGTGATCGGCGTCGCCCGCCTGCACAGCGGCCAGAACGACCGCATCGACGCCATGCTGGGCCGCATCCAGAACGAGCTGTTCGACCTGGGCGCCGACCTCGCCACGCCGACGGACCCGGCCCCGAAATGGGAGGCGCTGCGCATCATCGCGACCCAGGTCGAGCGGCTGGAATCCGAGATCGACTGGATGAACGAAAGCCTGAAGCCGCTGGACAGCTTCATCCTGTCGGGCGGTTCGCCCCTGTCGGCCCACCTGCATCTGGCGCGCACCGTCTGCCGCCGGGCCGAGCGCGAGGCCGTGCGGCTGGTCGAATCCGGCGAGGGCGTGAACCCCGACGCGGTCCGCTATCTGAACCGCCTGTCGGACCATCTGTTCGTCGCCGCCCGCCGCGCCAACGCCCACGGCTCGGGCGATGTCCTGTGGAAGCCGGGCGCGACGCGCTAGCCGCCCGGGCTCTAGAGCATGATCGTTTTAGACGGAACCGCGCAGCGGTTCCGGCTGAAGCGTGAATCATGCTCTCGCTTATATCTGGAGCCTGATTCACCGCATCGGCTGAATCGCGAAGCGATTCCACCTCAGCGGATCAGGCTCTAGCGCTCTCTCAGTCGCGCCCGTTCGGCCTCGACCGCGGCGTCGCGGGCGTGTTTCTCGGCGCTCAGGCGGCGCTCGATCTGGACCAGTTCGCGGTTCTTCTCGGCCGAGGCCTGGGCCCGCTGGCCCTCGATCGGGCGGCCCGTGATCTCGGCGATGGAGATGGGCTGGGCGCAGATCCGCGTTTCCAGATCATACCATTTTCCCGCCGCCTCGCAGCGTTCGCCGGGGGCCAGCCAGACGTTCTGGAATATGACCAGCCCGCCCACGGCGACCGCGAAAACGGCCAGGAACATCAGGCCCAGTCGGCGGAAGGTCAGCAAGCGATGCATTGTCGCGGGTCGTCCAAAAATGGCCGGAAGCGGATCTGCTTGACCCGGCGTTACGTTGACAGGCCTGTCTAGGCGATCCATTGCATCGCAACATTCAGGCGATTTCACGGATAGACCCATGAAGGTTCTCGTCCCGGTCAAACGGGTAATCGACTCCAACGTCAAGGCTCGCGTGAAGGCGGACCAGAGCGGCGTTGATCTGGCCAACGTCAAGATGAGCATGAACCCCTTCGACGAGATCGCCGTCGAAGAGGCCGTTCGCCTCAAGGAAGGCAAGGAGCATCACGCGGCCGGCACGGCGACCGAGATCGTCGTCGTCTCCATCGGCGTGACCCAGGCCCAGGAAACCATCCGCACCGCCCTGGCCATGGGCGCCGATCGCGGCCTGCTGATCCAGTCCGACACCGATCTGGAGCCGCTGGCGATCGCCAAGCTGCTGAAGGCCGTGGTCGACGAGGAAAAACCCGACCTGGTCCTGATGGGCAAGCAATCGATCGACGGCGACAACAACGCCGTCGGCCAGATGCTGTCCGCCCTGCTGGACTGGCCCCAGGCGACCTTCGCCGGCAAGCTGGCGATCGAGGGCGGCAAGGCTGTTGTCACCCGCGAAGTCGATGGCGGTCTGCAGACTGTCTCGGCGACCCTACCGGCGGTGGTCACCACCGACCTGCGCCTGAACACGCCACGCTACGCCAGCCTGCCCAACATCATGAAGGCCAAGAAGAAGGAGATCGCGGTCAAGGCGGTCGCCGACTATGGCGTGGACACGGCCGACCGGCTGAAGGTCCTGAAGGTGACGGAGCCGCCCAAGCGTTCGGCGGGCGTCAAGGTGGCCGACGCCGCCGAACTGGTTTCCAAGCTCAAGTCCGCGGGGGTGCTGTAATGGCCGTTCTCGTCATCGCCGATCACGACGGCGCCGTCGTTCGCGACACCACCCACAAGACCGTGACGGCCGCGCTTGCGCTGTCTTCGGACGTGGACGTGCTGGTTCTGGGCAAGGGCGCCCAGGCCGTGGCCGACGCCGCCGCGAAGATTTCGGGCGTGCGCAAGGTCCTGCTGGCCGAGGGCGACGCCGTCGCACACGGTCTGGCCGAGGCGGTCGAGGCGACCGTCCTGCCGCTGGCCGGGAACTATGACGCCATCCTGTCGCCGGCCAACACCGACGGCAAGAATTTCGCCCCGCGCATCGCCGCCAAGCTGGATACGGCGCCGATCTCGGACATCGTCGAGGTCGTTTCGGGCGACACCTTCGTGCGCCCGATCTACGCCGGCAACGCGCTGGAGACGGTCCAGTCGGCTGACGCCAAGAAGGTCATCACCGTGCGCCCGACGGCCTTCGCCGCCGCCGCCGAAGGCGGCTCGGCCCCGGTCGGGACCGTCGCCGCCGGTGAAGCGCCCAAAACCGCCTTCGTGTCCGAAGAAATGGTCAAGTCCGACCGTCCGGAACTGGGCGCTGCGAAGATCATCGTCTCGGGCGGCCGCGCCCTGGGTTCGGCCGACGAATTCCACGCCGTGATGGAGCCGCTGGCCGACAAGCTGGGCGCCGCCATCGGCGCCTCGCGCGCCGCCGTCGACGCCGGCTATGCCCCCAACGATTATCAGGTCGGCCAGACCGGCAAGGTCGTGGCCCCGGCCCTCTACATCGCCATCGGCATCTCGGGCGCCATCCAGCACCTGGCCGGGATGAAGGACTCCAAGGTGATCGTCGCGATCAACAAGGACGCCGACGCCCCGATCTTCCAGGTCGCCGACTACGGCCTGGTCGCCGACTACAAGACCGCCGTGCCGGACCTGATGGCCGCCTTGGGCTAAGCCCGAGGTTTTCCGTCTGACTGCAAGGGGCGCGGCGCCGAGAGGTCCGCGCCCCTTTTTCACGGGCGCATTCCAGCGCTTGACTCGTTTCGATGATTAGCTAATTGTCTCATCATGAGTCACGTCTTCAGGGCCCTTTCCGATCCGACCCGGCGTCGGGTTCTTCAGCTTCTTCGCGAGGGGCCGATGACGGCCGGCGAGATCAGCGACCAGTTCCAGGTCTCCAAGCCGACCATGTCGGCCCATTTCGCCGTGTTGAAGGAGGCCGACCTGGTGCACGCCGAAAAGGCGGGGAAGTCCGTCATCTATCACCTGAAGCTCTCGGTGCTCGAAGAGGCGCTTCTGAGCTTCGTTCACTCGTTTGGCCTGGGATCGGAAACGTCCGGGCCTCGCAAGGAGCCTGCAAAATGACCAAGGACCTGATCAACAGCCTGGCCTGGGGCGGCGGCATCGTGGCCTTGGCGCTAGGCGCGACCGTGGCGAAAAACCTAGGCTATATCGACCAGGAGACGACCCTGCGCATCGTTCTGGGCGCCACCGGTCTCATGATCGCCGCGTTCGGAAATCGCATACCCAAGACTTTCGTCCCCAGCGCACATGCCCGCAAGGCCCAGCGCGTGACCGGTTGGGCGATGGTGCTCAGCGGCCTGGTCTATGCCGGCGCGTTCGTGTTCGCGCCGATCTCGACGGCGGTGGTCTTGGGATGCGGGGCGGTCATCCTGGGTTTGGCGGTTTCGTTCGGCTACTGCCTGTCGTTGCGGGGCCGGACCACGACGGCCTGATCCAGAAGCCCTGTGGCCCGCCTCGCCGTAAAACTCACCCCGCGCGCCTCGGCCGACCGTATCGACGGCTGGGACATCGATCCCGATGGCCGGCCCGTGCTCAAGGTCCGCGTCCGCGCCCGGCCGGTCGAGGGCGAGGCGAACGCCGCGCTGATCGCCTGTCTGGCCAAGGCCCTGGGCGTGCCCCGGCGCGACGTGACCCTGGCGCGGGGCGGCCAGTCGCGCCTCAAGATGATTGAGGTCGCCGGCCTGGATGACGAAAATTTAAGGTCGCGGCTGTCCGGCGCCTGACGTTTCCCGCTTTACCCCCCGCGCGGGCGCCGCTTTGATGCCGCCGCCGTTTCGCCCGTCCGGGCGCCTTGGGGGTTACCGATGTCCATCGACCGCTTGCGGGGCGCCAGCCTCGCGGTTCTCGCCTGCGCCCTGATCGGCGTCTCAGCCTGCGCCACCACCGACACGGGCGGCGACAAGGCCGAGGCCAAGGCGCCCCGCGCCCTGCCCGCCGGGCTGGACGCGGCGGCCAATCCCGATCCCTTCCCCTCGACCTACCGGCCGCTGCCGCAGGAGAACATCGCCATCGTCGGCGGCGTGGTCCTGACCGGCGCGGGCACGAGGATCGACAACGGCGTGGTCATCGTCACGGATGGCAAGGTCGCCGCGGTCGGCGGCGCCGACACCCCGGTTCCCGCCGGTCACCGCGTCGTGGACGCGCGCGGCCGCTATGTGACGCCCGGCGTCATCGACATCCACAGCCACCTGGGCGTCTATCCCTCGCCCGGCGTCATGGGGATGAGCGACGGCAACGAGATGACCGGGCCGAACACCGCCCAGGTCTGGGCCGAACACTCGATCTGGCCCCAGGACCCCGGCTTCAACACCGCCCGCGCCGGCGGCGTGACCACGCTCCAGATCCTGCCCGGCTCGGCCAATCTGTTCGGCGGGCGCGGCGTCACCGTGCGCAATGTGCCGTCGGTCACCATGCAGGGGATGAAATTCCCGAACGCCCCCTATGGCCTGAAGATGGCCTGTGGCGAGAACCCCAGCCGCGTCTATGGCGGCCGCAACCAGTCCCCGGCCACCGGCATGGGCAATGTCGCCGGCTATCGCGCCGCCTTCATCGCCGCGCGCGAGTACAAGGACAAGTGGGACAAGTGGCGCGAGACGGGCGAGGGCTCGCCCCCCACCCGCAACCTGCAGAACGAGACCCTGGCCGGCGTGCTGGACGGCTCGATCCTGATCCAGAACCACTGCTACCGCGCCGACGAAATGGCCGTGATGCTGGATGTGGCCAAGGAGTTCGGCTACCGCGTCACCACTTTCCACCACGCGGTCGAGGCGTACAAACTGGCCCCGCGCCTGGCGCGCGAAGGCGTCTGCGCCGCCATGTGGACCGGCTGGTGGGGCTTCAAGATGGAGGCCCTGGACGGCATCGAGGAGAACGCCGCCCTGGTCGACGCAGCCCAGGGGTCGTGCGCGGTCATCCACTCCGACGACGACCAGCTGACCCAGCGCCTCAATCAGGAAGCCGCCGCCGCCGTCTCGGCCGGCCGCCGCGCCGGCCTGACCATCTCGGAAGAACACGCAATCAGCTGGATCACCCTGAACGCCGCTAAGTCGATCGGCATCGACAAGGAGACCGGCTCGCTGGAGCCCGGCAAGCGCGCCGACGTGGTGATCTGGAGCGCCAATCCGTTCAGCATCTACGCCCGCGCCGATCAGGTCTTCATCGACGGCGGCCTGGCCTTCGACCGCATGAACCCGGCCCGCCAGCCGGTGTCCGACTTCGAGCTGGGCCAGCCCGGCTATGGCCTGAGCGCCGCCAACGTCCGCGCAGGAGCCCGCTGATGCGTCTCAAGACCTTCCTCGCCGGCGCCGCCCTGGCGTTCGCCCTCGCGCCCGCCGCCCTGGCCCAGACCGTCGCCATCACCGGCGGCAAGGTGCTGACCGGAACCTCGGTGATCGAGAATGGCGTGGTCGTCATCCGCGACGGTCGCATCGTCTCGGTCGGAACCGGTCCCGCCCCTGCCGGCGCCCGCATCATCGACGCGACGGGCCAGGTCGTGGCCCCCGGCTTCGTCGCCGTGGATTCCGGCCTGGGCGGGTCCGAGGTCAGCGCGGTCGCCGGATCGGACGACCTGCGCAACAGCGCCAATAGCCTGAGCGCCGCCTTCGACCTGTCGTACGGCCTGGACCCCTGGTCCTTCACCCTGCCGGTCGCCCGGCTGGGCGGCGTGACCCGCGCCGTGGTCACGCCCCAGCACCCCGGTTCGGGCGGCGGTCACAGCCATGACGATTCCGACTTCGCCGGCGTCGGCCATGCCGGCTTCCAGTCACCCGGCCTGTTCGCGGGCCAGGCGGCGGTGATCCATCTGGCCCAGGGCCAGGACATCCTGATGAAGCCGCGCGTGGCCATGCTGGCCCCCTTCGGCGAGGCCGGGGCCGGCATCGCCGGCGGCGCGCGCGGCGCCCAGTTCACCCAGTTCAAGGAAACCCTGGCCGAGGTCCGCCTCTATGCCCGGAACAAGGCAGCCTACGACCGCGCCGGCCTGCGCGACCTGTCGCTGTCGCGCGCCGATCTGGAGGCCCTGATCCCGGTCGCCAACGGCCAGATGCCGCTGATCGTCACCGTGCGCCGCGCGGCTGACATCCAGCAGGTGCTGCGCCTGGCCCGCGAGGAAGGCGTCAAACTGATCCTGGACGGGGCCGAGGAAGGCTGGCTGGTCGCCGACCAGATTGCGGCGGCCAAGGTTCCGGTGCTGCTGAACCCGACCTCGAACCTGCCGGCGAATTTCGAAATGCGCGCCGCCCGGGCCGAGAACGCCGCCGCGCTTCAGGCGGCAGGCGTGCTGATCGCCATCAAGGGCAACGAGGGCTCGAACCACCGCGCCCGCGAGACCCGCTACAACGCCGGCAACGCCGTCTCGCACGGCCTGCCCTATGCGGCGGCGTTACAGGCCATCACGGTCAACCCGGCCCGCATCTTCGGCTTCGACGGCCAGTTCGGCGAGTTGAAGCCCGGCGCGGCGGGCGACGTGGTGGTCTGGTCCGGGGACCCGCTGGAGCCGTTCAGCCAGCCCTCGGCCGTCTTCATCGACGGTCAGGAGCAACCGCTGACCAGCCGTCCCCTGCTGCTGCGCGACCGCTACAGGGACGGCGGCGAGGGCGCCCTGCCCCCGGCCTACAGCCGTTAGGGCCGTCATCCTTCTCCTGCTTGAGGTCGAGACTGCTATATCTCGGCCTCAAGCAGCGCGAAGCGCGATAGGCCCAGCATAATGCCCACCACCCTCTACATCGACGCCGACGCCTGCCCGGTGAAGGAAGAGGTCTACCGCGTCGCCCGCCGTTACGGGCTGAAGGTGTTCGTGGTGTCGAACGCCTGGATCAACGTCCCGCGCGAAAGTCTGATCGAACAGATCGTCGTCGACGCCGGGCCGGACGTGGCCGACGACTGGATCGCCGAGCGCGCCATGACCGGCGACATCGTCATCACCGCCGACATTCCGCTGGCCGACCGCTGCCTGAAGGCCGGGGCCCAGGCGCTGAAGGCGAACGGCCAGCCGTTCACACCGGATTCCATCGGTTCGGCCCTGGCCGGGCGAATGGTGGGCGAACATCTGCGGTCCATGGGCGTGGCCACCTCGGGCCCGCCGCCCTTCTCCAGCGCTGACCGCTCGCGCTTCCTGCAGGCGCTGGACACCGCCGTGGTCAAGGCGCGCAGGGCCGCGTCATGAGCCGCATCCCCGAGGACGAGCTGGAGTTCCGCTTCTTCCGCGCCGGCGGCCCCGGCGGCCAGAACGTCAACAAGGTCTCGACCGCGGTACAGATGCGCTTCGACGCCAGGAACTCGCCCAGCCTGACTGAACCGGTGCGGTCGCGCCTGATGAAGCTGGCGGGCAGTCGACTGACGCTGGAGGGGGTCATCCTGATCTCCGCCGTCCGTTACCGGACGCAGGAACGCAATCGCGCCGACGCCATCGAACGGCTGGACGACCTGGTGGCCAAGGCGATGATCGCACCGACCTATCGCGTCCCGACCAAGCCGACCCGCGCGTCCAAGGAGCGCCGGTTGAAGGCCAAGATCACGCGGTCGTCGGTCAAGAGCGGCCGGGGCAAGCCCAGCCTGGACTGACGCCCTTATTCCGCCGGGCGGAACAGCAGGGCCGCGACCTTGCCGGCGTCGTTGAAGCCGATCAGCCACTGGGTCGCCTGGTTCTCGAAGGTCAGGCGGAACATGTCGGCGCCGTTCTGTTCGCCTTCGAAGGCGACGGTCTTCAGCGGGCCGAACTGCTGCACCAGCGGCGTCACCTGGGGCGCCATCTCGCGCATCTTGGCCGCCAGGTCGGGGGTGAAGACGTCATAGTCCGGCTCGCCCGCCTGGATCGCGGCGACGATGGCGCGCAGGGCCGGCTCGGACCGGGAATCGGCGGTCGCGCGGGCCGGCGCGGCCGGCGGCGGTGTCGCGGGACGCCCGGCCGGACCGTCGAAGGCGTTGGGCAGGGTCGCCGCGGCAGTGGGCTTGTTCGCCTCGGGCGCGGTCTGGGCCAGGGCAGGCGCTGCGAGGACGGCGGACGCCGACAGGGCGATCAACAGGGTCTTCATGCGGTCGTCTCCGATGGGGTTCAGCCCACGATGTGCGGCCAAAGCGACATTAGAAGGGCGGCGGCCGAGGCTGCGCCGGTCAGGATCAGGCCGACAACGGCCCAGGTCGGCAGACGGTTCTGCGTCACCACCACGGTCTGTTTTTCCGGCGGGTTCTGGATCAGCCGCGACAGGGCCTTCAGCGTCGCCACCACCTCCTCCACCGTCTCCTTCGCCTGGACGGCGGGGCCCAGCTCGCGACGGATCCAGCGCTCGACCACCGGCTTGGCTGCCTCCCACAGGTCGTGGTCGGGGTTCAGGCGGCGCGCCACGCCCTCGACCGAAACCATGGTTTTTTGCAGCAGCACCAGTTCGGGCCGCATATGCATGTCGAACAGGGCCGTGATCTCGAACAGCTGGCCCAGCAGGCGGCCCATCGAGACCTGGCTGGCCTGACGACCGATGACGGGTTCGCCGACCGCACGCAGGGCCTGGGCGAAGGTGTCGACCGAATGGTGCGGCGGCACATAGCCGGCCTCGAAATGCACCCGGGCGATGCGGTCATAGTCGCGGCTGATGAAGCCCCATAGGATCTCGGCCAGATAGCGCCGCTCGGCCGGGCCCAGTCGACCGACGATGCCGAAATCCACCGCCGTCAGCTCAGCGGGCGCGCGGGCGAACAGATTGCCCTCATGCAGATCGGCGTGGAACACGCCGTGGTCCAGCGCCTGCACCAGAAACGCCCGCACCACCTTGTCGGCCAGGGCGTCCTTGTCCAGCCCCGGCTGCTCGACCAGCGCCGGATCGGTCATCGGCAGGCCGGGCGCCCATTCCAGCGTCAGCACCCGCTTGCCCACCCCGTCCCAGACGACGCCGGGCGCGGACATATAGCCGTCCTTGGCCATGACCTCGGCCAGTTCCGACGCCGCCGCCGCCTCCAGCCGCATGTCCAGCTCCAGCTGCAGCGACCGGGCGATGATCTCGACAAAGGCCTGCGGCTCCAGCCGACGCGCGGGTTCGACGAATTTCTCGACCAGCTTGGCGCCCAGACGCATGGAATCCAGCCCGCGCGACACCCGCCGCTCGACCCCGGGACGCAGCACCTTGACCGCCACCTTGCGCCCGTCGGCCAGATACGCCGGATGCGCCTGGGCCAGCGAGGCGGCGGCGACCGGCTCGCCCAGTTCGATGAACAGGCTCTCGGCCGGGCGGCCCAGCGAGCGTTCGATCTCGACCCTGGCCTCGGCCAGGGCGAAGGGCGGCAGGCGATCCTTCAACCGACCCAGATCCTGGGCGAACTGCAGGCCGAAAATGTCGGCGCGGGTGGCCAGCACCTGGCCCAGTTTGATCGCCACCGGACCCAGATGCTCGAACGCCATGCCGACGCGCTGGCCCGGCCGCCCGGCCTTCAGCTTGCGGCTGGCGAACAACTGGACGAAACCTGCGAACGGCCGTGTCCACACCGGCAGCAGCGGCGTCACCTCGCGCGGGATCAGAGCGTCGTGCCGCGCCAGAACCCAGCCCCAGCCGATCAGGCGCAGGGCCGCGCCCAGCGGATCGCGAACCGGCTCGGGCGTCGGGGCGGGGGGCGGCGTGTGGACGGTCAGCCGGCTCAGATCGCCCACCCGTGGTGGATCGCGGCCACGCCGCCGGTCAGGTTGGTGACGGTGACGCGGCTGAAACCGGCGTCCTCGATCATCCGCTTGAAGGTCTGCTGGTCGGGGAAGCGTCGGATGCTCTCGACCAGATACTGATAGCTGTCGCGGTCCTTGGCCACCCACTGACCGATGCGCGGAATGGCGTGGAAGGACCAGGCGTCATAGGCCCGGCGCATCACCCCGGTCGTGGGACGTGAAAACTCCAGGCACAGGAACCGGCCGCCCGGCTTCAGCACCCGGCGCGCCTCGCGCAGCGCCTGGGGCACGTCGGCCACATTGCGGATGCCGAAGCTGATCGAATAGGCGTCGACCGAGGCGTCCGGCAGCGGCAGGGCCATGGCGTCGCCGACGGTCCACTGCATCTCCGGCTCGCCGCCCTTGGCGACGCCGTTCAGGATCATCTCGGCGTTGTAGTCCAGCACGATGACCGAGGCGTCCTCGCCCCCGCGCCGCTCCTGCGCCGCACGGGCCATCTTCGAATAGCGCCGGGCCATGTCGCCGGTGCCGCCGGCCACGTCCAGGATGGTCTCGCCCGGCCGCGCGTTCAGCTTGGCCGCCGCCGCGTCCTTCCACACCCGGTGCACGCCTGCGCTCATCAGGTCGTTCATCAGGTCGTAGTTCGACGCCACCGAGTCGAACACGCCGCGCACCATGCGCACCTTCTCCTTAGCCTCCACATCGCGGAAGCCGAAGGACGAGGTCTTTTCGGACGGGGTGTCGGGGGAGGCGTCGGTCATGCCAGCGGTTTAGCCCGTCCTGAAAGCGGCGTCACGCCGATGCTGAAGCTGACGTCGGGGCACGCTTGTCGCACCTCGCCGCGCGCGATAGGCCTGTCGCAACAAAAGGGGAGACGTTCATGGCCATCACCGCCCTAAGTCCTGATCAGGTCCTGGCCCAGCTGCCGCTGTGGCGCCGCCACGACGGCGAGCGCATCGCCATCGAACGGTCGCTGAAATTCGCCGATTTCAACGCCGCCTTCGGCTTCATGACCCGCGTCGCCCTGCTGGCCGAAAAGGCCGACCATCATCCGGAATGGTCGAACGTCTACAACCGGGTCGAGGTTCTGCTGACCACCCACGACGCCGACGGCGTGACCGAGCGCGACCTGGCCATGGCCCGCTTCATCGACGAGGCGGCCGCCGCCTTCGGAGCCGCTCAATGAGCGGCCGCGTCGCGGGCAAGGCCGCCCTGATCACCGGCGCGGCGGGCGGTCTGGGCCAGGCCATGGCGCGGATGCTGGTGCGCGAGGGGGCCAGGGTCGCCGTGACCGACATCGACGCGGCGGGCGTCCGCGCGCTGGCCGACAGCATCAACGCCGACTATCCCGGCATGGCCTTCGCCTACGCCCACGACGTGACGGACGAGGCCGACTGGACTCGCGTCGTCGCGGCCGCCGCCGCCGACATGGGCGGCCTGTCGATCCTGGTGAACAACGCGGGCGTCGGCGGCCTGCTGCTTTTCGCCGAGCAGGACACGCTGGAGAACTGGCGCAAGGTCCAGGCGATCAACCAGGAATCGGTGATGCTGGGGTGCAAGCACGCCATGCCGCATCTGCGCGCCTCGGGCGCCGGGTCGATCGTCAACATCTCGTCGATTGCGGGGCTGGCCGCCGCGCCGGGCATGGGCGCCTATAACGCCACCAAGGCGGCGGTCTGGCTCTATACCAAGACGGTGGCGCTGGAATGCGCCAAGGCCGGCTGGAACGTTCGCGCCAACTCGGTGCACCCGGTCTTCATCAAGACGCCGATCCTGGACCCCTTCGTCGCCATGGCGGGGGGGGACGAGACTACCGCCCACGAAAAGCTGGCCCGCGGCATTCCGCTGAAGCGGATCGGCGAACCGGACGACGTGGCGTACTGCGTCCTCTACCTGGCCTCGGACGAGAGCAAATTCGTCACCGGCGCCGAGTTCAAGATCGACGGGGGCATGACGGCGCAATAGGCGTGGTCTAAAGCGCCTCGCCGCGCAGCAACTTCGGCAGATCGCCGGTCGCGCCGCCCGCCTCGTGCATGAAGGCGCGGCGCAGCGGCCCGATCCGGTTGACCACCGCCATGCCCATGTCCCGCGCCAACCGCACCGGCGGCAGGTCGTTGGAGAACAGGCGCACGAAGCCGTCGAACCCGGCGGCCAGCGCCGCATTGTCGAACCGGCGCCAGCGCGCATACCGCTCCAGCACCAGCTCGGACCCGATATCCTCGCCCAGCCGCACCGCATCGGTCAGCACCTCGGCCAGGGCGGCGGCGTCCTTCAACCCCATGTTCAGGCCCTGCCCCGCCACGGGGTGCACTCCGTGGGCGGCGTCGCCCAGAATGGCGATGCGCGGCGCGGTCAATTTCTCGGCCATTTGCAGCGACAGCGGATAGACGAAGCGCGGACCGACCACCTCGACGCAAGGCATTTCAGGAGTGGCCAGAAACTCCCCGAACCGCCGCATCAGATGGGCTTGGAAGGCGTCGTCGGACGCCACCTTCAGCGCCTCGGCCCGGCGCGTGCTCTCGGTCCAGACCAGGCTGGCCCGCTGCTCCGTCAGCGGCAGGATGGCGAACGGGCCGTCCGGCAGGAAATATTCATGAGCGACGCCGCCGTGGTCGCGGCCCAGCCTGACCGTCGCCACCACGCCGCTCTGGCCATAGCCCCAGCCGATGGTCTCGATCCCGGCGGCCCGGCGCACGGTCGAGCCGCGCCCCTCGGCCCCGATGACCAACGGAGCCGTGATCGTCGCCCCGTCCTTCAGCGTCACAACGGCCCGCCCCGGCCCGACATCGACCGACGCTACGGCGGCGGGCGCCCGAACCTCGATCCCGGCCCGCGTCACCGCCTCGGCCAGGGCCACGCGGATGCGGCGGTTCTCGACCATATAGCCCAGCGGCTCGCCGCCGTTGCGTTCCCCGATCTCGTCGGCGTCAAAGCGGATGAAGGCGGGCGACGGCGGTGCGCTGGCCGCGCCCGGCCGCTTGCCGTCGGTCACCAGGATGCGGTCCATCCGGCTGGCGTGGGGCCGCAAGGATTCGCCCAGGCCCAGCGCGTCCAGCATGCGGAAGGTCGAATAGGCGATCGCCGTCGACCGCCCATCGAACGTCGGCGCCAGCTGGGCGTCGAACGGCTGCGGATCGACCAGCACGGGCCTCAGCCCGCCCTGCGCCGCCGCCAGCGCGAACGTCGCGCCCGCCAGTCCCGCGCCGGCGATGATCAGGTCATATTCGGTCTCGGCCATGACCCTGTGTCGCGCCGATGCTCGGCCACGTCCAGAGCTGACCTCAACGACGGGAAGTCGCGGACTTAGCCGGCGATCTTCCTGAACACCGTTCGGGGTTGAACAACGTCGTGGCCAGCAACTTCGAGGCATTTTCGGAGCTGTTGCAAAAGCTCGGTGAAGTTCTTGTCCGGCATTTTATTCGCCGCCAGTTGATCGCTGATCATGGCCACACGGCGTCTGCCGATGTCCATCAGGAACCTTGCGCGGACGACAACCTGAACGAGCTTCTCGTCAGGTAGATCGAAGATGGGAATGCTGGCCAAGCGTTCAATGCAGGCTGCGAAATCATCCATCGTTGCCTCAACATTCCCGACCGAGAATCCCTTCGAGCGCGTCTCAATCTTTTTGCCGTTTCGAATCTTGGCGGCAGCCTTGTCCAGGCATTCATCGCATGCGCCGAGGATAGCCAGTGACGCTGCGACCTTTGCGCGATCCGCTTGCTCCTGACGCTGATGATACACACGGTCCTGCCGGGTCGCGATCAGCCATGTCGCTGCAATAGCCAGCAGGACTCCGAACGCTTGCACCCACGCAGCGATGACAACCCAATCCGGAACCATATACAACTCCAAGTTTTGCACAGATCACCCTGTGAGCGGGTTGTTGTGAAGTTTTCGTTTCCCGGAGGTCAAAAGGAGCAATCACGGCTGGTAAACAGCCCCTTAACCCTGATCGGGCGACAAGGGGCGCAGTATCGTTTCCGGAGGCTCGCCTTCATGTCCGCCGCCCTTGCGCTCGGCCACCGCGCCTGGACCACCGCCCGCATCGTCTGGGCGGCGCCGTTTGTCGTGCGCGTGCGCGGGATCGTGCAGGCGGTGCTGGCGACCCTGCTGCTGGTTGCGCTGGTCTCGTGGAACCCCGGCGACCCCAGCCTGAACGCCTCGGGTTCGGGTCAGACACAGAACTGGCTGGGCGGGCCCGGCGCGCTGTTCGCCGACCTGTTCCGCCAATCGCTGGGCCTGGCCGACTTTCTGGCCGCCCTGCTGCTGATCGCCTTTGGCCTGGCCGGGGCGGTAGGCGAGACGATCCAACGGCGATTGAAGCCGACGGCGTTCAAGGCGTTCTGCGCCGTGGCCGGGGTGCTGCTGGTCTCGGCCGCCCTGTCGGCCCTGCCGCCGCCCGCGCGCTGGCCGCTGGCCGCCGGTCTGGGCGGGCTGTGGGGCGATGCGGTGACGGGCGTCAGCGCCAATCTGCTGGCCGCCATCCATATTCCCGGCGCGCGCGGCGTGGTCGGGCTGATCTATCTGATGATCGGCTTGTGGGCCCTGGCCTATACCGTCGGCCTGCGCACCTCGGACTTCACCGACGCCGCGGGCTGGGCCGGATCGCTACGTTCGGGCCGCCCCGCCGCCCCGCCGCCGCTGACCGAGGCGCCCAAACCGGTGCGCAAGCCGCGCCCCCGGCCCGCGCCCGAACCCGAGTTCGAGGCCGACGCGCCCGCCGCCTTCGACCCGCCCCCGTGGGAGGATGACGCTCCCACGCCTGCACCCCGCGCCGCCGCCCCACGTCCGGTCGAACCCAAGGTCGCCGCCGCCAAGGCGCCCAGGCCCGCCCGCACCGACACCGATCAGCAGGCCTTCAATTTCGAAGGCGGCGACGGTTTCGAACTGCCCGCCCTGGGCATTCTGGCCAAGCCGCAGCAGCGCACCGCCTCGGTCGATGAGGAATCGCTGAAGCAGAACGCCAAGATGCTGGAGGGCGTGCTTCAGGAATTCGGCGTGCGCGGCGTGATCGACCAGATCCGCCCCGGCCCCGTCGTCACCCTGTACGAACTGGTGCCCGCCCCCGGCGTGAAGCACGGCCGCGTCGTGGCCCTGGCCGACGACATCGCCCGCTCCATGTCGGCCCGCGCCTGCCGCATCAGCGTGGTCCAGGGCCGCAACGCCATCGGCATCGAACTGCCCAACGCCAAGCGCGAGACCGTCTATCTGCGCGACCTCTTGGCCAGCGGCGAATACGACAAGAAAAGCCATCTGCTGCCGCTGGCCTTGGGCGAGACCATCGGCGGCGAGCCCTATGTCGCCGATCTGGCGCGCATGCCGCACCTGCTGATCGCGGGCACCACCGGCTCGGGCAAGTCGGTCGGGGTCAACGCCATGATCCTGTCGATCCTGTATCGCCATTCGCCCGCCGAATGTCGCTTCATCATGATCGACCCCAAGATGCTGGAGCTGTCGGTCTATGACGGCATCCCGCACCTGCTCAGCCCCGTCGTCACCGATCCGAAAAAGGCCGTCGTCGCCCTGAAATGGACGGTGCGCGAGATGGAGGATCGCTATCGCCGCATGTCCAAGCTGGGGGTGCGTAACATCGCCAGCTACAACGACCGCGCCCGCGAAGCCCAGGCCAAGGGCGAGCATTTCGAACGCACGGTCCAGACCGGCTTCGACGATCAGGGCCGCCCGGTTTACGAATCCGAGAAGATCCGCCCCGAGCCCATGCCCTATCTGGTCGTGGTGATGGACGAGATGGCCGACCTGATGCTGGTCGCCGGCAAGGATGTGGAGGGCGCCGTCCAGCGTCTGGCCCAGATGGCCCGCGCCGCCGGCATCCACCTGATCATGGCGACCCAACGCCCGTCGGTGGACGTCATCACCGGCACCATCAAGGCCAATTTCCCGACCCGGATTTCCTTCCAGGTCACCTCCAAGATCGACAGCCGCACCATCCTGGGCGAACAGGGCGGCGAGCAGCTGCTGGGCCAGGGCGACATGCTCTATATGGCCGGCGGCGGCCGCATCACCCGCCTGCACGGGCCGTTTGTGACTGACACCGAGGTCGAGGAGGTGTGCAAACATCTGCGCGCCCAGGCCGAGCCGGATTACCTGGACCTGATCACCGACGAGCCGGACGGGGACGGCGACGGCGCCTTCGGCGACGAAGGGGGCGGTTCCGGCGACGACCTGTATGATCGCGCCGTGGCCGTGGTCACCCGCGACCGCAAGGCCTCGACCAGCTATATCCAGCGCCGCCTGCAGATCGGCTACAATCGCGCCGCCTCGCTGATCGAGCGGATGGAACAGGAAGGCGTCGTCAGCCCCGCCAACCACGCCGGCAAGCGCGACATCCTGGCCGGGCCGCCGCCCATTGTTTGATTATCCCGTCGATTCCCGTCGACTCTCCATCGTGTTATGATTCGCAAGTGATACGGAGCGAGACATATGGCTGACGTATTGGATCGTGAAATCCGCGCCTTTGAGAAAATGCTTCCAAAGCTTCGAATGGAGCTTGGCTCTGCCTGGGCTGTAATCGTTGGTAATGACCTAAAGGGCAGCTTCCCTGATTTTGAGGGTGCAGCGCTTTTTGCTGTCGAAAATTTCGCGGACGATGATGTGCTTATTAGGCATACGCAGGAACACACAGCGCATATTCCGTTCATTGCGGTTGACGCCTAATTGAATCCCGTCACATTCGGGCCGTCAGCGGCCAACGAGAATGAGCGCCGCCGCGAGGTGGCCATCTTCGGCCATATCTTGACCGTTGGCATCGAACGCGTTGGGCCGTCCCAAACTTCCGACGCAGAACTCCATCTCCAGACGAATGCCTTGATCGACACAGGCGCATCAGACGTTTGTATCGATTACCGTTTGGCCGAGCAGCTTGGGCTGAAGATGGTCAGCCAAACAAGAGTAGGCGTCGTCGGATCGACGGCGCCTGCCGCTATCTACATGGGCCGTCTCAAGGTTCCAGAGATTGGGTTTGACCGTGTCATGCCGCTGTATGCGTTGAAGCTGAAGCATCCCAGCCACGAGGTCCTTCTCGGGCGATCATTCCTTCAGAGTTATGTTGTGACGTTCAACGGGCCTAGCGGCATGTTTCATTTTGCCGGACCCGCCGCGCACGAACCCCTCAGTGCTATCGAAGACGATTTCGCAACTTAAGCGCAACGCCTCAACGTCTATCGACGTTACCTCTCTCCGTTCACACCAGCCTTGCCATGAACGGCGCTTCATCCGGCCGCCGGAATATGGTCAGGCTCGCGTCATGCCCTTGCCGCGCAGCCGCGTCATAAGGCGATCATCGACAACCATCCCGAACGGGAGGACCCCCATGACCGTTTCTCGTCGCGCCCTCGGCCTCGGCGTCGCCGCCCTGGCCGCCGTCTCCGCCCCTTCCTTCCTGGTTGGCCCCGCCGCCGCCCAGTCGCCGGCTCTGTCGGCCGAGGATCGCGCCGTCCTGGCCCAGGCCCAGACCTATCTGCAGAACCTGATCTCGGCCCAGGGCGACTTTGTCGAGACCGGCCCCGGCGGCCAGCGTCGTTCGGGCAAATTCTACCTGCAGCGCCCGGGCAAGATGCGCTTCGAATACACCAGCCCTGAGGGCCTGCTGGTCGTCTCGGACGGCTCGAACGTGAAACGCTACGATCCGCGCCTGAACGTCTTCCGTCAGGTCCCGTTGGGCCAGACGCCGCTGTCGACCTTCCTGGCGCGCAACGTCCGTCTGGACCAGGGCGTGCGTATCGATCGCGTGACCCGCACCAGCGACGGCTTCGCCCTGACGGCGCGTGACTCGCGTCGCCCCAATGACGGCGCCGTGGTGCTGGCCTTCGCCGGGTCGCCGATGCGGCTGGTCGAATGGACCATCATCGATCCGCAGGGTGCGCGAACCCGCACCCTGCTGACCAATCTGCGCCCCGCATCGGGCCTGTCGGCCAGCCTGTTCCAGCTGCGCGACCCCACGCGCCGCCCGGGGCGCAGCTGATTCGCTCCCCAGTGGAATTTCACACAACGGTCGTTTGACTTTTTCAGTCATTGTGACATTGTGAACACACAGAGCGGCGCGAGCCCTCTGTCCGCTATGGATTTCATCCCCCTCCCGGCGGCGAGAGAGACACCTTTTCAGCGCCCGGCCCCCGCCGGGCGCTTTTTTAGTGAAGAGGGCGCTATCGCTCGCGACGCGGTCGCTCGCTGCTTGAGCGAATAGCGCCTTGTTGGCGAAGGGCAGAGCAAGAGAGCATGGCGGTGGCGGTCGCGGCCCGCTAGGACGGCCGCATGACCCTTCGCATCGCCACCTGGAACATCAACTCCGTCCGCCTGCGCATCGACCAGGTCGCTCGCTTCGTCGCCGAGCGTTCGCCCGACGTCCTGCTGTTGCAGGAGATCAAATGCACCACGGACCAGTTCCCCCGTCAGGCGTTCGAGGAGATGGGCCTGCCGCACCTGCGGGTCGCTGGTCAAAAGGGCTGGCACGGCGTCGCCATCGCCAGCCGCCTGCCCATCGCGGACAATACGACGCTGGAGGTCTGCAAGATGGGCCACGCGCGCTGCGTCTCGGCCAGGGTGGCCGGCGTCGATATCCAGAATTTCTACATCCCGGCCGGCGGCGACGTGCCCGACCGGACGCTGAACCCCAAATTCGATCACAAGATGGACTTCTACGAGCGGCTGACCGCCGAAATCGCCACGCGTGACAAGTCGGCGCCCCTGGTCCTGGCCGGCGATTTCAACATCGCGCCGGGCGAGAACGACGTCTGGAACCACCGCTACATGTCCAAGATCGTCAGCCACACCCCGATCGAGGTCGAGACCCTGAACCGGCTACAGGACGCGGGCGGTTTCGCCGACGTGCTGCGCGACCGCTTCCCCGAACCGCAGAAACTGGCCAGCTGGTGGAGCTATCGCGCCGCCGACTTCCGCAAGTCGAATCGCGGCCTGCGCCTGGACCACATCTGGACCTCGCCGGGCCTGACGCCCGCCGTCGTGCCCGACACCGCCCGCATCCACGACGACGTGCGCGAATGGGACCGCCCCAGCGACCACGCCCCGGTCACGGTCGACCTGGACGTCTAGATCCTATGGCTGCAGCCGGTATCCGCCCGCGTCGGTCAGCAGCAGGCGGGCCTGGCCGGGTTCGGGTTCGATCTTCTGGCGCAGGCGATAGATGTGGGTCTCCAGCGTGTGGGTGGTGACGCCGGCGTTGTAGCCCCAGACCTCGGTCAGCAGCTCTTCGCGCGACACGGCCTTGGCCCCGGCGCGATAGAGGTATTTCAGGATATTGGTTTCTTTTTCCGTCAGGCGGATCTTCTTGCCCTTGTCGTCGACCAGCATCTTGCCCGCCGGGCGGAAGTCGTAGGGACCGATGCGGAAGACCGCGTCTTCCGACTGTTCGTGGCTGCGCAGATGGGCGCGGATGCGGGCCAGCAGGACGGCGAAGCGGAAGGGCTTGGTCACATAGTCATTGGCCCCGGCGTCCAGGCCCAGGATGGCGTCGGCGTCGGCCGATTGCCCCGTCAGCATGATAACCGGCGTCGAAACCCCGTCCTTGCGCAGCAGGCGGCACGCCTCGCGGCCGTCCATGTCGGGCAGGTCGACGTCCAGCAGGATCAGATCGGCGCGCACCTCGCGCCCCATCCTGACGCCCTCGGTCGCCGTCGCGGCCTGCAGGGTGCGGAACTCCTCATGCAGGTCCAGCTGCTCGGCCAAGGCCTCGCGCAGGTCGTCGTCGTCGTCGATGATCAGGATGGTCTTGGGGCTGGGCATGGACACCAGAATGGCGAGGCTGGAGCGAACCGCAAGGCGCGACGGGCGAATTGCGGCGAATGGTCAGTCCTTAGAGGGCGTTTGCGGCGACTTTCGTTCCCCGAACAAGGCCGAGCCGACCCGCACATGGGTGGCGCCGTGGCGGATCGCCGCCTCGTAGTCGCCGCTCATGCCCATCGACAGGACGGGCAGGCCGTTGCGGGCGGCGATCTTCTTGAGCAGGGCGAAATGGGGCGACGGCTCCTCGTCCGCCGGCGGGATGCACATCAGGCCCTCGACCGTCAGGCCGTGCTCACGGGCGAGCGCGATCAGGGCGTCGGCCCCGGCGGGCAGGACGCCGGCCTTCTGCGGCTCGGCCCCCGTGTTGACCTGAACCAGCACGCGCGGGGTCTGGTCCAGCGCCCGGCCCGCCTCGGCCAGGGCCAGGACCAGCTTGGGGCGATCCACCGTCTCGATCACGTCGAACAGCGCGACCGCGTCCGCGGCCTTGTTCGACTGCAGGGGCCCGATCAGGCGCAATTCGACGGCGGACCGGTCGAAGCCTCCGTTCAGCCAGCGGCCCTGCGCCTCCTGCACCCGGTTCTCGCCAAAGACCCGCTGACCGGCGGCCAGGGCCTGTGCGATCGCTTCGGGCGGCTGGGTCTTGGACACGGCGGTCAGGACGACCGAGCCCGGCGCGCGCCTGGCGATGCGGCAGGCCTTGTCGATGCGCTTTCGCACGGCGGCGAAGCGGTCGGCGATGGACGGAGCGACGGAAGCGGTGGATGAGATGGCCATGATCCTGACGCCCGAGGCGAAAATCTTGTGGGAGACGGCTGTCGCTCTATCCCGCGCGACCCCCGCTGTCAGCCTGCCGCCGCTGCTGTTCCTGACCGACCCCGCGCGGACGCCCCGTCCGTGGGAGACGGCGGCGCGCCTGCCCGCCGGGGCGGCGGTGATCCATCGCCATTTCGGCGCGGCCGACGCAGAAGAGACCGCACGGCGGCTGCGCGAGGCCACCACGGGGGCGGGCGTCCGCCTGCTGATCGCACTGGACGCCGATCTGGCCGAGGCGGTCGGGGCCGATGGCGCGCACCTGCCCGAGCGGGCGGTCGATCAGGCGGCGGCCCTGCGCGCCCGGCGACCGAACTGGCTGATCACCGGGACCTGGCACGGCGGGGCGGAGACAGCGGCGCCGGTCGACGCCTGGATCCTGTCGCCCGTGTTTCCGGCCGGCGGCGCCTCCGCCGCGCGGGCGGCGCTGGGGATCGCGCGGTTCGCGGCGCTGGTCGCGTCTGCGCGACGGCCGGTCTATGCCCTGGGCGGAATCGAGCCGGGAAATGCACGGTCGCTGATCGGCACGGGTGCGTGCGGCCTGGCGGGCGTAGGCGCGATCCAGACCGCCTTCGCGGACTGAATACCCATCATCGCCTAGTCAGAATTTGAAGATGGATTCCAGCCGCAGGCGCGGTTGGGTGCGGCGATCCGTTTCCGGCGCGCGGGCCGGGTCGGTTTCCGGCGCGGCCAAGCCGGCGGCGGCGCCGACGCGCAGGCGCGGGCTGAGGCGGTAATAGGCCCCGGCCTCGACGTCACCCAGCTCGGTCTCGCGACCGACCGGCTGGCTGAAGTTCAGGTTCAGGCCCCAGCGGCCATTCTCGTTGAAACGCAGGCCACGACGGGTCGGAGCCGGCTGGGCGCCGGTGCGCTGCGAGGCGTTGGCGGCCTCGCTCAGGTTGACGGCAGGCGCGCGCGAGCGGGTTTGCGCGGCGGCCACATCGGCCATGCCGACGACGACCAGCGCCCCCAAAGCTCCAGCGATGACAGCGCCGAAACGCATTCCCAACCCTTCGCCGCGACCTTGAAAACGGCCGCGATCTTCAACCTGAACCAACCCGAAGGCTGTGGACCTTGCGATTAGACACCCAAAGTCCGCCCGGTCAACGCAACGCGGTCGTATAGTCGCGGTTCCAGCGATTCTTCATCGACTCCTGTGGCTCGGGCGTCACGGGAATTGGGCGCCCCGCCGCTCGCCCGACACGCGAAGGCCGCATCAGGGTCGATCAAGCGGCGCCTTCGCCTTGTCATCGCCCCTTTTCGCCGTGTTATAGAGCCTGTTGCGGCGTTGGCGCGCAGCCGTCGATCCATGCACGGCTGCCGCCGCGTTCCACCTGAATGGAGATTATCCTTGATGGCCCCCAAGTCGGCTGCCCGTGGCGGCGCTGCGATCGTCCTGATCGCCTCGGGTCTGATGCTCGCCGGTTGCGGCGGCCTGCCCTTCGTCGGTCGCGGCGAGGCCAAGACGCCTGCCCAGGCCCAGAGCATCGGCGTGAACAGCTTCCTGTGGCGCGCCTCGCTCGACACGCTCGCCTTCATGCCGCTGCTGAACGCCGACCCGTGGGGCGGCGTCATCAACTATGACTGGTACGCCAATCCGCAGACCCCGAACGAGCGGTTCAAGGCCACCGTCTTCATCCTGGACAGCCGCCTGCGCGCCGACGCCCTGAACGTGTCGATCGCCAAACAGGTCAGGACCGAAACCGGCGAATGGACCGCCGCCCCGGTGGCCGCCCAGACCGAGACGGACCTTGAAAACGCCATCCTGACCAAGGCGCGTCAGCTGAACCTGGCCCGCACGCGCTAAGATCGATGGGGCGGCGCTTGCGTGCGCCCCTCCTCTCCCCCTGACTTCAAGGCCCGCGCGCCGGGCGCAAGGACCGCCCGTGGCCCGTTACGAGCCCAAGACCGCCGAACCCCGCCAGCAGGCCCGCTGGGCGGCCGCCGACGCCTTTTCCGTGTCGAACGCCGACACCGGCCGTCCGAAATACTATGTGCTGGAGATGTTCCCCTATCCGTCCGGGAACATCCACATGGGCCACGCCCGCAACTATGTGATGGGGGACGTGGTCGCGCGTCACAAGCGGGCCCAGGGCTTCGACGTGCTGCATCCGATGGGCTGGGACGCCTTCGGCATGCCGGCCGAGAACGCGGCGATGGAGCGGGGCGTCCACCCCGGCGACTGGACCTGGTCGAATATCGCCAACATGCGCGAGCAGCTGAAGCTGCTGGGCCTGTCGCTGGACTGGAGCCGCGAATTCGCCACCTGCGATCCCGAATACTACGGCAAGCAGCAGGCCTGGTTCCTGGAGTTGTATCGGCGCGGCCTGGTCTATCGCAAGGACGGGGTCGTCAACTGGGACCCGGTCGACAATACGGTCCTGGCCAACGAACAGGTCATCGACGGGCGCGGCTGGCGCTCGGGCGCCCTGGTCGAGAAGCGCAAGCTGAACCAGTGGTTCCTGCGCATTACTCAGTATGCGGATGATCTGATCGACGGCCTGTCGGAACTGGAAGGCCGCTGGCCCGAGAAGGTCCGCCTGATGCAGGAAAACTGGATCGGCCGGTCCAAGGGCCTGCAGATGAAATGGGCCTGGGCGGGCGCCGCCCCGGCCGGTTTCGACGACGGGCTTGAAATCTACACCACCCGCCCCGACACTCTTTTCGGCGCCAGCTTCATGGGTCTGGCCCCCGATCATCCGATCTCGAAGCAACTGGCCGAGGCTGATCCGGCCGTCGCCGCCTTCGTCGCCGAATGCCGCAAGGGCGGCGCCTCGCAGGCCGAGATCGAACAGGCCGAGAAGATAGGCCGCGACACGGGCCTGAAGGTCATCCACCCCTTCACCGGGGCCGAGGTTTCGGTCTGGATCGCCAACTTCATCCTGTCGGAATACGGCACGGGCGCCATCTTCGCCTGCCCGGCGCATGACCAGCGCGACTTGGACTTCGCTCGCAAGTACGACCTGCCGGTGATCCCGGTTGTTCGGCCGGATGGCGCCGGCGACGACTTCGCCGTGGCGGACGAGGCCTATACCGGCCCCGGCTTCATCTTCCATTCCGACTTCCTGAACGGCCTGGATATCGAGGCCGCCAAGGCCGAGGCGATCCGCCGGATCGAAAGCGCCGGCATCGGCCAGGGCGCAACCATCTATCGCCTGCGCGACTGGGGCGTCAGCCGCCAGCGCTACTGGGGCTGTCCGATCCCGTTCATCCACTGCGAGGCTTGCGGCGTCGTGCCGGTTCCGGCCGAGCAGCTGCCGGTCGAACTACCCCAGGACGTGACCTTCGACGTGCCCGGCAACCCGCTGGACCGTCATCCGACGTGGAAGCACGTCAACTGCCCGTCCTGCGGCGGAAAGGCCCGGCGCGAGACGGACACCCTGGACACCTTCGTCGATTCCAGCTGGTATTTCGCCCGCTTCGCCGATCCGAAGGCGGACGAACCGGTCAACAAGGCCGCAGCCGCCCGCTGGCTGCCGGTCGATCAATATATCGGCGGTGTCGAGCACGCGGTGCTGCACCTGCTCTACGCCCGCTTCATCAGCCGCGCCCTGACCGACGCGGGCCTGATGGACGTGAAGGAGCCGTTCGCCGGCCTGTTCACCCAGGGGATGGTCGTCCACGAAACCTATTTCGACGGCCATGAGGACAGCGGCAAGCCCCGCTGGGTCGAGCCGTCGGACGTCCGCATCGAGACGGTGGACGGCGGCCGCGTCGCCACCCGCCTGTCGACCGGCGCGGCCGTGTCGATCGGCGACATCGAGAAGATGTCCAAGTCCAAGAAGAACGTCGTCGCGCCCCAGGACATCATTGAGGCTTACGGCGTCGACGCCGGCCGCCTGTTCGTCCTGTCCGACAGCCCGCCCGAGCGGGACGTGCAATGGTCGGCCGGCGGTGTCGAGGGCGCCAGCCGCTTCGTCCAGCGCGTCTGGACCGAGTTCGACGGCTTCGAGCCCGGCCAGTCCGGTGACGAGGCCCAGAACACCAGCCTGATCCGCGAGACGCACAAGGCCATCAAGGCCGTGACCGAGGGGGTCGAGGGCTTCCGCTTCAACTCGGCCATCGCCAAGCTGTACGCCTTCCTGGCCACCATCCGTCAGCACGACAGGGCGGGCGGCGAGGCGAAGAAGACCGCGCTGTCGGCCCTGGCCCGCCTGATTGCGCCGTTCACCCCGCACCTGGCCGAGGAATGCTGGGCGCGTCTGGGACAGGACGGCATGGTGCTGGACGCGCCCTGGCCGCTGTTTGATGCGGCTCTGGCGGCGGATGACGAAGTCACCCTGCCCGTCCAGATCGGCGGCAAGCGTCGGGGCGAGGTCGTGCTGCCGCGCGGCTCCGACAATGCGACGGTCGAGGCGGCGGCTCTCGCCAATGCGACGGTTCAGGCCTACCTTTCGGCCAACAACCTGACCGTCCGAAAGGTGATCGTGGTGCCGGATCGTATCGTCAATCTGGTGGCCGGCTGATGCGTCGGCCGCTCGCCGTGCTGGCGCTGAGCGGCGCGGGCCTGCTGGCCTCGGCCTGCGGTTTCACACCCCTGTACGGCGACGGCGGCGTGTCGGGCGACCTGACCCGGATCGCGATCAGCACGCCGGACGACCGGCTGGGCTATCGCCTGCGCGAGCAGCTTGAGGACAGCCTGGGCCTGAACCGCCAGGCCCAGCCCCTGTATCGCCTGACGACCGAGGTCGAGCAGTCGCGCCGCGCGCTGGGCCGCCGGGTCGACGACACCGCCACCCGTTACGAGCTGACGGTGCGCAGCGCCTGGACCCTGACGCCCGCCGCCGGCGGGACGCCGCTGACGGGTCGCCAGACGGCCACCGTCACCTATGCCTCGGCCGACCAGCCCTATGCCGCCATCGCCGCCCAGCAGGACGGGGAAGAGCGCGCCGCCGCCGAACTGGCGCGGCTGATCCGGCTGGACCTGATGCGGACCCTCGCGGCCCGCCCCTGATGCGTCGCGCCTGACGCCATGATCCTGTCGAAACGGCCCGAGGTCGATCGCTTCCTGAAGGCCCCGGACCCGGCCGTCCGCGCCGCCGTCATCCACGGCAAGGACCGCTCGGGCGTGTCCGAACGCGCCACCCAGCTGTCGAAGGCGATCACGCCCGACCTGAACGACCCGTTCAACGTCACCTTCCTGACCGAAGCCGACATCGACAGCGACGGGATCAAGCTGGAAGAGGCGCTGACGGCGCTCAGCATGATCGGTGGACGCCGACTGGTCCGGGTGCGCCTGTCGGACGCCAAGGCGGCGGTGGACAAGGCATTGGCCGCCGCCCTGACCATCCACGCCGAGGGCGGTTATAATCCCGACGCCATGCTGGTGATTGAGGCGGGGGCCCTTGGCCGCGAATCCGCCCTGCGCAAGGCGGCGGAAAAGGCGTCCGGCGCCGTGGGCATCGCCGTCTATGAGGACGAGGTCGGGGACGTCGCCCGGATGACGCGCGAGGCGCTGGCGGCGGACAAGGTCGGCCTGACCGGCGACGCCCTGGACCGGTTCGTCGCCCGCCTGCCTCGCGAACGCGGCCTGATGCGGCAGGAGATCGAGCGGCTGGCCCTGTATATCGGCCCCGGCTCGGGCCGAACCATCGACATCGCCGAGCTGGACGAGCATCTGGGCGTCGAGCCGGACGCCTCGCTCTCCGACGCCGCGCTTCAGGCGTTCGGCGGCCGGGCCGCGCCCGCCCAATCGGGTCTGCGCCGCGCGCTGGCCGAGGGCGAGAGCGCCGTCATGGCCGTGCGCATGGCCTCGATCCACCTGGGAAAACTGCGCCGTATCAATGTCTTGCAGCAAAACGGCGCAGGCGCGAAAGAGGCCGCCAAGGCCGCCGGCGTGTTCTGGAAACAGGAGGCCGAGATGCTGCGCCAGGCCCGCAGCTGGCGTCTGGAGGCGCTGGATGAGGTCCAGGACAGCGTCAACACCGCCGACGTCGCCACCAAGACCACGGGCCTGCCCGAACAGCTGATCGCCGAACGCCTGCTGCTGGAGATCTCCGCTCGAGCCCGGCGGATGGGGCTTTAAGGGATCATCTCCCTTCTCCAATGAGAGAAGGTGGCCCGCAGGGCCGGATGAGGGTTCCACCGCGGCCTCGGCGTAAGCCGCGGCATCGGCGGCTTACGCCGACTTGAGCCTTCGCCCCTCGCCCTTTCGCCTTTCCAATCGCTGCGCTTCTGGAGGCTCAATCCCTCCCCTATCGGCAGAGGGGGGAGGTATGCGTCACCCCCGCTTTGAGGCCCGGCGGAAGGCGGGTTTGTTCAGCGCCGCCGCCTGACGCTGCATGGCCTTTTCGGGCGCCTTGCCGATGGTCTGCGTTCCCGGCTGGCCGCCGGCGCCGCCGGCCTTCTTGGCTGCGAGGGCGCGCTTTAGGGCTTCGGTCGCGCTGGTCTTGTCGGTTTGATCGGTCATGGGGGCAGTCTAGCACGAACCCGGCCCCATTGCTGGCCCGCGAACTGTGAGTGAGACTGGAGGGATGAGAGCCATCGCCATCCTAGCCACCATCGCCATCGTCGCCTGTTCTGAAGTCAGGGACGAGCGCTATGCCGACTACGAGGCCGCGCGCCTCACCGGCGCTGTCGAGAAGGGTTGGATTCCCGCTTTCGTGCCGCAAGACGCCTATGCGTTGCGTGACATCCACGATCTGGACAGCAACGCTCAGACGCTGACCTTCCGGGTCCCGCCCTCGCAAATCCCGGCGATGGTCCAGGGAATGATCGTGGCTGAGGATGCGGCCACGGCCGCACGCATCGTCAGGGCCGCAGGCTGGACGGAAAGCCCCGCCCCGGTACGCGTTTACGCCGTGTGTGCTCAGGAACGATCGGGGGCCTTGGCGGTGAACCCGCGAACCAGCGCCGCCTTCTACCAAGAGCCTGTGGCTTGGCCCTCTGACCCCTGCCCCGCAGGCTAGCGCGCCCGGGGGTTACCCCCGCATCAGGCGGCGGCACAGGTCGTCGAGCTGTTCCAGGGTGGCGTATTTGATCGTCAGTTCGCCCTTACCGCCCTTGTCCGACAGGGCGACCTTCAGGCCCAGGGCGTCGGCCAGATCCTGTTCCAGGGCGGCGATGTCGGCGGCGCCCTCGCCCGACGGCACGGGCCTGGCCTTGGTCGGCTTTGGGCCGTCGGCCGAGCGGCGGGCCAGGGCCTCGGTCTGGCGGACGTTCAGGCCCTTGGCCAGGACCTCGCGGGCCAGAGCCTCGGGGTCGCGGGCGGTGATCAGGGCGCGGGCGTGGCCGGCCGACAGCCGGTCCTCCATCACATGCTCGAGCACCGAATCCGGCAGCTGCATCAGACGCAGGGTGTTGGCGACGTGGCTGCGGCTCTTGCCGACCACACCGGCCAGGGCGTCCTGGGTGCGGCCGAAGCGCGAGATCAGGGCGGCATAGGCCATGGCCTCTTCGACCGGGTTCAGGTCGGCCCGCTGGACGTTTTCGATGATGGCGACCTCCATCACCTCGACGTCGTCCATGGCCCGCTCGATGATCGGCACTGATTTCAGCCGGGCTGCCTGGGCCGCGCGCCAGCGACGTTCGCCAGCGATGATCTGGTACACGCCGTCCTCGCCCGGCTGGGGCCGGACCAGAATGGGCTGAAGCACCCCCTTGTCGCGGATCGAGGCGGTCAGCTCCTCCAGCGTTTCGGCGCTGAAATGGCGGCGCGGCTGGTCGGGGTTGGGTTTCAAACTCTCGATCGGCACGGCGCGCACGCCCGCGGGCGCAGCGCTGCCGTCCACCGGCGCGCTTTCGGCGACGGGTTCACCCAGAAGCGCCGAGAGACCCCGACCAAGACCACGCTGACGTTCGGACACGATGGAATTCCGTTCTGTTACTGGGGCCGCCCGATCAGGCGGCGAGCGCCTGGCGACGCTGACGTTCACGGGCCACGACCTCGCGGGCGAGACGCAGATAGGCCTGACTGCCGGCGCATTTCAGATCGTAGATCAGGGCCGGCTTGCCGAAGGACGGCGCCTCGGACACCCGGACGTTGCGGGGAATGACGCTCTCATAGACCTTGTCGCCGAAGTGGTTGCGCACATCGTTGGCGACCTGGCCCGACAGGGCGTTGCGGCGATCGTACATGGTCAGGACCAGGCCCTGGATCTCCAGCGCTGGATTCAGGCTCTGGCGCACCATGTCGATGGTTCGCATCAGCTGGGTCAGGCCTTCCAGCGCAAAGAACTCGCACTGCAGCGGCACCAGCACCGCATCGGCGGCGGCCATGGCGTTCAGCGTCAGCAGGTTCAGCGACGGCGGGCAGTCGATCAGCACATAGTCGTACCGGGTATGGCCATTCCCACCCTGTTTCGCCAGGGCGTCGCGTAGGCGATAGGAACGGCGATCCGCCTGGCTCAGCTCGATCTCGACGCCCGACATGTCGGGGTCGGCGGCGACGATGAACAGGCCGGGTACCGCCGTCTGAACCGCGGCGTCATCGACCGGGCGGCCGTCGACGATGACGTCATAGATGGTTACCCGGCGTGTTTCACGTGGAACACCCAGGCCGGTCGAGGCATTGCCCTGCGGGTCCAGATCGACGATCAGCACCTTTTCGCCGATGGCGGCCAGGGCGGTGCCCAGGTTGATGGCGGTCGTGGTCTTGCCCACCCCGCCCTTCTGGTTCGACACGGCCAGCACGCGAGTCTGTTTTTCAGCGGCCACGGCGAAGGCTCCGGATGTGAACGATACGTCCGCGCGGATCGCTGCGCGAGACGGTCAGGTCGCTGTCAAATTGCCAGACCTTGGCCGCCTCTAGCAACTCGGCTTCGGCCTTCTCTCCCTTCAGAAACAGGCCTTGTGCACCGCGCTGAAGGTAAGGCTGTGCATAACCCAGCAGTTTCTCCATCGCCGCGACGGCGCGGGCGGTGACGATGTCGACCGTGATCGTCTGGGCCTCGGCGCGCCCGTTAACGACGGTGGCGGGCAGATCCAGCGCATCGACGACCTGCTGCAGGAAGCGGCAGCGCTTCCCCAGACTGTCGATCAGCCAGACATGGGCGTCCGGCCGACCCTTCAGCATGATCGCCAGCACCACGCCGGGAAAGCCCGCGCCGGCCCCCAGATCGGCCCAAGTCAGGGCGTCCGGCTGAATCGCCAGTAGCTGGGCGCTGTCCCAGGCGTGGCGATTCCAGAAGTCGGGGATGGAGTCCGGACCGACCAGGTTCATCACCGCATTGGCCTCGGTCAGCAGGCTGAGGAAGGTGGTCAGATCGGCGATCTGCTGATCGGTCGCCTGGGTCTGGGCGCGGAAGGCGGCGACGGGATCGGGCCTCACGCGACGACCGCCTGGGCCTGTTCATTGGTGCGTTTCACGTGGGCCAGCAGGGCGGTCAGGGCGCCGGGGGTCATACCCTCGATACGGCCCGCCTGGCCCAGGGTGCGCGGACGGATCAGCGCCAGCTTCTCCTTCACCTCGTTCGACAGACTGCCGATGGCGGCGTAGTCGAGGTCGGCGGGCAGGGTCAGCACCTCCTCCCGACGCAGAGCCTCGGCCTCGGCGGTCTGACGATCCAGATAGCCGGCGTAGCCGGCGTCGATCTCGACCTGTTCGCGCACGGCGGCGCTCCAGCCGGTCACGGCCGGACAGGCGTTTTCGAAGATGGTCAGGTCCACGCCGGGATAGGCCAGCAGATCCCGCATCGAGCGGCGCTGACCGTCGGCGTTGACGGTGACGCCCAGAGCCCCGGCCTCTTTCGGCGTAAAGACCGTTTCACGTGAAACACGCGTCGCCTCGACCAAGGCTTCGGCCTTGATGGCGAAGGCGCGGGCCCGATCGGGGCCGACGATGCCGGCGGCCAGGCCGATGGGGGTCAGGCGCTGGTCGGCGTTGTCGGCTCGCAAGGTCAGGCGATATTCCGCGCGGCTGGTGAACATGCGGTAGGGCTCGGTCACACCGCGCGTCACCAGATCGTCGATCATGACGCCAATATAGGCCTGATCCCGGCCCAGGATGATCGGGTCCGAACCGGTGGCGGCGCGGGCCGCGTTCAGCCCGGCGATCAGCCCTTGGGCCCCCGCCTCTTCATAGCCGGTCGTGCCGTTGATCTGGCCGGCCAGATAGAGGCCGGGACGTTTCTTGACCTCGAGCGCCGGGGTCAGTTCGCGCGGATCGACATAGTCGTATTCGATCGCGTAGCCGAAGCGGAACACCTCGACCGCCTCCAGCCCCGGCATGGTGCGCAGGAAGGCCAGCTGGGTCGTGTCGGATACCGAGGTCGAAATGCCGTTCGGATAGACGGTCGGGTCGTCCAGACCCTCAGGCTCCAGAAAGACCTGGTGGCTGGTCTTGTCGGCGAAGCGGACGACCTTGTCCTCGATCGAGGGACAATAGCGCGGCCCCCGGCCCGACAGGTGGCCGCCATAGACAGCGCTTTCGCCCAGGTTGTCGGCGATGATCCGATGCGTCTCTTCCGTCGTGTGGGTGATGCCGCAGGCGATCTGGGGGACGGTGATCCGGTCTGTCAGGAAACTGAACGGCACAGGCTGGTCGTCCGCCGCCTGCATCTCAAGCCGGTCCCAGGCGATGGTGCGGCCGTCCAGACGCGCGGGCGTGCCGGTCTTCAACCGGCCCATCATCAGATCGGCGCCGTGCAGGTCGGCGGCCAGGCCGGTGGACGGAGCCTCGCCATGACGCCCGGCCGGAATGCGCAGGTCGCCCCGGTGGATGACGCCGTTCAGGAAGGTGCCGGTCGTCAGCACCACTGCCCCGGCGCGGATCGTTTCGCCCGCTCCGGTCGTGACACCGACCACCCGGTCGCGGTTCAGGATCAGCCCTTCGGCCGTGCCGGCCATCAGGGTCAGGTTCGGCGTCTGGGCCAGCTCGGCCTGCATCGCCTCGCGGTACAGGCGACGGTCGATCTGGCTGCGCGGGCCGCGCACGGCCGCGCCCTTGGACCGGTTCAGCAGGCGGAACTGGATGCCCGACACATCGGCCAGTCGTCCCATGACGCCGTCCAGGGCGTCGATCTCGCGCACCAGATGGCCCTTGCCCAGACCGCCGATGGCCGGGTTGCACGACATCTCGCCGATGGTTTCCAGCTTCTGGGTCAGCAGTACGGTGCGCGCACCGGCCCGTGCCGAGGCGGCCGCCGCCTCGCAGCCGGCGTGCCCGCCGCCGATGACGACGACGTCGAAGGTGAAGTCGGGGGAGGAACTCATGCGCGCTACATAGTCGAAACAGCCCCGGATCGCCACCTCGGCGGGCCGTCGTGTTTCACGTGAAACGTCGCTACTTGCCGATGCAGAAGGTCGAGAACACCTCGCCCAGAATGTCCTCGACGCCGATGGCCCCGGTGACGCGGGACAGGGCGTCGGCGGCGCGGCGCAGGTCGTCTCCCGCCATTTCGGGGGCGCGGTCCAGCGCCGAACGCCCGGCCTCAACGGCGGCCAGGGCCTCGGTCAGGCGGCGGCGGTGACGTTCGCGGGTGACGGCGGGGAAGTCGGCGCCCGACAGATCGCATTGCAGGCGGGCGGCGATCCAGTCGTGCAGAGCCGCCATCCCCTCCCCCGTCAAGGCGCTGAGGGTCAGGGTCTCGAACCCGTCGACCGGCGGCGCGGCGCCCAGGTCCGCCTTGTTCAACACCACCAGGTCGCCGGGGCGGACATAGTCGGCGGCGGCGCTGGCCGCCTCGTTCGGCGCACGCACCCACAGGCGCAAGTCGGCCTCGGTCGCGCGGACGCGAGCCCGGCGGATGCCCTCGGCCTCGACCACGTCGTCGCTGTCGCGCAAGCCGGCGGTGTCCGACAGGGTCACGGCATAGCCGCCGATCATGATGTCGGCGTCCAGAACGTCGCGCGTGGTCCCGGCGACGGGGGTGACGATGGCCGCCTCTCGCGCGACCAGGGCGTTGAACAGCGACGACTTGCCGGCGTTGGTTTCGCCGATCAGGACGATGCGGTAGCCCTCGCGCACCCGCCGCCCCCGGTCGGCGTCCGACAGGGCCGCGCGCAGATCCGCGGCCAGAGCGTCCAGTACCGGCCCCGCGGTGCGGGCCAGATTGTCCGGCACCTCTTCGTCGGGAAAGTCGATCTCGGCCTCGACCAGCGACAGGGCCTTCAGCAGGTCGCGGCGAAACCCGGCGTAGGCGGACGACAGGGCGCCGTCCAGCTGGCCCAGGGCCTGGGCCTTTTGCGCCGTCGTCTCGGCGTCGATCAGGTCGGCCACGGCCTCGGCCTGGGCCAGATCCATGCGGCCGTTCTGGAACGCGCGGCGCGTGAACTCGCCCGGCTCGGCGGGGCGCAGACCCAGGGCGATCAGGGCGCGGCTGGCCGCCTCGATCACCGCCCGTCCGCCATGCAGTTGCAGCTCGGCGCAGTTCTCGCCGGTGTAGGAATGGGGGGCGACGAAACGCAGTATCAGCGCCTGATCGATCAGTTCACCGTCGTGGCGCAGGTCACGCACCGAGGCCAGACGCGGCGCGAGCCCGCCCGCCCCCAGCGCCGACAGGGCGTCGTCCACCCCCGGCCCGGACAGACGCAGGATGGCGACGGCGCCGCGTCCCGGCGGGGTCGCGAGGGCGAAGACGGTGTCAGTCATGGGCTCGCGTCAGCCTACGGCTTGACGGCCGCTTCCATCAGACGCCGGAACTGGTCCTGGGCCTGAAGGCCGAAGCTGGTCCAGGTCTTCATCAGCTCGTCGGGCTGCATGGCGGCGACATTGGCCTCCATCCGCTTTTGCATTTCGGCGACCAGATGCTCATTCAGCGGCGTTACGTCGGGCAGGCCCAGAAAGGCGCGCGCCTCGGCCGGGGTGCAGTCGATCTCGACGTTCATCTTCATCGTCGTCGCTCCGGAAAACGGCGGGTGTTTCACGTGAAACACCCGGCCATACCACGGTTATGCCGATCAGGTGTTCATCGACTGGAAGAAGTCGCCGTTGTTCTTGGACTGGCGCAGCTTGTCGAGCAGGAACTCGATCGCGTCCTGCGGGCCCATCGGGTTCAGGATCCGGCGCAGCACATAGGTCTTGGTCAGCTGATCCTTCGGGGTGATCAGGTCTTCCTTGCGGGTGCCGGACTTCAGCACGTCGATGGCCGGGAAGATGCGCTTGTCGGCGACCTTGCGGTCCAGCACGATTTCCGAGTTACCGGTGCCCTTGAACTCTTCGAAGATGACCTCGTCCATCCGGCTGCCGGTGTCGATCAGGGCGGTAGCGATGATGGTCAGCGAGCCTCCCTGCTCCACGTTCCGCGCGGCGCCGAAGAAGCGCTTGGGCCGCTGCAGGGCGTTGGCGTCAACACCGCCGGTCAGCACCTTGCCCGACGACGGGACGGTGGCGTTGTAGGCGCGGCCCAGGCGGGTGATGGAGTCCAGCAGGATCACCACGTCCTTCTTGTGCTCGACCAGGCGCTTGGCCTTTTCGATCACCATTTCGGCGACGGCGACGTGGCGGGTGGCCGGCTCGTCGAAGGTCGAGGCCACGACCTCGCCCTTCACCGTGCGCTGCATGTCGGTGACTTCTTCCGGCCGTTCGTCGATCAGCAGGACGATCAGGAAGACTTCCGGGTGGTTGCGCTCGATCGACTTGGCGATGTTCTGCAGCATCACCGTCTTGCCGACGCGCGGCGGGGCCACGATCAGGCAGCGCTGACCCTTGCCCAGCGGGGCGACGATGTCGATGACCCGGCCCGAGCGGTCCTTCAGCGTCGGGTCCTGGATTTCCATGTGCAGCCGCTCTTCGGGATAGAGCGGGGTCAGGTTGTCGAACAGGACCTTGGTCTTGACCATTTCGGGGTCTTCGAAATTGATCGTGTCGACCTTCAGCAGGGCGAAATAACGCTCGCCCTCACGCGGGCCGCGCACGGCCCCGTGAATGGTGTCGCCCGAGCGCAGGCCGAAGCGGCGGATCTGCGAGGGCGAGACGTAAACATCGTCCGGACCCGGAAGATAATTGGCGTCGGGCGAGCGCAGGAAGCCAAAGCCGTCGGGCAGGATCTCCAGCACGCCGTCGGCGATGATCTCCACCTCCTCGTCGGCCAGGGTCTTGAGGATGGCGAACAGCAGGTCCTGCTTGCGCAGGTTGCCGGCGTTCTCGATCTCCAGGCTCTCGGCGAAGGCGACCAGCTCTTCCGGCGTCTTCTCGTTCAGTTCCTGCAGTGTGATGCGGCCGTTGGGGACGATGGGTTCGCCGTCGTCGTCCTCGTCTTCCTCGGCCGAGGTGTCGATGCCGCTGAAGTCCTGGGGCGTCGGGGCGGCTTCCGGTTCCGGCTCGGGTTCGGTGACGGTCGCCTCGGGCTCGGCCGAGCCGCGGCCCAGCGACAGGGTCCGGCGCCTGGGCTCGGACGTCGGCTCCAGGTTTTCGGTTTCCGGCGAATCGGGATCGGTGTCGCGGATGTCGGTCATGGCAGGCTCGCTCGCGCCCGCGCGCCAAGGGACGCCGGGGGCATTCAGGACTGGAAGTCGCGGCCTTGCGGCCGAAGGGGAAACGACGGGCTCCCGCGGGTCAAACCGGCAGGCGTCGCGAAAAGAGAGGGACCGCAGGCGGATCACGCCCCACGGTTCGCCGCCAGCGGAACCACGAAACGCCCCGTCAGGTCAAGCGGAGGTGTTGAACGCCCCTTTCGTCATTCTCCGACTTGATCGGAGAACCCAGCGGCGCCCGTCAGGGCGACAGAGCCCCCGCACGTCTGGTCAGAAGGATCGCCTTCGGCGCCGCCTCGTTCCCCGGTCGGCGCCGCTACGCGGCTTGCCGGGGAATGACGAAAGAATGGGCTAGAAACTCCACTCAAGCGTGACGGACAGCACCATGACGATGGCCAGGACGAACGGGATCTCGTTCGACATGCGCCAGAAGCGGACCGAGCGGGTCGAGGTTCCGGCGGCGATCTTCTTGCGCTCGCCCGCCAGGAAGCCGTGCCAGCCGGCCAGCAGGAAGACGCCGACCAGTTTGGTCACCATCCACGGCTGCTGGAACACATCCCAGCCGCGCGCCGTGCCGTCGATCCAGATCAGCCAGCCCCCGAACAGGAAGGCCAGGCCCATGGCGGGATTGATGATGATGCGCAACAGCCGCGTCTGCCACGTTCGCAGCAAGGCCTGCATCTCGGACCGCAGCGGCTCGGGCTTGGCCGCCTGTTCGGCGTCATAGGCGTAGAGGCGCGGCAGATACAGCATGCCGGACATCCAGGCGATGACGGCCAGGATGTGCAGGCCACGAGCCAGATCATAGGCGGTCATGCGGCCCTCCTTGCGCAGCCATGGTCACGGGGACAGGTCTTCCAGTCGCCCTTGCAGCCGGGGCCGAACGGCGCAGTCCCGCCGCGCGCCAGAGCGTCCAGCGTCGCCTCGGCCAGCCCCGCGATGAAGGCCGGCTCCACACCCACGGCCGGGACCCGGATATAGGGGGCGACGCCGTGCCTGCGCGCCAGCTCCCCGTATTCGATATCCAGCTCGACCAGGGTCTCGATGTGCTCGGAGACGAAGGCGATGGGCGTCACGACCACGCCGACGCCGTCACGCCCGGCCTGTTCGATCGCCTCCGGCGTCGAGGGGCCCAGCCATTTCATCGGCCCGACGCGGCTCTGGTAACAGATGGCCCAGTCGGTCACGCCCAGCCGTTCGACCACGGCGGCGACCGTCGTCTGGACCTGCTCCTGATAGGGATCACCCTTCTTCGTCACCAGCGTCTCGGGAATGCCGTGGGCCGAGAACAGCACCCGCACGGGGCGGTCGCCGGCCTGGTCCAGCGCCGTGCGGATCAGGGCGGCCTGGGCCTCGATCCAGCCGCCGGCCTGGGGATAGCAGCAGATCGCCCGTTCGGCGCCCGGGCCGCGATAGGTCCGCCGCCATTCCCTGAACGAGGATTCCGTCGTCGTCGTCGAATATTGCGGATAGAGCGGCAGCAGCACCACCTCGTCGGGCGCGAAGGCCGCGACCTCGGCCGCCGTCTCGGCGACAAAGGGACTCCAGTAGCGCATGGCGACGAAGGTCCGGACCGTGTCGTTCGGGCGCTGGCCGATCAGCAGGCTTTCCAGCGCCGCCGCCTGTTTCCGCGTCTCCGCCAGCAGGGGCGATCCGCCGCCCATCAGGGCGTAGTTCGCCTGGGCCGACGCCTCGCGCCGGGTCGAGATCAGCCTGGCCAGCGGCGTGCGAACGATCCCCGGCAGGCCGATGATCGCCGGGTCGTTGAACAGGTTGAACAGAAAGGGCCGCACGGTGGCCTGATCGTCCGGGCCGCCGAGATTGAACAGAACGACGGCGATGCGGCTCATTGGGCGCCGATCCGTTTCAGCACCTGCTCGACATGGGCGATCGGCACGTCCGGCAGGATGCCGTGCCCCAGGTTGAAGATCCACGGACCCTGACCCCAGGCCTCCATCAACTGATCCACCCGGCGGTCCAGCGCGGACCCGCCGGCGCGCAGCAGCAGCGGATCCAGCGCGCCCTGGATCGGCTTGATCGCCTGCACGCGCTGGCCGACCTCCAGCGGACAGGCGGTGTCCAGCGCCACGCCCTGGACGTCGCACTCGGTCGCATAACGTTCGGCCAGGGCGACCGACCCGCGTGGGAAGCCGATCAGCGGGACGGTGACGCCCAGCGCGCGGGCGCGGGCGACCAGCTTCTGGTGGGGCCTCAGCACCAGACTTTCGAACAGGTCGTCGGGCAGGCCCTCGGCCCAGCTCTCGAAGATCTTCAGCACCTGGGCGCCCGCGTCCTGCTGCATCTTCAGATAGTGGGCCGTCGCCTCGACCAGCACGTCCAGCACCGCCGCGACCTGGTCCGGCTCGGCATAGGCGTAGGTGCGGGCCTGGGCGCGTTCGCCCTTGCCGATGGTGCGGGCCTCGCCATCCAGCATATAGGTGGCGACCGTCCAGGGCGCGCCGGCGAAGCCGATCAGCGCGCGATCCGGCTCCAGCTGCGCGCGGACGATGGACAGTGTCTCTCCGACGGCCTTCAGCGCCTCTCCCGCCCCGGCGGCCAGGTCGTGCATCGACTCGACCGACGGCAGGGCGCCCAGTCGCGGCCCCTCGCCCGCTTCGAACCAGACCTTCTGGCCCAGGGCGCCGGGGATGAGCAGGATATCGGCGAAGACGATGGCCGCATCGAAACCGAACCGCCGCATCGGCTGCAGGGTCGCCTCGGCGGCCATCTCGGGATTCAGGCAAAAGGCGATGAAGTCCGGCGCCTGGGCCCGCAACGCCCGATACTCCGGCAGATACCGTCCCGCCTGGCGCATGAACCACACGGGGGGGCGTTCGGTCGTCTGGCCCTCAAGGACCCTGATCAGCGCGGGCTTGGTCATTCGGATGCCTTACGGGGCCGGACCCTTCGTCTCAAGCCTCGCCCCTCTTCCCTATTCAAATAAGAAATAAAAGAAGGTCTGTAGAAGAGTCTTGGAGGGTGGAATGACGGGGACAAACACCCGGTCATCCCGCGTCATTCCCCGGTTATCCCCGCCCGCCGGCGCAGGGTTTCAGACGAATGGATCGGCCCCGGTGGACAACGTGGATAACCGGCGACGTGTCCCGGTAGGGCGGCGTTTCGACGCAAGACCGGCCTGGGCGCCGTCGCGGGTGCCGAGCGCCCACGATGGGGGCGCCGTTAAGGTTTCGTTAGGACTCTCCACAAGGCTTCGGCGGGTGGGTTCGCCCCGTGGGATAGTCCGGCGCCGGACGACGGCTTTCATCCCGCGTCATCCCCGCTCGCCGCCCGGCCCCACCCTCGCTATAGAGATCGGCGCCCAGACGCGGGCTTTCGGCGCCCAGGCCGGCGCCCGGAAAGTTCACCGTCGCCCACCGCCTGTCCACAAGGGAGGCCCGATCATGAGCCCCGCCCGTTCCCAAGGCCCCACGCGGCTGGCGACCTATTTCCACGTCCATCTGGTGTCCGATTCCACCGGCGAGACTCTGAACGCCATGGCCAAGGCCGTGACGGCCCGTTTCGACGGCGTCATTCCGATCGAGCACATCTATGCGCTGGTGCGGTCGCCCAAACAGATGGAGCGGGTGCTGGAAGAGGTGGAATCGGCCCCCGGCGTGGTGTTGCACACCCTTGTGGATCGCGAACTGCGCGAACAGCTGGAGGAAGGCTGTCGTCGCCTGGACATGCCGCAGATCGGCGCCCTGGACCCGCTGGTCGGGGCCCTGTCGCGCTATCTGGGGGCCAGTCTGTCGACGCGGGTGGGCGCCCAGCACACGCTGGACCACGACTATTTCAACCGCATCTCGGCGCTGGACTTCGCCATGGCCCACGACGACGGCCAGGGCACGGTGGAGCAGCTGGAGGGCGCCGATGTGGTGCTGTGCGGGGTCAGCCGCACCTCCAAGACCCCGACCTGCATCTATCTGGCCCACCGGGGCATCCGGGCGGCCAATGTGCCGCTGGTGCCGGGACAGGAGGATGGCGAGCGTCTGACGGCGCTGAAGAATCCGCTGGTCATCGGCCTGACGGTCTCGCCCGAACGGCTGGTGCAGATCCGCCGCAACAGGCTGGAAGGGCTGAACGCTAGCCGGGCCTCCGACTATGTGGATCATGAGGCGGTACGCGACGAGACGATCAAGGCGCGCCGGGCGTTCGAGCGCCGCGGCTGGCCGACCATCGACGTGACCCGCCGCTCGGTCGAGGAGACGGCGGCGGCCATCGTCAACCTGCTGAGCGAACGCCGCACCCACCGTATCGGAGCGACCTGGTGAGCAACCGGACCGACACCCGCCTGATCCTGGCGTCCGGCAGCGCCGCGCGCCGGGCGATTCTGGCCGACGCCGGCGTCGATTTCACCGTCCGCACGGCCGAGGTGGACGAGGACGCGATCAAGGCGGCCCACGCCCATCTGGACGCCGCCGACCTGGCCGTCGAACTGGCCCGGGCCAAGGCGCTGGCGATGTCGCGGCTGGACCCGGAGGCCTGGGTGCTGGGCGGGGATCAGACCTTGGCGTTTGAGGGCGGGCTGATCTCCAAGGCCAGGTCGCTGGATGAGGCGCGGGCGCGGCTGAAAGCGATGCGCGGCCGGACCCATCATCTGCATTCCGGCGCGGCCCTGGCCGTCAACGGCGCCGTGGTGTGGTCGGGCGTGGACAGCGTCGGCATGCGGATGCGCGATTTCTCGGACGCCTTCCTCGACGCCTATCTGACGGCCGAGGGCGAGGGCCTGCTGGCCTGTGTCGGCTCCTACCGGCTGGAGGGGATGGGCGCGCAGCTGTTCGAGTCGGTCGAGGGCGACTTCTTCACCGTCCTGGGCCTGCCGCTGTGGCCGGTGATGGCCGAGCTGCGCCGCGCCGGGGTTCTGCTGACATGAGCCGGGTCACGGGCGCGGCCGTGGTCGGGGGCGTCGCCGGCCAGCCGGTGGCCCATTCGCTCAGCCCCGTCATCCACAACGCCTGGCTGGCGGCGGCGGGGATGGACGCCGCCTATGTCCCCTTCGCCCCTGCGGATGCGGCGGGGTTCGAGGCCCTGATCGCCGCTGGGCGCGCCGGGCTGGCGGCCGGGTTTAACGTCACCGCGCCGTTCAAGGAACAGGCCTTCGCCGCCGCCGACACGGTCAGCGACACGGCGCGAGCGACCGGATCGGCCAACATCCTGACCTTCGCCAACGGGCGCGTGCGGGCCGACAGTTCGGACGGGGCG
>Ga0160449_1000166_pt1 | contig 59079 bp, 57 predicted proteins | sample HID1975I_E1MG_FD_108216 | JGI IMG/M metagenome (GOLD analysis project Ga0160449, IMG submission 108216) | Enriched soil microbial communities from UW Madison campus, WI, USA - HID1975I_E1 MG | ecosystem: Environmental > Terrestrial > Soil > Unclassified | place: USA: Madison, Wisconsin...
GAGCGTGAGCTCGGTGGTCCACAGGACCTGGTCCCCGCCGGGGTGCAGGCCGAACGCGCGCTGCAGGATCACCCGGGTCAGCGCGGCGGCCGCAGCGGCGGCGACCGCGCCGGCCATGCCCCACTTGCCGCGCTCGACGATGTGGACCCGGAACGCCCACAGCAGCAGGGAGTTGACGCCCACCGCAGCGAAGTTCGTGGTCACGCGTTCGGGCAGGCGGCGAGGCATGCCGACGTCCACGAACTCGCGGATCACGAACTCGAACTGGATCGTCGCACCGACGGCGAACACGACGAGCAAGGTCGCGCTCGTCAGGAGCAGCACCCGCAGGTTCGACGACGCGGCCTGCGCACGCGCCCGGTCCATCGCCGTCGTCGTCATGAGGTCCTCTGTGCTCGGTGCGCCATGCCCCCTGGCGCACAAGTGTGGCAGTACTCCACTGGTATCGGCACGCCACCCCCCTGAAGGTGATAGGAATTGGTACGTGCCGGAAACTGATCAGACGTCCCAGGCCGGAGTCATCCGCGTCGCGATCATCGAGGATCAGCCGCTGTTCCGCAGCATGCTCGAGGTGGCGCTCGAGTCCGAACCCGCGCTCACGGTGGCTGCGTCGTGCGCCACGGTCAGCGAGGCGAACCGCGCGCTGGCCACCGGGCGCGTGGACGTCGCGGTGCTCGACATCGACCTGCCGGACGGGAACGGGATCGCGCTCGGCGTCACCTTGCGGAGGAAGCACCCCGACATCGGCATCCTCCTGCTCTCCGCGCACGATGCGATGGACCTGCTGCTCGACCTGCCCCCGGACGTCGCCTCCGGGTGGAGCTACCTGTCGAAGACGTCCTCGACCGACTCGCACACGCTCATCAACGCGATCCAGGTCGCCGCCGCGGGGGGCACGACGCTCGACCCCGCGCTCCTGAACCGCATGCAGCCGCGCGCGGGCACGTCCGTCGAACGGCTCACGGACCGGCAGTACAAGGTGCTGCGCCTGCTCGCCCAGGGCTTGTCCAACGCCGGGATCGGCGAGGAGCTGGGCATCACCGAGAAGTCGGTGCAGAACCACATCAACGCGCTCTACGCGGGTCTCGGCATCGACGCCGACCCGTCGCGCAACCCCCGTGTCACGGCGGCGCTGCGGCTCCTCGAGGAGACGGGCCCGGCGAGCTCGATCAACTGAGGTGTCCGACGGCGGGGGCCGACGGGACTCGCCGAGCGGCGGTCGTCGGAGCGGTCGGGGGGGCCGTCGTCGGCGATCCTGGAGCCGCCGGTCAGGATTGAACTGACGACCATCCGCTTACAAGGCGGGCGCTCTACCACTGAGCTACGGCGGCACGGCCCGAGGGCCGGGTCAAGGGTACCGATCGTCCCCGCCACGGCAATCCGCGGCGGGGACGTCCGGCGGCGTCAGTCGAGCCCGAGCTCGACCTTCTTGGCGAGGACGGCGGTCGAGAGGCCGCCCGGCTCGTAGATGATGCCGGCCGACTGGTCCGGTCCCGGGAACTTCTGGCCGTTGATCAGCACGGTGGGGGTGGAGAGACCGCCCAGGTCCTGGTTCGTGTACTCCGTCGCCGCGAAGGTCCAGCGCGAGAACGTGCGCTCGCCCTCGTCGCCCGTCGTCGCGGTGAACTGGTCGACGACGGCCTGCGGGACGCCGACCTCGAGCGCGATGTCGGCGATCGCCTCATCGCTCATACCTCTCGAGCCCTCGCCGGGCTGGTTGGCGAAGAGTGCGTTGTGGAACTGCAGGAACTGCTCGGGCGCCTGGTCGGCGACGACGGCGGCCGCGTTGGCGGCGCGGGTCGAGAACTCGTTGCCGCCCGAGGCGTGGTCGAGGAATGACACGGGTCGGAAGACGAACTCCACGTTCCCGGACTGCAGCAGCGTGTTGATCTCGAACGCGTTAGCGTTCTCGAACATCGCGCAGTACGGGCACTGGTAGTCGTAGACGACCTCGACGACGACGGCGTCCTCGCCGGCGGTGGAGCCAGCGGCGAGGTCGGTCCCGACGGGGATGCCGCCCGTCTCGTTGGCCGTGGAGGGCGCCTGCACCTGGCTCAGCTCGAGGGGCTCGCCGCCGCGGTACGCGATCGGCTTGGCCTCCGATCCCAGGATGGCCCACACGGCGACCACGAGGACGACGACGGCGAGCGCGAGGCCACCGATCGCGAACCCGCGGTTGCGCTTCTCACGGCGCTTGGCCTCTTCACGGAGCTTGAGCGCCTCGGCTCGGGCGTTCTCGCGCCGGTCTGCCTTCGTGGGCCGGGGGTGGTTCGTCGACATCGCACTTCCTCAGGGGTCTGCTCAGAGTGGGGAACCGCGGTGCGCGGCGGCACCGGGACAGCGTCCGTACACAGAATACGGGGCACCCAAGCAGTCAAACCTGCAAGCTTCCTGGGAAGCGGCTACAGGAGGTCCTCGATCGCGGCGCGCAGCGGCCCCGCCGTGTAGAGCACCTCGGGGTCGGTCCCCTCGGCCGGCCACCGCTCGCCGTTGATGAGCACCGACGGGGTCGTCAGTCGCCCGAGCAGCTCGCTGCCGCGCTCCGTGGCCGCGAACACCCACCGGGCGAAGGTGCGCTCCGACGAGCCCTCGACGGTCTCGGTGAGCTGGCCCACGACGTCCTCGGGCACATCGGCCGCGCGGGCGACCGCCGCGATGTCCTCGTCGTCGCGCCCCTCGCCCTGGCCGGGCTGCTGGGCCATGAGCGCCTCGTGGAACGTGACGTAGTGCTCGGGCGCTCGGTCGGCGACGATCGCCGCCGCGGTGGCCGCGCGGGTGGAGTACTGCCTGCTGCCCTCGGCCCGGTCGAGGAAGGACACGGGCCGGAAGACGAGCGTGATCTTTCCCTCGTCCGCGAGGCGGGTCAGGTCGGGGCTGTTGGCTGCCTCGAAGAGCGCGCAGTAGGAGCATCGGTAGTCGAAGACGACCTCGACGACGACGGCGCCCTCCCCCGAGTCCGTACCCGCGACGAGACCGGGCCCCACGGGAACGCCGCCGTCGTCATCGGCGCCGGCCGGTGTCGCGACGTCGGCGAGGGTGACCGAGCCGGGTTCGCCGCGGTAGCCGAACGGCTTCTCCTCGGAGCTCAGCACGAGGACCACCACGACCACGAGGGCGACGACGGCGAGCGCCAGGCCGCCGATCGCGAGCATCCTGGTGCGACGTGCCCGCTGCTCCGCCTCGGCACGCAACCGCGCGGCCTCTTCGCGCGCCGCCGCGTGACGCTGCGCCTTGGTCGGCCTTCCGCTTGCCGTGGCCATCGATGCCCTCCCCGGGTCGTTCGGCACGAGCCAACCACGGGCCATGAGGCCGCTCGTAGGAAGAAGTGCCTAGCCGGACGGGCGACCGGAACCGGCCCCTCGTGGTGTCAGAACCCCGTGGCACGATCAGGCACGTCGGTAGAGCCGGGCGGGTCAGTGTCAGACCCGCGTGGCACGATCAGGCACGTCGGTAGAGCCGGGCGGGTCAGTGTCAGACCCGCGTGGCACGATCACGACAGCAGCTCGGACCACGGACGTCCCCCACCCCCGCGGTGGTGCCAACTCCTTCAGATCAAGGGGTTGCGTACTCGGGCACTTCGTGGCATTATAGGACATACGTACTAGATGATGGGGAGGTGGCAGTGAGCTCGACAACGACCAAGCACGCTGCCACCATGCCGCCCTCCTCGGCTGACGCGACACGTCCCGCGGTGATGGGTCCCGCCACGGGAGCATCTAGCCCGCAGGGGCTTGCTGGGCTGGCTTGGTTGTCGGTCACGACCACGGATGCCGCTGAGGGTGTGGCGCAGGTGCTGGCCAGATCTCTGGCGACCGTGGCGGGTCATCTGGTGACCGCCGCGCAGGACGCCGCCACCTGGTCACCCCACACGCGTGCCCTGGTCCTGGCGACCCTGGACGCGGCCGGGCGATCCGTGGCGGCCGCCAAGTCGCCGCTGATCGTCGCCGAGGAGAAGTCCGGGGCGTGGCGCGCACCGGGGGTGAGGTCGTTCGACGACGCACGCTCGCGCTCCACCCGGGCCGGCAAGTCCGCCACCAAGGGCGAGGTCCAGGACGCACACACCGTAACCACCCTCGACGGCGGCACCGAGGCCCTGGCCGCCGGGGAGCTCACCGAAGCCCACGTGCGCCGGCTACGCACCGCGGCCGACAAGCTGCCCGAGCACCGCCGCACCCTGCTGTTGACCGGTCGGGGCGCCGCCCAGCTGCTCGACCTTGCCCGCGACCATGACGCTCCCACGTTCGCTCGCAAGGTCGATGACCTCATCGCGGCCAGGTCGGCCAAGGACACCCAGGACGCCCACGAGGCCGTGCGCGCCACCCGTCACGTGACCCTGCGAGAGACCCCCGAAGGTACTCACCTGAGCGGCCTGCTCGACCCGGTCGCCGGACACACGCTGCGCCTGGCACTCGACGCGGCAACACCCACCCCGGCAGCGGGTGACACCCGCACCCGTGCCCAGCGCCACGCCGACGCCATGGTGAGCCTGGCACGCAACGCCCTGGACGACGGCACCTTCAAGGCCGGCGCCCCCGTGCGCCCACACGTGAGCCTGACCATGGACGCCGAGACCTTCGCCCGCGCCCAGGCCCACCAGCGCGCCGCCACCCAGGCTGCCGACCCCGCGACCACGCTGGACCCGACGACCAGCGAGCTGCTCAGCCGCCCGCCCGTCGTACGCCTCGACGACGGCCCGCTCCTCCCGCCTTCCGAGCTCGGACGCCTCCTGTGCGCCACCGACATGACGCGCATGGTCGTCGGCGCCGAGTCCCAGGTGCTCGACGTCGGACGCACCCAACGCCTCTACGCCGGCCACCTTCGCCGCGCCGTCGTCGCGCGCGACACCCACTGCGTCTGGGACGGGTGCACCATGCCCGCCCGATTCTGCGAGGTGCACCACCTCGACTGGTGGGACGAGGACCACGGCCACACCAGCATCGAACGCGGCGCGCTGCTCTGCGAGTTCCACCACCACGAGCTCCACACCCACAACCTCGACCTCACCCGCGAACCGCCACCCAGCCACGAGACCGGCTCTGCTCAGGCCGGCCGCGGCTCCGATTCACCAGAACGCACACGCCTACCCGGCGAACCCGGATACGAACCACCCACCTACCGCACCATCCCCCGCTCGCGCACGAAACGAGAACGCGACGAGGCAAGACAACACCGACTCCGCGAGGAGATCTACAACCCGAGCCTGCGCAGCAGCTCCGACACGCCACCCTTCTGAGTGCGGGCCCTGGGGGCGAACTGCCGGTACCCCGCGCGCGTTCGGCCGCGCGTGGTGGGGGCGGTAAGGGTCAGGCGAGCGAGGGCGGGCCCGGGAGCGGCCACCACCAGGTGGGCTGGCCGGTGGCGAGGAGGACGGCCGCGATGGCGAGGCCTACGAGCGCGGCGGCGATGAGCACCATGGCGCCCGTGCGCCCCGGCGCGATGCGCTCGAGGGTGCGTCGCGCGCCGAGCCGGGTGTGCCGGGAGAAGGGACCGCCCCAGAGCGTGGCCAGCCCGGCGAGCATCGCGAGCGCTATCACGGAGAGGTAGACCCACGGCTCGTTGCCGTCGGGCGCCGTGCCGACTCCGCCGAGCGCCGGCGGGACCACGAGCCGCTGGGTGTCGAGGAGCCACCACGCGATGCCGCCCACCACGATGACGACGCTCGCCGCGACGAGCAGGCTCGGGATGGCAATCACGCTGCCGCGCAGCAGGTGCCACGGCCAGCTCACCGCCGTCCGGAGCGCGTCACCCCTGCGGAAGCCCCGTCTCTCACGGCGCGCCTCGAGGGCAGAGGCAGCGGACTGGACGGTCCCGAAGAGCAGAGCGAGTGCGCCGATCGTGATGGCCACCACCCCGGGAGCGAGCGCCGCCGTCGCCACCGCCACGACGAGGAGGGCGAGGAGCGTCCCCGTCCGCCGTGGCGGGATCGGGGGGGTGTAGGCGTGTTCCTCGTCGTCGGTCAGCCCTTCGTATCCGAGAGTGTCGTCGCCGCGCTCGAGAGGGGTGACGCCCCCGTCGTCGTGGTCGGTCTCCCACGCGCGAGTGTGTCCGTCGTTGGGCGACGTCCCCGCGTCCGTACCCGCACGAGCGCTCCCGCCCGAGTCGGCCCCCAACCGGGACAGCACCGCCGTCGCACCCGGATCGGCGCCCGCGCCAGTCCCCGCGGCACCCGCACCAGTCACTCCCGCGCCACCAACGTCGGTTCTCCCGCCCGGGAGCACCGTCGTCACGCCCGAGTCGGCGCCCGGCCCCGGGAGGACCGTCGTCGCGCCCGTGTCGGTACCAGCCAGCCCTCCCCCGGCCACGATGTTCTCGAGGCTCGCGACGACGCTGTCGGGCGGGGCCCGGTGTGCTGCCCGCGGCTCGAGCGCGCTGCGGAGCGGGTCGCCGACCGGACCCACGCCGTCGAGATCGACCTCGCCGGACCGCGCCCGCGCGAGGACCGCCTCGACCGGTCGTGAGCCGAACGGCTCCCTCCCCGTGGCCGCGAACGCCAGGACGGCGGCCCAGCCCCACCAGTCGGAGGACTCGTCCGGTTCTGCGCCGTCGAGCAGCTCCGGGGCGAGGTAGCCAGGCGTGCCGAGCACGATCCCGGTGGAGGTGAGCCGCGAGTCGTCCATGCCCTGTGCGATGCCGAAGTCGATGAGCACCGGGCCCTCGCGAGTGAGGACCACGTTCGAGGGCTTCAGGTCGCGGTGGATCACCCCGGCGTCGTGCACGGCCTCCAAGGCGCCCTGCAGCCCCCGAGCGAGGTCGAGGAGCTCCTCCCCGCCGAGCGGACCATGAGCGCGGACGTGGTCGGTGAGGTTCTCGCCGTCCACCAGCTCCGTCACGATGAAGGCCTCGGAGGAGTCGGCCTCTGCGTCGAGCACCGCCGCGACGGCCGGGTGACGCAGCCGCTGCAGGGCTGAAACCTCTCGCCGGAGGCGCTCCCTGGCGGCCGGGTCCGCGCCGATGTGGGGGTGCAGCAGCTTGAGGGCCACCTCCACCCCACCGCCGTCCGCGGCCCGGTAGACGGCGCCCATGCCGCCGGAGCCGAGGGGGGCGAGGATGCGGTAACCACCCACCTCCGACCCTGGGGAAAGCCCGATCCGCTCCATCTGGCCACCGTATCGCCGCAGGCGGCGCCGTGCCCGTGCAGATACCCTCAGTGGCGGACCTAGGAGTTGATGAAGTGAAGGGATACGACTTCGTCGCCGTGGCGAACCGCCTCCCGGTGGACATCACGGTGGCCGACGACGGAAGCATCCACCAGGTACGTGCACCCGGCGGACTGGTGACGGCGCTCGCGCCGATCATGCAGGAGAAGCACGGTGCGTGGGTCGGCTGGGCGGGGGCGCCCGACCACGAGTCGGAACCCTTCGACGCCGACGGCTTGCGGCTCGTGCCCGTCCCGTTGAGCACCGAGGACATCGAGGACTACTACGAGGGTTTCGCGAACGACACCCTGTGGCCGCTCTACCACGACGTCATCACGCCGCCCGCGTTCCACCGGGAGTGGTGGGACGCCTACCGGCGGGTGAACGAGCGCTTCGCGGCGGCCGCGGCGGACGTGGCGGCCAAGGGCGCGACCGTGTGGGTGCACGACTACCAGCTCCAGCTCGTCCCCTCGATGCTCCGCGAGCGCCGCCCGGACCTGCGCATCGGGTTCTTCAACCACATCCCCTTCCCCCCGTGGGAGATCTTCGCCCAGCTCCCGTGGCGCGCTGCCGTCATCCGCGGCCTGCTCGGGGCCGACCTCATCGGCTTCCAGCGCGGCTCGGACGCCTCGAACTTCCTGCGCAACGTCCGGCGGTTGACCGACCTGCAGGTGCGGGGCCAGGTCGTGACCATCCCCGACGACGAGGGCAACCCCGGCCGTCACGTGCGCGCCGCGGCGTTCCCCATCTCGATCGACTCCGGGGCGTTCGACTCGGTCGCCCGGTCCGAAGGTGTGCAGGCCCGGGCGGCGGAGATCCGGATGGAGCTCGGCAACCCCAGGACGATCCTGCTCGGCGTGGACCGGTTGGACTACACCAAGGGGATCCGCCACCGCATCAAGGCGTACGGCGAGCTCGTCTCCGAGGGGCGGATGCCTGTGGGTGAGGCCATCCTCGTGCAGGTGGCGAGCCCCTCGCGGGAGAACGTGCGCGCCTACCGCCAGCTCCGTGAGGACGTGGAGCTCGCCGTCGGCCGGATCAACGGAGAGGTCGGGGAGCTGGGGAGTCCGGCGATCGAGTACCTCCATCACACCTACCCGATGGAGGAGATGGCGGCGCTCTACGTCGCGGCCGACGTCATGCTCGTGACGTCGTTGCGGGACGGCATGAACCTCGTGGCGAAGGAGTACGTCGCCGCGCGCACGACCGACGACGGCGTGCTCGTCCTCTCGGAGTTCACGGGCGCCGCCGACGAGCTCTCCGGAGCGGTGCTGGTGAACCCCCACGACATCGAAGGACTCAAGGACGCGATGGAGTACGCGGCGCACCTCCCAGTGAGGGACGCGAGGCGACGCATGCGCCGCCTGCGGAGGAGGGTGCTCGACGACGACGTCGCGAAGTGGTCGGCTGCCTTCCTCGGCACCCTCACGGCGATGCCCCGCCGGACCTCGCATGTCTAGGCTTCCTCGCCCTGATCAGGCCCTGAGCACACTTGCCGCCAGTCCAGCAACCGTGCTCCTCGCACTCGACTTCGACGGGGTGCTCGCACCGATCGTCGACCACCCCGCCGACGCCCGGCCCCTGCCCGAGACGATCGCAGCAGTCGAGCGCCTCGCCTCACGGGTGGCGGTGGCCCTCATCTCGGGGAGGGGGCTCGAGGAGCTCTCGACGGTCACCGGGCCGCTCCCGGAGGGGACGTGGTTGGTGGGCTCCCACGGCGCCGAGTTCGGGCGGGTGAGGGACGGGCGCTACGAGCTCGAACCCTTCGACCTCGCCGACGATGCGAGAGGCGTCCAGGACGAGCTCATCGCCGCCGCGGAGCTCATCGGCGAGCGTCACGAAGGCGTGCTCGTGCAGCGCAAGCCCACCACGGTGCTCGTGCACACCAAGATGGCCCTCCCTGAGGTCGAGGCCGCCGCCACCGCCGAGGCCGTGGCGCTCGGGTCGGCGAGGGGGCTCAAGACCGTCGTGGGGAAGCACATCGTGGAGATCGCCGTCCACCCCGCGCACAAGGGCGAGGGCGTGGCGGCGCTGCGCAGTGCCACGGGGGCCGACGTCGTCGTCTACGTCGGCGACGACACGACGGACGAGGACGCGCTCGAAACCCTCGGGGGGCGGGATGTGGGCATCAAGGTCGGGCCGGGGCCGACGGCGGCGCGCTACCGGGTGGACTCCCCCGAGGACGTCGCCGGGGTGCTCACCCGCTTCGCCGAGGCGCTCGGGACGTCGGGCCTCGCCGCCGACTGATTCGGTGTGGCAGGATGGCCGTCGTCGAGGGCACATGTCCTCGCGTGTCAGCGGAGACACCTGACACTCTTCACAACGGATCGTCCGGCACGTACCTGCCGGTGAAGGGATGTACCCAGCATGGCTACTGTGACATTTGACGGCGCCACCCGGACCTACCCAGGGACCGAGCGCCCGGCGGTCGACAAGCTCGACCTCCACATCGAGGACGGCGAGTTCCTCGTCCTCGTCGGCCCCTCCGGCTGTGGCAAGTCCACCTCGCTCCGCATGCTCGCGGGCCTCGAGGACGTCAACGAGGGTCGCATCCTCATCGGCGAGCGCGAGGTCACCGACGTGCAGCCGAAGGACCGCGACATCGCGATGGTCTTCCAGAACTACGCGCTGTACCCGCACATGTCCGTCGCCGACAACATGGGCTTCGCGCTCAAGATCGCCGGCACCCCGAAGGCCGAGATCCGCCAGCGCGTCGAGGAAGCCGCCAAGATCCTCGACCTCTCCGAGTACCTCGACCGCAAGCCGAAGGCCCTCTCGGGTGGTCAGCGCCAGCGTGTCGCCATGGGTAGGGCCATCGTGCGTCAGCCCCAGGTGTTCCTCATGGACGAGCCGCTGTCGAACCTCGACGCCAAGCTGCGCGTGCAGACGCGTACGCAGATCGCGGGCCTGCAGCGCCGCCTCGGTGTCACGACGGTCTACGTCACGCACGACCAGACCGAGGCCCTCACGATGGGTGACCGCATCGCCGTGCTCAAGGACGGTCTGCTCCAGCAGGTCGGTACCCCGCGCGACATGTACGACACCCCGGCCAACGTCTTCGTCGCCGGCTTCATCGGCTCCCCGGCGATGAACATCGGTACGTTCCCCGTGGCTGACGGCACCGCGAACTTCGGCAAGGCGCACGTCGCCCTGCAGCGCGACGTCATCGCGAACATCAAGCCCGAGGATCAGGGCCAGATCACGCTCGGCTTCCGCCCCGAGTCGCTCGACATCGTCTCCGCCGGCACGCAGGACTCGTTCCCCGTCGTCGTGGAGATCGTCGAGGAGCTCGGTTCGGACGCCTTCGTCTACGGTTCGCTCACGCAGGACTTCGCGGGTGCCGCCCGTCTGACGTCCGGTGCCGGCGAGGCGCAGGTCATCGTCCGCGTCGACCCCCGTCGCGTTCCGGCGAAGGGCGAGACGATCTGGGTGCGCGTCCGCGAGGGCGAGCAGCACGCGTTCCACGCGGGTTCGGGTCTCCGCTTCGACATCTGACAGAAGCGGGGCGGGCTCTCGGGCCCGCCCCGCTTTTTCGTGCCCGGCCCGATAGTCCGTCATCATGGGTAGTGATGAGCCAGAACCTCCAGATCACCGCCGCCCAGCCGGAGCCGGCCCTCCTCGACCTGCCGTGGCACGTTCCGCTCGAGGAGTGGCCCGAGCCGATCCTCGCGGCGCTGCCCCGCGGTATCTCCCGGCACATCGTGCGGTTCGTCAAGCTCGGTGGGAAGGTCATCGCGGTCAAGGAGATCGGCGAGACCGTCGCCTACAACGAGTACGAGCTGCTGCGGGCCCTCAAGCGTCTCGGGGTGCCGAGCGTGACACCGATCGCCGTCATCAGCGGACGGCGTGACCCGGACGGGGAGCGGCTCGAGGCCGTGCTCGTCACGCAGCACCTGCAGTACTCGATGCCCTACCGCGTGCTCTTCTCCCGCGTGCTGCGGCCCGACACGGTGCTAAGGCTCATCGACGCGCTCGCCGTCCTCCTCGTGCGCCTGCACATCGTCGGGTTCTACTGGGGAGACGTCTCGCTCTCCAACACGCTCTTCCGGCGCGACGCGGAGACGTTCTCCGCCTACCTCGTCGACGCGGAGACGGGCGACCTCCACCCGCAGCTCACGAAGGGCCAGCGCGCCTACGACCTCGAGATCGCGCGCGTCAACATCATCGGCGAGCTCATGGACCTCGTGGCGGGTGACCTCCTCGACGAGGAGGTCGACACGGTTGCCGTCGGGTCGACGCTCGTGGAGCGGTACACCGAGCTGTGGGACGCGCTGCACGACGAGGAGTCGTTCGGCAGTGCCGAGCGGTGGCGGGTCGCCGCACGGGTGGAGCGGCTCAACGAGCTGGGCTTCGACGTCGGCGAGCTCGAGATCACCACCGACGTGGACGGCACCACCGTCCACATCCAGCCCAAGGTCGTGGAGGCGGGCCACCACTCACGGCGCCTGCTGCGCCTCACCGGCCTGGACGTTCAGGAGAACCAGGCCCGGCGGTTGCTCAACGACCTGGACGAGTACCGCGCCGCGACGGACCGACAGGGGGAGGACGAGGAGTTCGTCGCCCACGACTGGCTCACCGAGATCTTCGAGGTCGCCGTGCGCTCCGTGCCCGCCGAGATGCGACGCCGGCTCGAGGCCGCGCAGATCTACCACGAGCTGCTCGACCACCGCTGGTTCCTCTCACGCGAGCAGCAGCGCGACGTCCCCATGCCCGAGGTCGTGCCCTCCTACGTCTCCGGCGTGCTCACCCACCGCCCCGACGAGCGGGCACTCCTCACCCCGCCGCCCGACCCCACGTAGGGTCCTTAAGGCGTCCGGCGGAGGCGAGAGACCTCGTAGAGGGCGATACCCGTGGCCACTCCGGCGTTGAGGGACTCCGTCGTCGCGGCGATCGCGATCGAGGCGATCGCGTCGCACTTCTCGGCCACGAGGCGCGAGAGCCCCTTGCCCTCGGAGCCCACGACGAGCACGAGCGGGTCGGTCGCGAAGGGAAGGGTGTCGAGCGCGGTGTCGCCGTCCGAGTCGAGCCCCACGATGAACAGCCCCGCCTTGCGGTAGTCCTCGAGCGCGCGCACGAGGTTGGTCGCCCGCGCCACGGGAACGCGCGCCGCGGCACCGGCCGAGACCTTCCAGGCCGACGCAGTGACGCCCGCGGACCGTCGTTCCGGCACGAGGAGGCCGTGCGCCCCGAAGGCCCCGGCCGAACGGAGGGCGGCCCCGAGGTTGCGCGGGTCCGTGACTCCGTCGAGGGCCACGATGAGCGCGGGACCGGAGAGCTCCGCGGCGTCGAGCAGATCCTCGGGGTCGGCGTAGTCGTACGGGGGGACCTGGATCGCGACGCCCTGGTGCGCGGCGCCGAACGTGATCTTGTCGAGGTCCGACTTCGAGGCCTCCATCATCGGCGCGTTCGCCTCGGAGGCGAGCACGATGATCTCGCGCGTGCGCTCGTCGGCCTCGATCCGGTGCGCGAACCACGCCGTCTGCACCGGAACACCGGCCCGGAGAGCCTCGAGGACGGCGTTGCGGCCCGCGATGATCTCCGTCGAGTCGCCCAGCGTGCGCGACTTCGGGGCGCGCTTCGGGGCCTTGGCAACCTCCGCCTTGCGTTGAGCGGCCTTCTTCTTCGCCGCGGGGTGGTACTCGCGGTCCTCGGCCTTGGGTGTGGGTCCGCGCCCCTCGAGACCCTGCCTCCGGTGCCCGCCGGTGCCGACGCGCTGCCCCTTCTTCGAACCGGGCTTGCGGGTCGCCCCGCGTCGCCGTGAGTTGCCTGCCATCAGAATCCTCCCAGCGACCAGCGAGCGCCGTTCGCACTGTCTTCGACGACCACGCCGGCGGCGGCGAGCCGGTCCCGGATCGCGTCCGCAGTGGTGAAGTCGCGCGCGGCCCGAGCCGCGGCCCGTGCTTCGAGCTCCGCGGTGACGAGGCGGTCGAGCGCCTCGGCGTGCCGGTCCTGGGATGCGGTGGCCCATTGGCCCGCAGGGTCGAGCCCCAGGACGTCAAGCATCGCACGAAGGGAGAGCAGCGCGGCACGCAGCGAGACCAGGTCACGCTCGACGAGCGCCGTGTTGCCCGCCCGCAGCGCCTCGTGCACGACGACGAGCGCCTCGGCGATGTTGAGGTCGTCCTCCATCGCGGCCACGAACTCGGCCGGGAGATCGGCCTCGACGACATCGGCGTTCGTCACTTCGCCGTCGTCGGCCAATGCCTCCGACGCCCTCGTGACGAAACCCGCGAACCGCTCCCACGTCGCGAGGGCGTCGCGCTCGGTGTCGTCGTCCCACTCGATCATCGAGCGGTAGTGCACGAGCACGAGGCCGAGGCGGATCGCGGAGCCCTGCATGCGCGAGAGCAGCTCGGAGACGAGCAGGGAGTTGCCGAGCGACTTGCTCATCTTCTCCCCGCCCTGGGTGACCCAGGCGGAGTGCAACCAATAGCGGGCGAACGCGTCCCCGGCGGCGCGCGACTGGGCCTGCTCGTTCTCGTGGTGGGGGAAGCGCAGGTCGAGGCCGCCGCCGTGGATGTCGAACTCGGGGCCGAGGTAGCGCGTGGCCATCGCCGAGCACTCGAGGTGCCAACCGGGCCGGCCCTCCCCGAAGGGCGTGGACCAGCTCGCCGTCACGGGCTCGCCCGGCTTCGCGGCCTTCCACAGCGCGAAGTCCTTGGGGTCGCGCTTCGCGGCGAGGGCGTCGCCGTCGGGCACGAGCGAGTCGCTCGCGGGCGGCAGGTCCTCGAGGCGCTGGTTCGTGAGGGCCCCGTACTCGGGGTAGGAGCGCACGTCGAAGTACACGTTGCCCGGCGAGGTCACGTAGGCGTGCCCGCGCTCGACCAGCCGTCGCATCAGCTCGACCATCTCCGGGACGTGGCCCGTGGCCCGTGGCTCGTAGGTAGGACGCACGTTGCCCACCGCGTCGAACGCCTCGCCGAACAACCGCTCGTGGTGCAGCGCCCACGCCCACCACGGCTCGCCGTGCTCGGCGGCCTTCGCGAGGATCTTGTCGTCGATGTCCGTCACGTTGCGCACGTAGGTCACGCGCACGCCGGTGCGCCGGAGCCAACGCACGAGCACGTCGAACGCGACGAACGTGCGCAGGTGGCCGATGTGCGGGGGCGACTGCGGCGTCGCACCGCACACGTAGAGGCCGACCTCGCCCGGGACGCGGGGGACGAAGTCGCGCAACTCGCGCGTGGCGGAGTCGAACAGTCGCAGGGTCACCCCCGCAGGCTACCGGCCCGCCGCCGTCTAGTCTCGAGCCGAGGTCGCCGGGGAATGGCCCCGGTCACGAGGAGGTTCCGCAGTCATGACTCGCGCAGTGGTGGCGACCGCGTACGGCGGCGCCGAGGTGCTGGACGTGGCCGACGTCGAGCTCCCGGCCCCTCGGGAGGGCGAGGTGCTCGTCGAGATGAGGGCCGCCGCGTACAACCCTGCCGACTGGAAGATCTACGGCGGGCTCTGGGGAGCGGATCCCGCGGCGCTGCCCCGCCGGGTCGGGCTGGAGGGAGCGGGAGTCGTGAGGGCGGTCGGCCCCGGCGTCACGCGGTTCGCCGTGGGGGACGAGGTCGTGGTGCACCCGGCGGGCGGCTCCTTCGCGGAAGAGGTGCTGGTTCGGGAGGGCGCGCTCGAGCACAAGCCCGCTGGCCTTGCGTGGGAGAAGGCCGCGGGCCTGCTGCTCGCGGGCACGACGGCGTGGCACGCGCTCGAAGCGGTGGGGCTCGGAGAAGGCGGCAACCGGGCGCTCGACGCAGGATCAGGGGATGGGCCGATCCTGCTCGTGCACGGCGGGGCGGGTGGCGTGGGGGCCGTCGTCGTGCAGCTCGCCGGCGCCCGCGGGGTGCGGGTGATCGCGACGTCGGGCCCCGCGAACGAGGAGTACGTGCGTTCCCTCGGCGCGGAACCCGTGCGCTACGGCGACGGGCTTGCCGAGAAGGTGCGGGCGCTCGCCGGTTCGGGCATCACGGCCGCGATCGACACCGTGGGTACCGAGGAGGCGATCGACGTGTCGGTCGAGCTCGTGCCCCGCGAGCGCATCGCGACCGTCGCGGGACTCGAGTACGGGGCGCAGCTCGGGGTGAAACTGCTGGGGCACGGACCGGGCATGGACCCCGGGCGGGAGGTGCGGGCGGCCGCGCGCCAGCCGCTGCTCGAGCTCGCCGGCGCCGGGGTCGTGGACGTGCGCATCGCCGAGGTCTTCCCGCTCGAGCGCGTCCGCGAGGCGCACGAGCTCATCCGCTCCGGGCACGCGCGCGGCAAGGTCGTCCTGGTTCCCTAGAGCTCGTCGATGGGTGGGTGGCGGAGCCACGAGAGCTCCGTGTCCGCCATGAACCGGGTGCCCCACGTGCGGTCGGCCTCGGCGCGGTCCATGCCGTAGTGCGCGAAGAGCGACTCGATCAGCGCGTCGATGCCGTCCTCGGACGGCGCGGCGAGGAGCGCGTCGAGGCGCTCGGGCAGGTCGGCGGGCCGGTTCGGGGCATCCGCCACCGCGCGCAGCATCCACTTGTGGAACGGGTAGAACATCGCGTTCTGGGCCAGGACGAGCCGGCTCGCGAAGAGCACGGTCTTGTGGAGCGCGGTGGTGTGGAGGTAGGCGCTGACCTTCGCCGTGCCCTCCCCGTAGTACCAACGCCACGCGAGGAGCTGGGCGGCGAAGCGGCGCACCCGCTCGTCACGGTCCTCGGTGGGATACCGGCCGATCTCCTCGAGGATCCCGCTGAGCCCCGCCACCCGGGAGAACAGGGTCCGCGCACCGTCGAACGCCCACCGCGCCGGGTCGCTCCCCCGCTCTACGACGAGCCGAAGGAAGTCGACGTCGACATACTTGCCGTCGACGTAGCCGCCCTCGTAGGTCGCGAGCTCGCGGTTGAAGATCGTGAGGTCCGGCACGGCAGCGCGCCGGGTATACTCCGCGGCGCCGACGACGACCACGATGTCGACGTCCGAGCCCTCCCCGCCCAGCCCGTGGGCGAGCGAGCCGCCGAGCAGCAGCGCGAGTGCGGCGTCGTCGGACTCGAAGTGCGCGACGACGTTGCGGATCGTCTCGACGTGGTGCGGCCACAGCCCCAACCCGGAGAGCCGGTCCGCCAGATCATCACTCATGGCCGCATCATCCCGCACGGGACGAGGTCGCGCCGGTGCCCAGTGCGATCGACTCGAGCAGGTCGGTCTCAGGCGCTTCGGCAAGGAGCTCCTTGACGTCCAGCGCCACCCTGGTCGGCTCGCCGCCCGGCTCGTCCTGAAGGCGCACCAGGGTGTCGCCGCCGTCTCGAACCTCGTAGAGGTGGTCCAGCACGAGCCCCGGCTCGAACCCCGGGTAGTCGTACTCGGACCAGCTCACGACATACGTCGAGCCACGATCGATCTCTGCCTTGTCGAAGACCCACAGGCCGGCGTGAGAGACCCCTGGTGCGCTGCCACCCGGGACTGCGAGCTCCAACCGGGAGCCCACCACGAGCCCTGTGTCACCGGGCTCGACGATCTCCACCTCGGCTGGGGTGTAGACCCACGCGAGCGCGCCTTCGGACTCGGGAACGAGCTGGTTGCGCCGAAGCGCGGTGAAGCGCACGACGGCAGCACTCTCACCGAGCACGAACTCGTCGGGCCCCGGGTACTCGTAGTAGTAGTGGACGTCCGGAGCCACGCCGTCGTCCCCGGGCTTCCACTCCCATCCCGAGCTGCTGGAGCAGCCCGCGACGAGTGCGAAGACCGAGGACGCGACCGCAACCCTCACGCCGTGGTGGCCCATGTGATCCCCCTGATCGATCGCGCTGAGAGCATCAACTCATGCGCTGAAGGTACTCCGCCCGCTGCCCCCACTACGCCAGGACGCCGGGACGCTGAACCGCTGGTGAGATCAGTCGAGGGGGATGACGAGGGCGGTGGCGATGGCGGCGATGCCCTCGCCGCGACCCGTGAGGCCCAGGCCGTCCGTGGTGGTCGCGGAGACCGAGACGATCGCGCCCGCCGCTCTGGAGAGCGCGGCCTGCGCCTCCGCCCGGCGTGGCCCGAGCTTCGGGTGGTTGCCGATCACCTGGATCGAGACGTTGCCGATCTCGAACCCCGCAGCTCGGACGCGCGCGGCCGCTTCCGCGAGCAGTGCGGCGCCGGAAGCCCCCGCCCACTCGGGGGAGGACGTGCCGAAGTTCGAGCCGAGATCGCCCAGCCCGGCGGCCGCGAGGAGCGCGTCCGCGGCGGCGTGCGCGGCGACGTCGGCGTCCGAGTGACCGGAGAGCCCGCGCTCGCCGGGCCAGTGCAGTCCCGCGAGCCACAGCTCCCGGCCATCGGCGAACGCATGCACGTCGACGCCGCTACCGATCCTTGGAGTGCTCACGGGTTCACCGGTCCGAGGGCGGTTGGCGAGAGTCCCGAGGACGAACGCGCGAGCGCGTGCTCGGCGAGTGCCAGGTCGCGCGGCGTCGTGATCTTCATGGCCGCATCATCCCCCGGCACGGCCCACACCGTCTCGCCGATCGCGAGGGCGAGCGAGGCGTCGTCGGTCGCGGCGTCCCTCTCTTGGGCGGCCCGGTCCGCGGCCACCGCGTGCGCGCGCTCGAGCGTCGCCCGGTCGAAGCCTTGCGGGGTCTGCACGGCGCGCAGTCGCGAGCGGTCTTCGTACTCGCCCACGGGTCCGTCGTCGGCGGCCGCGACGAGCGTGTCCGTCACGGCCACGACGGGGACGACGGCGCAGTGCCCCGCCCGCACGGCGGCCACGACCCGTGCGACGAGGGCGGGCGGGGCGAAGCAGCGCGCGGCATCGTGCACGAGGACGACGTCGGCCTCCGGCAGCACGCGCAGGGCCGCAGCGACGGAAGCCTGCCGGCTCGACCCACCCTCGACGACGACGGTCCGCTGCACACCGTCGGACATCTCGGCCGCGGGGGAACTGTCGGCCGGGAAGGCGCCGTCGTCCGCGAGGGCGGTGCGCACGGCGTCGAGATGGGTGGCGGGAGCAGCGACGACGACGACGTCGACCCCTCCGGCCCGCAGGTTCTCGACGGCGCGAGCCACGAGCGGCACCCCGCCCACCGGGACGAGCGCCTTCGGGAGGTCCGCCCCGAGGCGGCTGCCCGACCCGGCGGCGACCACGATCGCGGCGACGCGACTTCCCATCCCGGCCTCGTTCAGGACGCGAGGACCCCGTCGAGGATGGCCGCGGCCTTGTCCTCCTCCGTGTGCTCGGCAAGTGCGAGCTCGGAGACGAGGATCTGGCGGGCCTTCGAGAGCATGCGCTTCTCGCCGGCGGAGAGCCCACGGTCGGCGCCGCGGCGGGAGAGGTCGCGCACCACTTCCGCGACCCGGATCACGTCACCGGAGGCGAGCTTCTCGAGGTTCGCCTTGTAGCGGCGGGACCAGTTGGTGGGCTCTTCCGTGTGGGTGGCCCGGAGGACGTCGAAGACTTCTTCGAGGCCCTCGGTGTCGACGACGTCGCGCACTCCCACGAGGTCGACGTTCTCTGCGGGGACCTCGATCGTCAGGTCACCCTGGGCGACCCGCAGCTTGAGGTAGAGCTTCTCCTCGCCGCGAATGGTGCGCGTCTTGATCTCTTCGATGAACGCGGCGCCGTGGTGCGGGTAGACCACGGTCTCCCCTACGGAGAATGTCATGTGGAGAGGTCCCCTTTCCGAAAGGAGATGTTACCACGGACATACCGACATAGTTCGCCCGACTGACGATTGTTTGCGCAGGTCAGCGATAAGTTCTGATCACCTCGCTCCGAGGCTCGCGCGGGCCCGTTAGGCTGGGGCCGGCCCATACCGTTGCATCGAGGAGCACCACAGATGAAGCCCGTCCGCATCGCCGCCGCCGTTCTCGTGGCCGCCGCACTGACCGGCTGCTCGGCCACCAACCCGATCCAGACGCAGGTGGTGTACTCCGCCTCGGACGGCGCGCGCGTAGTGCTGGGCGACACGATCGAGGCGAAGAACCTCATCGTCCTCACGGCCGCGCAGGGCGAGCCCGGCGCTCTCATCGGCGCGGTGACGAACCGGGGTGCGCAGGACACGGTCGTGACGATCGACGTCGTGGGGGCCGGGCGGCACGAGATCCCGCTCGCCGCCGGTCAGAGCTTCCGCTTCGTGGGCGAGGACACGCTCCGGTTCGACGCCGTGGACGGCAGCCCGGGCGCGACCATGGCAGTCACCGTCTCGAGCGGCAGCGAGGGCGCGACGAGCGCGACCGTCCCCGTGCTCGACGGCACCCTGCCCGAGTACGCCGAGGTGCTCGCGGGGCTCTAGCGCACGACGCGGAGCTTCTTGGCTGGCGAGCGGTCCGCCTTCACGTTGGCTGAGCCGAGGTAGCGCACCGAGATCTTGTGGGTGCCGAGCTTCTTGATCCTGGGGATCGTGACGGCGCGCTTGCCGCGGTGCGCCTTCTTCAGGGTCACGGTCTTGATCTTCTTCTTGCCGTCGTAGATCGCGACCTTCCCGGAGGGCGCCCCCACTCCTCGGACCTTGACGGTGATCCTCACGGTGGCCTTCGCACTGCGCTTGACCTTGGGTGAGAGCTTCACCGTGGCGACCGCGAGCGCCTTGGTCACCTTGACCCTGCGGACGGCCGACGTCGATCCGTCGACCGTGGCCGGGGTGGTCGGGACGAACGTCGCGGAGACGGCGTGGGTGCCCGCAGAGCGGACCGGGAGACGCACCTTCGCCTCGCCGCCGACGACGGCCACCGGCGCGCCGATCCGCTTGTCACCGACCGTGAACCGCACGGCCCCCGGCCCGGGGCTCGAGACCGTGGCCGTCGCGGTGGGCCGCGTGGCGCCGTACCTCCACCTGGTGGCCGACGTCGTGAGGGTCGTCGTCGTCGGACGCTTCACGACCGTGACCGTGCGCGAGACCGTGACGTTGGGGCCCGCCGTCTCGGGGTCGAACTCCGCCTCGAGGCGGCGCGTACCCACGGCGAGAGTCGCGGGGAGGGCGTAGGCCGCCGCGCCGACCCAGTAGCTCTCGACCGGCGCGAGCGGCTCACCGTCGAGCCGGACCTCGAGCACACCGTGCGCCCCGGGCACGACGCTGACCTTCACGGTGAGCGGCGTGCCATAGGTCTGCCGCGGCGCCGAGAGCGTGAGGCCGACCGTCGGGGGCTCGGGCAGCAGCAGGTAGACGTACGCGATCTTGTCCGCGACGTCGATCAGCGGCGTGCCACCGGTGCAGAACACCCCGACACCGACCTGCTCGCCGCCGATGAACGCAGACTCGTGCGGCGACTCCACCGTCACGTCGAGGTGGTACGCGCCCGCCGCGGTCGTGGTTCCCGGGACGACGACGCTGGCGCCGCTCCTCGTGGACCAGACCAGGACCTCGACCGGGGCGAGGGCTGGGCAACCCGTGCCGGACACCGTCAGGACGCCACCCGGCACGACGGGCACGAGCGTGTCGATGGAGACGTCGGCGCTCGCGGGTCCTGCGAGGGCGACGCCTCCGCCGACGGCGAGCCCCGTCGCGACGAGCAGACCAAGGAACCGCTTCATGCTGCACCTCCGTGACGGCGGCACGGTGGCCGGCGTGGGCTCATCGTAGGAGGGCGATGGGTGATTTATGTCACATCGTCCAGGCTTTCACCCGGGTGAGCGCGCCGTCGTCGGCCTCAGCCGAAGCGGCCCGAGATGTAGTCCTCCGTGGCCTTCTCACCCGGGTTGGAGAACATCGTCGCGGTGGAGTCGATCTCCACGAGCCGGCCCGGCTCGCCCGTCGAGGTGATGTTGAAGAAGCCCGTGCGGTCCGAGACGCGCGCAGCCTGCTGCATGTTGTGGGTCACGATGACGATCGTGTACCGCTCCTTGAGCTGCGAGATGAGGTCCTCGATCGCCAGGGTGGAGATCGGGTCGAGCGCGGAGCACGGCTCGTCCATGAGCAGGACGCTCGGCTCGACGGCGATCGCCCGAGCGATGCACAGCCGCTGCTGCTGCCCGCCCGAGAGGCTCGAGCCCGGGCGCTCGAGACGGTCCTTGACCTCGTTCCAGAGGTTCGCCCCGCGCAGCGAGCGCTCGACCACCTCGGCAGCGTCGGACTTGGAGATCTTGCGGTTGTTGAGCCGGATCCCGGCGAGCACGTTGTCCGCGATCGACATCGTGGGGAACGGGTTGGGTCGCTGGAAGACCATGCCGACCTCGCGGCGCACCGCGACCGGGTCCACGCCCTTGCCGTACAGGTCGACGCCGCCGATCTGCACGTGCCCCTCGACGCGTGCACCGGGGATCACCTCGTGCATGCGGTTGAGCGTCCGCAGGAAGGTCGACTTCCCGCAGCCCGACGGGCCGATGAGCGCGGTGACCGAGTTGGACTCGATGTCCATCTCGACGTCGGCGACGGCACGGAACTCGCCGTAGAAGATGTTCAGGTCCTTGACCACGATGCCCTGGGGCACGGCGTTCTCCTTTCAGCGCGCCTTGGGCGCGAAGTAGCGGGACACGAGCCTCGCGACGAGGTTCAGTGCCATGACGATGAGGATGAGGGTGAGGGCGGCCGCCCAGGCCCGGTCGATGCCCACACCGCCCTGGGCGTACTGGCGGTAGGCGAAGACGGGGAGCGTCATCATGCGCCCGTCGAAGAGGTCCCAGTTCATCTGGTTGAGCTGGCCCACCGTGATGAGGAGGGGCGCCGTCTCGCCGATGACGCGGGCGATCGCGAGCATGATGCCCGTGACGATGCCGGCCATCGCCGTGCGGAGGACCACCTTGACGATCGTGAGCCACTTGGGCACACCGAGCGCGTAGGACGCCTCGCGCAGCTCGTTGGGCACGAGGCGCAGCATCTCCTCCACGGAGCGCACGACGACGGGGGTCATGAGGACCGCGAGCGCGACGGCACCCATGATCCCCGCCCGGTAGGCCGGGCCGAAGATCAGGGTGAAGAGCGCGAAGGCGAACAGGCCCGCGACGATCGACGGGATGCCCGTCATCACGTCCACCAGGAAGGTGATCGCCCGGGCGAGGGGTCCACGCCCGTACTCGACGAGGTAGATGGCGGTCAGCAGACCGATGGGGATCGAGATGACCGCGGCGGCACCCGTCACGAGGAAGGTGCCGACGATCGCGTGCACGGCACCGCCGCTCGTCATGTCCCCGAAGACGCCCACCATGTCGGTGGTCAGGAAGCTCGCGTTGAACAGGCGCATCCCTCGGGAGAGCACGATCCACACGAGCGAGACGAGCGGGATCATCGCGAGGCCGAAGGCGCTCGAGACGAGGACGGCCGCGAGCCGGTCGGTGGCGCGCCGCTGGCCCTCCACGACGCGCGACGTGATCGTCAGCGTCACGGCGTAGAGCACGACGGCGAGGGCCACGACCCCGGCCACCGAGGGCCCGGAGCCGATGAAACCGACGGCGAGCGACACCAGGAGGGCACCGCCGGCGATGAGCCACGGGGTGGAGGCGGGCAGGCGGCGGGCCGCGATGTCCCGCTCGAGGCTGAGTGCGACCATCAGTTGGCCCCCGAGAAGTCCTTGCGCCGCGCCACGATGGCGCGGGCGATGAAGTTCACCGCGAAGGTGATGACGAACAGCGCGAGGCCCGTGGCGATCAGCACGCTCACGCTCAGGCCCGAGGCCTCCGGGAACTGCGCCGCGATGTTGGCCGCGATGGTCTGGTGCTGACCGGGCTTGAGGAGGAAGAAGGAGAACAGGAACCCGGGTGAGATGACCATGAGCACGGCCATCGTCTCGCCGAGCGCCCGCCCGAGACCGAGCATCGAGGCGCTGATGACACCGGGGCGCCCGAACGGCAGGACGGCCATGCGGATCATCTCCCAGCGGGTCGCGCCGAGCGCGAGCGACGCCTCCTCGTGGAGCACGGGCGTCTGGAGGAACACCTCGCGCGCCACGGCCGTGATGATCGGCAGGATCATCACCGCGAGCACGACGCCCGCCGTCATGACGTTCCGCGCCGGCGCCTGGTAGCCCTCGAAGAGGGGGATGAAGCCGAGGGTCGAGCTGAGCCACGTCATGACCGGGTCGAGCACCCCGATGAGCCACAGCGCGCCCCACAGCCCGTAGACGACGGAGGGGATCGCGGCGAGCAGGTCGACGAGGTAGCCCAACCCCTGAGCGAGCCGGCGCGGCGCGTAGTGCGAGATGAAGAGCGCGATGCCGATGGAGACGGGCACGGCCATGGCGAGCGCGAGGACCGCGGCGAGCACGGTACCGAAGATGAGCGGGCCGACGTAGGCGAGCAGCGACTCGCTACGGAACCAGGAGATGCCCTCGAGGTCGGCCTGGCTCGCCGTGAGTGCCGGCCACGCCTCGATGATGAGGAAGACGGCGACGGCGGCCAGGACGAGCAGGATGAGGATGCCCGAACCGTAGGAGAGCCCGGCGAACACCCGGCCACCCCACAGGTGCGAGCCTCCGCTCGCCTTGGAGTTGATGCTCTCCCCGTCCGCGCGGGGCGGGGTGAGGGTGCTGGCGGTCAACGAGTTCTCCTGGTCCTGGTAGTCATGGCCGTGCGCCGTCGGGTGCTCGAAGCACCCGACGGCGCGGTGGGCGAAGGAATCAGCTCGCCGAGATCGAGGCGATGGCGGCCTCGACCGAGGTGCGCAGCGCTCCGGAGATCGGGGCGGATCCGGCGACCGACGGGTCTGCGGCGCGGGTCTGGCCCTCGTCGCTCGCCACGTAGGTCAGGAACGCCTTGACGTTGGCGGCGTCCTGCTCGCTGTCGTACACCGAGCACGCGATCGAGTAGGAGATCAGGACGACGGGGTAGGCGCCGTCCGCCGTCGTCGCGCGGTCCAGCTCGATCGTGAGCTGCTTGTCCGAGGCACCCTCGGCAGCCGGGGAGGCATCGACGACCGCGGCTGCGGCCTCCGCCGAGTACGGCACGAACGCGTCGCCGACCCCGACGGCGACCGTGCCCAGGTCACCGGCCCGGGACGCGTCGGCGTAGCCGATCGTGCCTTCGGCGGAGCTGACGATGTCGATCATGCCCTGCGTCTGGGCGCCGGACTGACCGCCGGAGAGGGGCCAGTCGCCGCTCGCCTCGTGCGGCCACGCGTCACCGGCGGCCGCGACGAGCCACTCGGTGAAGTTCTCCGTGGTGCCCGACTCGTCGGAGCGGTTGACCGGGATGATGCCCAGGTCGGGAAGCTCGACGTCGGGGTTCTCCGCGGCGATCGCGGGGTCGTTCCACACGGTGATCTCGCGGTTGAAGATCTTCGCCGTGGTCTCGGCGGAGAGCTGCAGGTGCTCCGTGTCGAGGCCCGGGATGTTGTAGATGATCGCGATCGGGCTGATGTACAGCGGGAGCTGCAGCGGCTCGCCACCGAAGCAGCGGTCCGTGGCCGAGGTGACCTCTTCCGGCTTGAGCGCGGCGTCGGAGCCTGCGAACAGGGTGGCGCCCGAGAGGAACTGCTCACGACCGCCACCGGAGCCGATGGGGTCGTAGCTGACGAGGACGTCCGGGTGCGAGTCGCCGAAGCCGGCGATCCAGCCGCCCATGGCCTTCTCCTGGGAGGAGGCTCCCGCACCGGCGAGGTTGCCGCTCAGGGCGACGTCCGTCTCGTCGGGCGTCTCGGGCGATTCAGGCGCGGTGGACTCGGTGGTGGTGTCGGTCGCGTCAGGGGTGGACGCTGGGGCATTCGAGCCACACGCAGCCAGAGTGAGTGCCAGTGCACCCGCGAAGATCGCGGCGCCGGCAGTCTTGGTCCGGTTGAGCTTCACAGACTTGGTGTCCCATCCATGTGGTGATGCACGCAGCGGTTGCCGCGCGACACCTAGGACGCTAAGGACCGCAAGTGACCTCTCGACCGAACCAAGATGAACGCAGGGTGAACACTCCCCCACATCCCAGATCAGGCATCGGCGTCGTCGAGCTTGTAGCCCAGCCCCCGGACCGTGAGCAGGAGCTCGGGGACGGCGGGGTCGGTCTCGATCTTCGAACGGATGCGCTTGACGTGGACGTCGAGCGTCTTGGTGTCCCCCACGTAGTCCGCGCCCCACACCCGGTCGATGAGCTGGCCGCGCGTGAGCACCCGCCCCGCGTTGCGCAGCAGCAGCTCGAGCAGCTCGAACTCCTTGAGCGCGAAGCTCACGACGTCGCCGCGCACATGGACCTCGTGGCGGTCGACGTCCATCCGCACGGGGCCGACGGCGAGCACCTCGTCACCGGCCTCCTCCGCGAGGGCCACCCGCCCGCGTCGCAGCACCGCCCGCACCCGGGCGAGCAGCTCCCGGTAGGAGTACGGCTTCGTGACGTAGTCGTCCGCGCCGATCTCGAGGCCCACCACCTTGTCGATCTCGGCGTCCTTCGCCGTGAGCATGATGACGGGCACCGTCGAGGTCTTGCGCAGCTCGCGGCACACCTCCACCCCGGACATCCCCGGGAGCATCACGTCGAGCAGCACGAGGTCCACCCCGCCGCGGGCGAAGGCCTCGAGCCCCTCGGGGCCCGTCGCCGTCGCGACCACCTCGAATCCCTCGCGCGTGAGCTGGTAGGTGAGCGGATCGCGGTAGGACTCCTCGTCCTCCACGAGCAGGATGCGGGTCATGCGGACTCCTGAGTTCTGGGGGCCGACGGGCTCGCCGGTGGGTGAGGCAGGGCGGTGGCCGACGGCGGGCTCCCGGCAGAGCGCGGTTCGAGGGAGGTGGTCGACGGCGGGCTCCCGGGCGATGCGGTGGCCGTGGGCAACGGGATCGATCGCGGGGCGCCGTCGTCGTCGGCCCCGTCGTCCGGCAACGCCCCCACGTGCACGCCCTCGCGCTCCGTGACACCCGGCGGGAGGGTCGCGGCGGGCAGCCGCAAGGTGAAGGTCGACCCGCGCCCCGGCTCGGACCAGACGGTGACGTCACCGCCGTGGTCCGCCGCGACGTGCTTGACGATGCTCAGGCCGAGGCCCGTGCCGCCGGTCTCGCGCGAGCGCGCCGGGTCCACGCGGTAGAAGCGCTCGAAGATGCGCACCTGCTGCTCCACCGGGATGCCGATGCCCTGGTCGACGACGGCGATCTCCACGATGCCGTCGCGGGAGTGGACGCCGAGGCCCACGTGCCCGCCGGGGTCGGAGTAGGCGACGGCGTTGTCCACGAGGTTGCGCACCGCCGTGACGAGGAGCGCGTGGTCCCCGTAGACCTGCGCGTTCTCGCTCGCTCCCACCGTGACGTCCACGCCCTTGGCCCCGGCCGTGGTCTGCGCGCGCTCCGCCGCCTCGCGGATCACCTCGTCGACCCGCACGAGGCCCGGCTGCTCCAGGGCGCCGGCCACCTGGAGGCGGGAGAGCTCGATGATCTCGTGCACGAGGGCGGCCAGTCGCGTGGCCTCCTTCTGCATCGTGGCGGCGAACCGCCGCACGGCCTCCGGGTCGTCCGCCGCGTCGCCCACGGTCTCCGCGAGCAGGCTCAGCGCACCGACCGGGGTCTTGAGCTCGTGCGAGACGTTGACGACGAAGTCGCGGCGGATCGCCTCGAGCCGGCGGGCCTGCGTGTGGTCGTCCGCGAGGATGAGCAGGTGGTGCGGCGTCACCTGGGCGACCCTCACCTGGAGGAGGAGCTCGCTCGCCCCGAGCTTGCCGCGGGAGAGCTCGAGCTCGGTGTCCTGGATGACCCCGTCGCGGCGCACCGCGGCGACGATGGGCGTGATCACGGGGTTGACCTTCCCGCCCGCCTGCACCACACCGAGCGCGTACGCGAGCGGACTGGCCCGCACCACGGCGTCGTCGTCATCGAGCACGACCGCGGCGGAGCGCAGCACGGCGAGGGTACGGATGAGCCCTTCGTCGAGCTCCGGCTCGGGCAGCGGCGGCAGCTCGTGCTGTGAACGCTCGGAGTAGCGGAAGGCGATGAGCGCCGTGAGCCCGACGAACAGGCCCATGAGCCCGCCCACCAGGAGTGAAGGTCCGTCCATGCGGCCAGACTACGGTTGGTGCTGAGGGCCGGGCTTCATGACGCGGCACTCTTCGGCCGGCGGGACCCAAGTGTTCACCTCGGCGCCGGGTTCCGTTCACCCGCGCCTGAGAACGTGTGGTTTCCCGCCATGCGAGAGGAACACGATGCGGACAGTCTTTGAGGCCGAGCTGACCCAGCTCGGCGAGGACCTCGTGGCCATGAGCCGCCTGGTCGAAGCAGCAATCTCGGACGCGGGGACGGCACTCCTGACCGGGGACGTCGCGCTCGCGGAGCGCGTCATCGCCGCCGACCGCGCGGTCGACGCGCTGGAGAAGGACCTCGACGAGCGGTGCGTCGCGCTGCTCGCCCAGCAGCAGCCCGTGGCGACCGACCTGCGCACCGTCGTCACCGCGCTGCGGATGAGCGCGACGCTCGAGCGCATGGGTGACCTCGCCCGGCACATCGCCGAGGTCGCCCGGCTGCGCTACCCGGCGCCCGCCGCGCCGCAGCCGCTCGGCGGCGTCTTCGCATCGATGCACGACGCCGCGAACCGGGTGGCGCGTCGCATGACGACGCTGCTGTCGACGCACGACCTCGAGGTGGCCGTGGCCATCGAGCGCGACGACGACCTCCTCGACGCGCTGCTCGAGCAGGTCTTCGACACCGTGCTCGCGCCCGAGTGGACCGGCACGCCGCAGGAGACGGTCGACTCGACCCTGCTGTCCCGCTACTTCGAGCGCTTCGGCGACCACGGAGTCTCGGTCGCCCGGCGCATGGTCTACCTCGTCACCGGCGAGAACGCCCTCGTGGACTGACCGCCGTCGGCCACCTGCTGCGGCCCGCCCCGCACAAGCGTGAAGGGTTCGTCCCCTCTGAGGGAACGAACCCTTCTCGCTGTCGCTGTTACTTGCCCTGGTTGGCCACGGCCTGGATCGCGGCGGCCGCGGCGTCCGCGTCGAGGTAGCGGCCACCCTTGACGGTGGGCTTCAGGGTGTCCTCGTCGAGCTCGTACACGAGCGGGATGCCCGTGGGGATGTTGAGGCCCGCGATGGTGTCGTCGTCGATGTCGTCGAGGTACTTCACGATCGCGCGCAGCGAGTTGCCGTGCGCCGCGACCAGCACCGTCTTGCCGCTGCGCAGGTCGGGCACGATCTCCTCGTGCCAGTACGGCAGCGCGCGCTCGAGGACGTCCTTGAGGCACTCGGAGCGCGGGATCGGCTCGCCGGCGTAGCGGGGGTCGGCGTCCTGGGAGTACTGGGAGCCGAGCTCGATCGCGGGCGGCGGCACGTCGTAGGAGCGGCGCCAGGCCATGAACTGCTCCTCGCCGTACTCGTCGCGGATCTGCTTCTTGTCCTTGCCCTGCAGCGCACCGTAGTGGCGCTCGTTGAGGCGCCAGTGCCGCTTGACGTCGATCCAGTGGCGGTCCGCGGCGTCGAGCGCGAGGTTGGCCGTCATGATGGCCCGGCGCAGGAGCGAGGTGTGCAGCACGTCGGGGAGGATGTCCTCCGCCTTGAGCAGCTCGCCGCCGCGCGACGCCTCGGCGACGCCCTTCTCGGACAGCGGGACGTCCACCCAGCCGGTGAACAGGTTCTTGGCATTCCATTCGCTCTCGCCGTGGCGGAGCAGCACGAGGGTGTAGGTCATGGGTTCATCTTGCCGCACACCACCGTGGGACGCCCGGGACCTCCACCCCGTGGAAGACCGCTAGAGCGCCACCCGGGCGTGGGAGTGCAGCGCAGTGAGCGAGTAGACCTTGAGGATCTCCGCCGCGGCGGCGTCCCAGGCGAAGCGCTCGCGCCGGCGCACCGCCTCTGCGGCGAGGGACGCGTGGTGGGCAGGGTCGTCGAGCACGCGCGCGATGGCGGCGGCCCAGGCGCGCGGGTCGTGGTCCGGCAGGAGGTGCCCCGTCACCCCGTCGACGACGACGGACCGCAGGCCTCCGACGGCGGCCGCCACGACCGGAGTGCCCACCGCCTGGGCCTCGGCCGCCACGAGCCCGAACGACTCCGAGCGCGAGGGCATGGCGACGACGTCGGCAGCCCGGTAGTAGTCCGCGAGCTCTTCCTGAGGGGCGGGGGGGCGCAGCTCGAGGTGCTCGCGGACGCCGAGCATCTCGGCGAGGGCCTCGAGCTCACGCGCCGCGGTGGGCCGACCGGAAGGACCGCCGACGACGACGACGAGCGGCACCTCGCCCACCCCGGCACCACTCGCGAGCTCCGCGAGCGCGTGGACGAGCACGTCGGTGCCCTTGAGCGGCTGCAGGCGCCCCGCGAAGAGCACGATCTTGCGCTCTGGCAGGTGGAGCCGGGCACGCGCCGCTGCCTTGGGACCGGGGGTGAAGGTCGCGAGGTCGACCCCGGGGGCGACGACGTGCACGGTGGAGGGGTCGGCGCCGTACTCGTCGATGAGCACCTCGGCCTCCTCGGGCGTGCTCGCGACGAGCGCGTCCGCCTCGGCCGTGACCTGCTCCTCGCCGATCACGCGGCCCGGAGGTTCCGGGGAGTCGCCCGGCGCGAGCGCGGCGTTCTTGACCTTCGCGAGGGTGTGCGCGGTGTGGACGAGGGGCACGCCCCAGCGCTCGGCCGCGAGGAAGCCGACCTGACCCGAGAGCCAGTAGTGCGAGTGCACGGCGTCGTACCGCCCCGCCGCGCCCGCCGCCTCGGTCCGCAGCACACCGGCGGTGAAGGAGCAGAGCTGGCCCGGCAGATCCGTCTTGTCGAGCCCCTCGAAGGGACCCGCCGCGACGTGCCGTACGAGCACGCGCCCGTCCCCCTCGTCGAGGGGGGTGGCCTCGGGCTGCCCGGAGCGGGTGGCCCGCGTGAAGATCTCCACCTGCGCGCCGCGCCGCGCGAGCGCGCGCGAGAGCTCGGCGACGTAGACGTTCATGCCGCCGGCGTCGCCCGTGCCCGGCTGGTCGAGCGGGGAGGTGTGCACCGACAGCATCGCCACGCGCGGGGTGTCGGGAAAGAAGTTCACCATTCCATTATCCCGCGCGCCGCGGACATTCGCGCCCGGTATGACGGACCTCACAGATAGCCCTGTGCGGAGCGTGGTGCACGTGGATCGCACGCTGCGGAACGTTCTCCCGCAACATCGTTCCGCGCAACGAGCCGGGACGGTCAGGCGGAGGCAGTCAGGCGACGACGACGCACGCCGGGCCGTTCAGCGCCACCTCGGCGCGGGCGCCGTCGGGGCCGAGGATCTCCATCGCGTGGTTGGTCTGCCCCGCGACGAGCACGAGGTCGTCGACGACGGCGAAGTGCCGCGGCCAGCCACCGAGCGGGTGGGTCGCCGAGGGGGTGAGGGTGCCGTCGTCAGCCACCTCGAACTCTTCGAGGCGGTTGTCGACACGCACCCCCACGAGCAGCCGGTCGCCGCTGAGCTCGATGTGCGAGGCGAGCAGGCGGCCGTCCAGGTACCAGCCGTGCTCGCCGCGCTCTGCCGCCCCCGCGAGCGAGAGCACCTGGAGCGGGACGTATCCCTCAGCGGTGCGTTCGAGGACGTGGAGGGTCACGTCGAGCTCGCCGACGACGTAGCAGCGGCGCCCGCCCGGTGAGAACGCGAGGTGTCGCGGCCCGGTGCCGGGTGGGAGCTCCGTGAGACCGGCGAACTCGAGCACGCCGTCGGGCCCGACCTGGTAGTGGCGCAGCGCGTCGATGCCGAGGTCCGCGACGATGACCTCGGCCCGGGCGCCGCCGTCGGACGCCCCGTCGTCCGACTCCCGCACCGCGACGAAGTGCGCGTGCGGCGACTCCTGGCGGGAGGGGTCGGGTCCGGTGCCCTCGTGGGCGAGTACCTGTGCAGGGCCGGTACCGCGGAGGCCGCCGTCGTCGTCGAGCGGGACGACCCCGAGCGTGCCGGAGGAGTAGTTGGCGACGTAGAGCGTGCGCGCGTCCGGCGAGAGGGCCAGGTGGCAGGGGTCGGCGCCACCCGAGGAGATCGTGGCGCGGGCGGTGAGGCCGTCGTCGTCGATCGTGAAGGCGGTGACCGTGCCGTCGCCGTCTTCGCCGACGGCGTAGAGCCAGCGGCCGTTCGGGTGCAGGGCGAGGAAGGTGGGTGCCGGGGTGGTCGCGACCTGCCGGAGGTCCGAGACGGTGCCCGTGGCGTCGAGCGACGCGCGCCAGATGCCCTCGCCGAGGCCCGCCGTCGTGCTCGCGCCAGCCGCAGGGAAGGTTCCGATCCAGAGCGTGTGCATCGTTCCACCCTCTCAGAAGTCTGCAATGGCCGCCTGGACGTCCGCCACGAGGGCACGCAGCACGGCGAGCGCGCCACCGGTGAGCGCGGGGAAGGTGCCGGCGCGGGCCGAGGAGACCGTGATCTCCGCCCACGGGGCGCCGATGACGTGCGCGCGCAGCCGCTCCTCGACACCGGGCCGGAGCCACTCCGCGAGCGGGGCGTAGATGCCGCCGAGCACGACGTGGTCGAGATCGAGCACGTTGACGGCGTTCGCGAGCCCGATACCCAGGAGCTCGCCGGCCCGCTCGAGCGCGGCGCGGGCGCGGCCGTCGCCGGCCTCCGCCGCCGCCGCGAGACCCCTCGCCCCCGCCCCGAGCTCGAGACCCGCGAGGCGCAGGAGCGCGTCCTGGCCCACGAGTTCCTCGAGGCGTCGCCCGGGCCCGTCCCCGACGGGGATCACGGTGTGCCCGAGCTCGCCGCTCCAGCCGTGGGACCCGGCGAAGATCTCCCCGCCGAGCACGACGGCGGCACCCACCCCGACCTCGCCGGAGACGTAGAGGAACGACTCCGGGCCGTCGCGGCGGACCGCGGCCTCCGCCCGGGCGGCGAGCTTCGCCTCGTTGGCGAGCCACAGCTCGCGCGCGGCGACGGGGTGGTCGCCCACGAGCTCGACGACGTCGACGTCGCGCCAGCCGAGGTTGGGGGCGATGCGCAGCGGGCCCGTGCGCCGGTCCACGAGTCCGGGCAGCGCGAGGCACGCACCGGCGAACTGCGCGCGCAGCTCGTCGATGTGCGCGAGCGCCTCGTCCGCGAGCGCGAGGAGCGCGGCGAGCGCCCTGGTGGGGTCTCCGCTGCGGAAGTCGTCGTCGTGCACCTTCTCGAAGACGGTGTGGCCCGCGAGGTCGATGGCGCGCACGGCCGCGTAGTCCACGTTGATCTCGAGGCCGAGGGCGACCACCGTGCCGCGGGCGGGGACGAGCGGGACGGCGGGACGACCGGCACCGGCGCCGGCGACGGGGTCGAGCTCGGTGACGAGCCGCGCCTCGATGAGCCGGTCCACGAGTGCCGAGACGGTGCCCCGGGTGAGGCCCGTGTCGGCGGCGATGCGGGCCCTTGAGACGGGATCGACCGCCGTGACGATCCGCTCGAGCACGATCGCGAGGTTGTGCTCGCGCAGCGTCCCTTGCCGCGCGCCGGTGCGGCGTTCTGGGGCACTATCGGGGTGTGGCCGGGGAGCAGCCAGACGCCCGCGCCGGTGGTGCGGATTCTCGGTCGCCATGGCTTGACCTTAGCGCGACTCGCGGATAAGTTCATTCATACAACAAATCTCGAAGAGGAGACTTTCCCATGGTTCGCACCCCCACCCCCGCTGACAGGTTCTCCTTCGGTCTGTGGACCGTCGGCTGGCCCGCCAAGGACCCGTTCGGCCACGCGACGCGTCCCGCGCTCGACCCCGTGGAGTCTGTCCACAAGCTCGCAGAGCTCGGCGCCGCGCACGTCACCTTCCACGACGACGACGTCGTCCCCTTCGGCTCGAGCGACGCCGAGCGGGACCGCATCCTGACGCGCTTCCGTCAGGCGCTCACGGACACCGGCATCACGGTCGAGATGGTCACGACCGACACCTTCCAGGAGCCGATCTTCAAGGACGGCGCCTTCACCTCGAACCGTCGCGAGGTGCGCCGCTACGCGCTGCGCAAGATCCTGCGCAACGTCGACCTCGCCGCCGAGCTCGGCGCGGACACCTTCGTCATGTGGGGTGGCCGCGAGGGCGCCGAGTACGACGCCGCGAAGGACCTGTACGCGGCGCACCAGGCGTACGCCGACGGCATCGACACCGTCGCCGGCTACATCAAGGAGAAGGGCTACGGCCTGCGCATCGCGCTCGAGCCGAAGCCGAACGAGCCGCGCGGCGACATCCTGCTGCCGACGATCGGCCACGCGCTCGGCCTCATCGCGAAGCTCGAGCACGGCGACATCGTCGGCCTCAACCCCGAGGTGGGCCACGAGCAGATGGCGGGCCTCAACTACACGACCGGCATCGCGCAGGCGCTGTGGGCGGAGAAGCTCTTCCACATCGACCTCAATGGTCAGCGCGGCATCAAGTACGACCAGGACCTCGTGTTCGGGCACGGCGACCTGTTCTCCGCCTTCGCCACGGTCGACCTGCTCGAGAACGGCTTCCCGAGCGGGGGGCCCAGGTACGACGGCCCGATCCACTTCGACTACAAGCCCTCGCGCACCGAGGACTTCGACGGCGTGTGGGAGTCCGCACGGGCGAACATGGCCACGTACCTCATCCTGAAGGAGCGCGCCCAGGCGTTCCGCGCCGACCCCGAGGTCCAGGAAGCCCTCGAGGCCTCCGGTGTGTTCTCCCTCGCGCAGCCCACGCTCAACGAGGGCGAGTCGCTCGCCGACTTCCTCGCCGACCGCAGCGCCTTCGAGGACTTCGACGTCGAGGCCGCGGCCAAGCCCGGCTACGGCTTCGTGCGCCTCAACCAGCTCGCACTCGAGCACGCGCTCGGCGCCCGGGGCTGAGAGTGGCACTCGTCGCGGGGGTCGACTCCTCCACGCAGTCGTGCAAGATCGTCATCCGAGACTCGGAGACGGGTGAGCTGGTCCGTTCCGGGCGCGCCTCGCACCCGGACGGCACGGCCGTCCACCCCGACCACTGGTGGACGGCCCTCGGTGCGGCCGTCACGGACGCGGGGGGACTCGACGACGTCTCCGCGCTGTCCGTGGGCGGCCAGCAGCACGGCATGGTGACGCTCGACTCCCGCGGCGAGATCATCCGTGAGGCGCTGCTGTGGAACGACACCCGCAGCGCCGGGGCGGCAGAGGACCTCGTTCGTGAGCTCGGTGGCGGGGATCGGGAGGCGGGCGCAGCGGCATGGGCCCAGGCGTGCGGCTCCGTGCTCGTCGCCTCGCTCACCATCACGAAGCTGCGGTGGCTGCGCGACGCCGAGCCGGAGAACGCCGCACGCGTCGCGGGGGTCGCACTCCCCCACGACTGGCTCACGTGGCGCCTCGCCGGGGCGGCCGGGCTCGACTCGCTCGTGACCGACCGCTCCGACGCGTCCGGTACCGGGTACTGGTCTCCCGTCCAGGGGGACTACCGACGCGACCTCCTCGAGCTCGCGCTCGGCCGGGGCGACATCGCGCTGCCCCGCGTCGTGGGACCGGGAGCAAGCGCGGGGACGACGGCGGAGGGCGTGCTCGACGGCGTCCCAGGTGGCATCGTCCTCGGCCCCGGTGCCGGTGACAACGCGGCGGCGGCCCTCGGGCTCGGCATGCGGCCCGGGGACGTCGCGCTCTCGATCGGCACCTCGGGCGTCGTCTCCGCCGTCACCCCGAACCCGACGGCCGACGCCTCAGGGCTCGTCAACGGCTTCGCCGATGCGACGGGGGCCTACCTCGCACTCGGGGTGACCCTCAACGCCTCGCGCATCCTCGACGCGGCGTGCCGGCTGCTCGGCGTCGACCACGCCGAGCTCTCGCGACTCGCGCTGGCCGCCCCCGCCGGGGCGGGTGGGCTCGCACTCATCCCCTTCTTCGAGGGCGAGCGCACCCCCAACCGCCCGGACGCCACGGCGGCGCTGCACGGCATGACCCTCGGCACGACGACGCCGGAGCACCTCGCCCGGGCCGCCGTCGAAGGGCTGCTCTGCTCCCTCGCCGACGGGCTCGACGCCTTGCTCGAGCACGGCGTGGTGGCCGAGCGGGTCTTCCTCATCGGGGGCGGCGCACAGTCCGAGGCCGTGCGACGCCTCGCGCCCGCCGTCCTCGGCGTGCCGGTCCTCGTGCCGCCGACCGGTGAGTACGTGGCCGACGGCGCGGCGCGGCAGGCCGCGTGGGTGCTCTCCGGTTCAGCGCCGGACTGGGGCTCGCACGGGACCGAGACCTACACCGCGGAGCCCACGCCCCAGGTGCGCGAGCGGTACGCGGCGGTCCGTGAGCTCACCGCCCCCCGCCTGGGGCAGTAGCTGAGACGACAGAAGGGCCGCGCATCTGCGCGGCCCTTCTGCTTGCGTCTGTGCTCAGTGAGCGGACTCGTACGCGTCACGCACGCTCTGGGGAATGCGCCCGCGGTCGGAGACCTTGTGGCCGTTGGCCCGGGCCCACTGGCGAATGGTGTCGGCGTCGGACGACGCACGGCGCGGCGAACGACCCGAACGCACGGCTCCTCGGCTCGAGACCTTTCTGGCCGAGCCGACCCACTTGGCGAAATCATCGCGCAGCTGCGTTGCGTGCTCGCTCGTGAGGTCGATTTCGTAGTTCACGCCGTCGAGCGCGAACGTGACCGACTCATCGGCCTTCGAACCGTCGATGTCATCGACGAGAAGAACCTGGATCTTCTGGGCCATATGCTTCCTCCGCAGTTAAGGCACGTGGTGGTGTACCAATTTCGCAGACTGTCACGCGCATAGACACGCGTCAAGTTGAGGAAGGGGATTCCTTCGAGGAATCGTTATCCGTGACAACAGCGGCCTCGGCAGCATCCAGCCGCGCGAGAGCCGTGCGTTCGTTGCGGTCGGCATTCACGAGCGCACGAATGGCGAGGAAGAACAGCAACCCCACCCCGAGCGAAGGGATGAGTGCTGCGAGCACCTCGAACACCGTGTCCATGCGAGCCATGCTACGCCGCGTGGCCCTAGCCGAGGGGCTTGACGAAGGGGAAGAGGATCGTCTCCCGGACGCCGAGCCCCGTGAGCGCCATGAGCAGGCGGTCGATGCCCAGGCCCATCCCCCCCGCCGGCGGCATGCCGTACTCCATCGCCGCGAGGAAGTCCTCGTCGAGCCGCATCGCCTCGGCGTCACCCGCCGCGATGAGAGCGGCCTGCGCCTCGAACCTCTCGCGCTGCACCACGGGGTCGACGAGCTCGGAGTACGCCGTCGCGAGCTCCGTGCCACGGATGTAGAGGTCCCACTTCTCGACCTGACCGGGCTTGTCACGGTGCGCTCGGGTCAGCGGGCTCGTGTCCACGGGGAAGTCCCGGACGAACGTCGGCTCCCACAGGTGATCGCCGACGTGGTGCTCCCACAGTTCTTCGACGAGCTTGCCGTGCGTCTGGCGCAGCGGGTCGACGTCGTCGTCGAATGCGCTGACCAGGCCGAGAAGTCGTTCGACTGACGCGTCGGGCGTGATCTCCTCACCGAGCTTCTCGGAGAGCGAGTCATAGAGGGAAAGGGTCTGCCATCGACCGCCGAGCTCATACTCGGTTCCGTCCGCGAGCGTCACGGATGTCGTGCCCAACGCCTCCCTGGCCGCCGTCTGAATGAGGTCCTGGGTGAGTTCGGCCATCGTGTCGTAATCGCCATAGGCCTCATAGGCCTCGATGCTCGTGAACTCGGGGGAGTGCGTCGAGTCGACACCCTCGTTGCGGAAGTTCCGGCTGATCTCGAAGACGCGGTCGATTCCGCCGACGACGGCCCGCTTGAGGAATAGCTCCGGGGCGATCCGCAGATAGACGTCGAGGTCAAAGGCATTGAGGCGGGTCGTGAAGGGTCGCGCCGTCGCGCCCCCGTACTGCGCCTGCAGCACCGGTGTCTCGACCTCGATGTAGGAACGCCGGTGCATCGTGTCCCGCACGGAGCGCAGCACGTCGGCGCGCAACCGGGCGGTGTGGCGCGCCTCGGGCCGCACGATGAGGTCGACGTAGCGCTGGCGCACCCGCGACTCCTCCGAGAGATCCTTGTGCAGGACGGGCAGCGGGCGCAGCGCCTTGGCCGCGATCTGCCACTCGGTGGCGAAGACGCTCAGCTCGCCCCGGCGGGACTTGATGACCCGACCGCTCGTGAAGAGGTGGTCGCCGAGGTCGACGTCGTCCTTGAAGCGCTCGAGGGACTCCTCGCCCACCTCACCCTGGCTCAGCATGACCTGGAGACGGTTGCCCTCGCCGTCCTGCAGCGTCGCGAAGCACAGCTTGCCCGTGTTGCGCTGGAACACGACGCGGCCCGCGACGCCCACGACGTCGGTGGTCTCCTCGCCCGTCTCGAGCGCGTCGTCGTACTGCTCTCGCACTGCGGCGATCGTCGTCGTGACGGGCACACCGACGGGGTAGGGCTCCACGCCCCGCGCGAGCATCTGCTCACGCTTCGCCCGGCGGACCCGCTGCTGCTCGGAGAGGTCGACGTCCGGGTCGGCGTCGGGGGTCGAAGGCTCGGGCTGGTTCACCGCGCCATCGTACCGAGCCGCGGGCCGTCGCCCGTCCGGCGCTCAGGTGCGTGCGACGAGGTCGAGCGCGAGGTCGAGGACGGGCGAGGAGTGCGTGAGCGCGCCCACGGAGAGGTAGTCGACGCCCGTCCGGGCGATCTCCGGCGCGCGGTCGAGGGTCACGTTGCCCGTCGCCTCGAGCTCGATCCTTCCGGTGTCCGGCTCGCGCTCGCGCACCGCCTCGACGACGCCCGCCATGACGCCCGTGGGCATGTTGTCGAGCAGGAGGAAGGTGGCTCCGGCCTCGACCGCCTCGAGCGCCTGGGCGAGGGTGTCCGCCTCGACCTGGATCGCGACGTCGGGGAACCGGGTGCGGATCGCCTCGACGGCCCCCGCGATCGAACCCGTCGCCACGACGTGGTTGTCCTTGACCATCGCCACGTCGTACAGGCCCATGCGCTTGTTGGTGCCACCGCCGGCGCGCACGGCGTACTTCTCGAGCTCGCGCAGCCCGGGAGTGGTCTTGCGCGTGTCGAGCACCTGGGCGCCGCTGCCCTCGAGCGCGTCCGCGAACCTGCGTGTGTGTGTCGCGACGCCGGAGGCCCGGCACACGAGGTTGAGCATCGTGCGCTCCGCGACGAGCAGCACCTGCACGGGTCCGTTCAGGGTCGCGAGGACCTCACCGGCCTCGACGCGGTCGCCGTCGTCGGCCCGGGCGTCGAACGTCGGGGCGTCGAGCCCGAGGCGGGCCGCCGTCTGCGCCAGGACCTCCGGCACGACTCCCAGTCCCGCAACGACGCCGGCCTCGCGGGCGACGAGGTGCGCTGTCCCGCGGGAGGTCGCGGGCACGGTCGCCTGGGTCGTGACGTCGCGGCCGGGCTCCGGGCCGAGGTCCTCGTCGAGCGCGGTACGCACGGTCCGTGCGAGCCATCCCTGGTCCAGCCCGTGCACGTCCCCACCGGCCCCCGCGCGTTCCACGTCGTCGCTCATCACGCGCCCACGCTACCCGCCGCGTCCGTCCGCGCACTCCTTGGTGCTCGTGAGGTTGGCACCGGCCGCCGCTCGGCGTGTCGCACGGCGTGTCGCTGCAGTGATGTCAGTCGAACACCAGGCAGTGCGCGGACGAACAAGGGCGCGATGGGCCAGCGGATGGGAGAAGGATGCCGGTGGGTGAGGTGAGGGCTGGGTCAGGGGAGGGGCGTCGGGGTGAGGGTGAGCTCGCCGTCCGGGGCGAGGTTGGCCTCGAGGCGGTGGCGCCATCGCTCGGAGGTCTCCGGGAAGTCGGTGCGCAGGTGCCCGCCCCGGCTCTCCTCACGCTCGAGCGCCACGGCGGTGAGGACCGTCGCGACCTGGTGGATGTTGGTGGTCTCCCACTCGGCCGTCTGCGGGGCGGCGAGGATGTCGACATGCTCGTGGGCGTCGGTCGGCACGGCGGCCAGTCCCTCGGCCGCGGCGCGCAGTCCCTCCCCCGAGCGCACGGGACCCGGGCCGGCGGAGGCGAAGTGCTGGATGCGGGATCTCGCGGCCGCGGCGACGAGCGCCCCCGGGCCGGGCCGCTCGACCGGTGAGAGCTGCTCGAGCCCGTCGGTCACGCGCTCCACGATGTCGTGCGCCGCGCGATGGGCGAACACGAGGCCCTCGAGCAGCGAGTTGGACGCGAGCCGGTTCGCCCCGTGCACCCCGGTGCACGCGACCTCACCCACGGCGTAGAGCCCCGCCACGGACGAACGGCCGTCCAGGTCGGTCACGACGCCGCCCGAGTGGTAGTGCTGCGCCGGTGCGACGGGCACGAGGTCCGTCGTGAGGTCGATGCCGTGCTCGCTCAGCCGCTCGTAGATCGTGGGGAAGCGGCCGCGCAGGAAGTCGTCGCCGAGGTGCCGGGCGTCGAGCCACACGTGGTCGGAGCCCGTCTCGCGGGCGCGGGCCACGATCGCCTGGGCGACGACGTCGCGCGGCGCCAGCTCGGCGAGCGGGTGGATCTCGGGCATGAAGCGCACACCGTTGGTGTCGAGCAGCACGGCCCCCTCCCCGCGCACGGCCTCGGAGACGAGCGTGAGCTGCCCGCGCACACCTTCGCCGAGCCACAGCACCGTCGGGTGGAACTGCACGAACTCGATGTCGCCGACCCGCGCCCCCACCCGGAGGGCCGCCGCGATCCCGTCCCCCGTCGCGAGCGCGGGGTTGGTCGACGAGCGGAACACCTGCCCGATCCCGCCGGTCGCGAGCACGACGGCGCGCGCGAGCACGGCCCCGACCCCGTCTCTGGAGCCCTCGCCGATGACGTGGAGCGTCACGCCGCACACGGGGCCGGGCCGGCCGTCCGGGTCGGGAGCCGCCGTGAGCAGGTCGAGCACGAGCCCGTGCTCGATGACCTCGATCCCCGGGTCGGCGAGCACCGCCTCGATCTGCGCGACGAGCGCGCGGGAGACCTCGGCCCCCGTCGCGTCCCCGCCCGCGTGCACGATGCGGTCCGCGTGGTGCCCGCCCTCGCGGGTGAGCGCGATGTCGCCGTCGGCGGCGAGGTCGAACTGCGCACCGCGCCCCATGAGCTCACGCACGCGCTGCGGCCCCTCGGTGACGAGCACCTCCACGGCCCGGCGGTCGCACAGCCCCGCGCCGGCCACGAGCGTGTCCTCGAGGTGAGCGGCGGGCGAGTCGGCGGGATCGAGCGCCGCGGCGATCCCGCCCTGCGCCCACACGGTCGAGCCGGAGGCGAGCGGTCCCTTCGTCACGAGCAGCACCTTGGGCACCCGCGTACGCAGCTCGAGCGCGGCGGTCAGTCCGGCGACGCCGGAGCCGACGACGACGACGTCCGCCTCGGCGAACCACCCCGGCGCCGGGGCTGCGAGTCGTGCGGCGAGGGCGCTCATCGCGCACCGCTCGGTCGCAGCCCGAAGCCGTCCGGCACTCCCCCGGCGTCGCCGGAGACCTCGACGACGCGGTTCGCACCATCGACGAACACGATGCGCGGGACGAACGCCCGGGCCTCAGCATCGGCGAGCTGGCCGTAGGCGATGAGGATCACGGTGTCTCCCGGGTGGACGAGATGAGCGGCGGCCCCGTTGACGCACAGCTCCCCCGGGTCGCCGGCGATCGTGTAGGTCGTCAGGCGCGCCCCGTTCGTCACATCGACGATGTCGACCTGCTCGCCCGGCAGGATGTCGGCCGCATCGAGGAGCGTGGCGTCGACCGTGACGGAACCCACGTAGTCGAGGTCCGCAGCGGTGACCGTCGCCCGGTGGATCTTCCCCGTCATCATGGTGCGCAGGCGCGTGGGGCTCACGGCGCCCCCACGTGGAGCTCGACGTTGTCGATGAGCCGCGTGCTCCCCACGCGGGCGGCCACGGCGAGCACGGCCGGGCCGCGATGGTCCTCGGGGACCTCGGCGAACCGGTGCGGGTCCACGAGGGCGAGGTAGTCGAGCTCGACGTCGGCCCCCGAGAGCACGTCCGCGGCCGCCGCCCGGACGGCGTCCGCCCCGCGAACCGCCGCGTCGGCTCCCGCCCGCAGCGCACGGGACAGCGCGACAGCCCGCTCCCGTTCTCGCGGGGAGAGGTAGGCGTTGCGCGAGCTCATCGCGAGCCCGTCGGCCTCGCGCACCGTGTCGACGCCGAGGATCTGCGTGGGCACGTCGAGGTCGTGCACCATGCGCCGCACGGCCACGAGCTGCTGCGCATCCTTGTGCCCGAAGAGCGCGACGTCCGGCGCGGTCAGGTGCAGGAGCTTGAGCACGACGGTCAGCACGCCGTCCAGGTGCCCCGGGCGGACCACCCCTTCGAACACCTCACCGAGCCGCCCGGCGCTCACCCGCACGACGGGGTCGCCGTCGGGGTAGACGACGTCCGGCCCGGGCGCGAAGACGACGTCGGCCCCCGCGCCGGCGAGCCGCTCGAGGTCGCCCTCGAGGTCGCGCGGGTAGCGGTCGAGGTCCTCGCCCGGCCCGAACTGCAAGGGGTTGACGAAGATCGTCACGACGACGACGGCGGCCTCCTGGCGTGCCCGCGCCACGAGGGCGAGGTGTCCGGCGTGCAGTGCGCCCATCGTCATGACGACGGCGCGGCGCCCCGGGCGCTCCGCAAGGGCGGACGCGAGCTCGGCGCGACTCCTGACCAACGTCGGGGCGCTCATTCCTGACCTTCCGGTGGGGCGGGTGGGGAGGGTGGGGAGTCGGCATCGAGGGCGTCGAGGAGCGCGGCGGCAGCGTCCGGCCCGATCCGCCCGGCCGCGAGCGCGCGCGACGCCGCCGAGCGCGCGAGCACGCGGTAGCTCGGTGCGATGTCGGCTGACGCCACCTCGAGCGAGCCGAGCACGTCGAGGTGCTCGCGCACCGTCCCGACGTCGCCCCGGACCACGGGGCCGGTGAGGGCGGCGACGGCGCCAGGCCCGGTGGTCCCGTCCCGCGGTGGGTCGAGCTGCTCGGCGCGCAACGCCTCGTCGAGCGCCGCGGTCAGGAGGTGCTCGAGCGTGCGTCCCGGCCGCTCGATCCCCGCCGCGGCGAGGGCCTGTGCCGCTTGCGCGACAAGCACGACGAGGTGGTTCGCCCCGTGCGCGAGGGCCGCGTGGTACAGCCCGCGCGCGGACTCCTCGACGACGACGGGCTCCCCACCGACCTCGACCACGAGCGCCTGGCCGATGGGCAGCACCGGGGTGGGCGCCGTCACGGCGAACACCGCGCCCACGAGCCGCTGCACGTCGAGAGACGTGCCGGTGAACGTCATCGCGGGGTGGATCGCGAGCGGGATGGCCCCGGCCGCACGGGCCGGCTCGAGGACCCGCCAGCCGTACCGGCCGGCGGTGTGGACCACGAGCTGCCCCGCCTGCCACGCTCCCGTCGCGGCGAGGCCGGACACGACGCCCGGGAGCTCGTCGTCGGGCACCGTGAGCAGGACCAGCTCGGCGCGGCGCACGACCTCGGGCACGCCGAGCACGGGGACGCCCGGCAGGAGGGAGTCGATCCGGTCGAGGGACGCAGGCGAGGCTCCCGAGGCGCCGACGACGGCGTGCCCCACCGCGCGGAGGGCGCTCGCGAGCGGGGCCCCGACGCGCCCTGCCCCGACGACGCCGACGCCGAGGCGCCCCGGTGCCGTGGCAGTGCTCACTCGGTGCGCTCCGGGTCCATCCACCGCTCGGAGCGGTCGAGCGCCCGCGCCTGCCGCGCCCGGGCCGCCTGGTCGTCGAGGAGCCGCGTCGCGACGCCGTAGTCGAGGTTCTCGAGGTAGATCCGCACCGGCCCCGAGACGGAGTGCACGGAGAAGGTCACGACCCGCAGCGCGCGGGCGAGGAGCCCCTGGTCGAGGCCGAGCGACTGGGTGCGCTCGTGCGGCACGATCTGCACGAGCCGACGCAAGCGACCCTGGCGCAGCACGAGCGCCCGCTCCGTCACGAGGAAGCCGTTGCGGCGGTACGTGAGCGGCGCGATCCAGCGCACCCGCTGTGACATGAGCGTGAACCCGCCCTCGTCCCCGGTGCCCGACATCGCCTCGGTGAGGGCCCCGACGGCGTCGTCCGTGCCGAGGTCAGGCAGCACGAGCCAGCACGCGAGGAGGGCCTGCTCGACGTCGCCCACGGGGAGGAGGGTCGTCGAGCTGCTCGCGACGTCCCCCGCCGAGCCGTAGCCCGCGACGTTCATGCGCACGCGCCACCACCCGGTGCGCCGCCACATGAGTGGCTGCGTGAGCTCGATCGCCTGGATCCGCCCCGGGGCGATCGTCTGGGCGCGCGTCTCGAGCAGGCCGTGCGCGAGCCGGATCCCGTCGGGCGAGATCGCGGCGCGGAAGCCGTACCCGCCGGAGAACCGGGACCACACGACGCTCACGAAGCCGAACGCGACGGGGATCAGGAAGAACAGCTCGCCGAAGCCCACGGGCAGGGCGTCCGCGGCACCGCGCCGGGCGGCCAGGAGGTAGATCGAGGCGCCGATGACACCGAGGATCATCAGCGCGAAGCCGACGATCGTCCCCGAGAGGGCGATCGACCCGACGAGTCGGCCCACGGGCACCTCGAGCACGGGCCGCTCGGGCGCCTCCTCCACATACGTCGCGTTCGCCGCGGGGACGGCGCCCGCAAGGTCGGAGGGCCCACCCGCGGCCGCCACATCCGACACGGTGGCCGACGGCGCACCAACCGCGGCGGGTGTCCCGTGCCGCACCCCCGCCGCCTTCGCGAGCAGCTCCGCGCGCAGGGTCATCGCGTCGGCGTCCTTGAGGTAGGCGAGCTCGACCTTGGAGTCCTGGGCGCCGGCCACCTCGAGCGTGAGCTGCGAGAGGCCCGCGAGCCGCGCGAGGAGCGGGCGCACGACGTCGACGGACTGCAACCGGTCGAGCCGTGCCTGGCGCTGCTGACGGAACACGATGCCCGTGTTGAGGTGCACGGCCTGCTCGCCCACGGCGTACCGGGTGAAGCGCCACGCGAGGGCCGAGTAAGCGGCCGCGACGAGCACGACGGCGCCGATGCCGAGCAGGACCCACCGCCAGCCGCCGCCCGCGACGAAGTCACGGGTGTCGGAGAAGTTGTCCGTGAACTGCCACGAGCCGATCGCGATGATGCCCACGAACGCCTTCCAGCTGCGGATCGCGGGCGTGATGGGGTGCACCCGGCGCCACTCGAGGCTCTGCGTCGGTTCGGTTGCCGTGGTCGTCTCGGCGTCGGGCACGAGCGCGCCGTCGGGCAGCGGGGCGCCGTCCGGCAGTGGGCCGTCGTCGGGCGGGAGGCCGCCGTCGGGCACGGGAGCTCCCTGCACGCCCTCCGCGCCCGGTGTCGGCTCGGAGCTCAAAGCCCGCTCCGGCGCGACTCTCCTCGCGAGGCGAGCTGGTCACGCAACCGCGCCGCCTCCGCCGAGGGCAGCCCGGGGATGTCCGCGTCGGTGCCCGCCGATGCGGTGTGGAGCTGGACGGACGCGATGCCGAGCGCGCGCGCGACGGGGCCGGCCGTGAGGTCGACGTACTGCATCCGCCCGTAGGGCACGACCACGAGCGAGCGGAAGAGGATGCCCTTGCGCACGAGCAGGTCGTCGTCGCGCTCCGCGTAGCCGATCGCCCGCACCTGACGCGGGATGAGCCACAGGGCCCACAGCAGGAAGGCGACGAAGACGGCGGGGAACACCCAGACCCACGTCGCCTTCGTGAGGACGGCGATCACGGCGCCGACGACGGCGAACCCGCCGAGCCAGATGCTGCTCAGGATGACGCGGACGCGGATCAGCGCCGGGGAGACGGAGGTGAAGTCCACCCCCGGCGGCGAGAACGGCGACACCTCGGTTGCGCTCATGCGTCCATCCTGCCACCGGGGCACGGTCGTGGCGTTCGACCGTCTCAGGGCACGCGGAAGCCCTGGACGACGGCCGCGATCGTCACGAGGACGGCGACGCCCACGATGAACCACGAACGCGGGGCACGGACCGCCGCGAGCAGCCCGACGGCGGCTCCGGCCGCCCCGGCGACGAGGCCGACGAGCGCAAACACCCACTGGAGGAACAACGCACCGAGAATCAACCCGATCGCGCCCCCGACCGCCGCGAAGACTCGCACACGCTGGCGGACGCGCTGTTCAGCGGTGGCAGAGAACAGGATGAAGAAGACCGCCACGGCGGCGGGAACGGTGAACATGGCAGCGATCGCGAGCATCCGCAGCGCGTTGGCCCCCAGCTCGGGCCACGGGTCCACCGACCCACCCGCCGCGATCGACGCAGTGCCGTACCCGGCCAGCACGAGGCCGCTCGTCCACGTGCCCGCGACGGTGCCGGTCAGCAGGGCTCGCCCGGTGGCGGACCGCTTCCGCGCCGGGGCGATCGGTCCGCTCACACCGATCGTCATACCGAGCGCCTAGGCCGCGCTGGGCTCATGACCGACGCCCGCCTCGTCCCCGGGCGGAGGCAGGCGGCAGAACCGCTCGACGACGAGGCCGACGACGGCGAGCCCCACCGCCGCGAGCGTCGCGAGCCCGGCCGAGAGCGCCCCCGTGCGCATCGGCTCGTTCGCGAGGTCGAGCAGGAGCACGAGCGTCTGGGCGCCGTACCACCCGGCGAGGAGCGCCCCCGTGTACGCGGAGGCCTTCCCGAGCACGGCCGTGCGCGCGGCCCGGATGGGGTCGAGGTCGGGGCGCTTGCCGCGCTGGTACTGCCGGACGGCGAGGCCGAGCCGCAGCACGATGCCGGCGAGCAGCACGAGCACGGCGGCAACCGTCCACGGCACGCTCGGGGGCAGACCACCCTGCCTGACGACGGTGGTCCAGGCGAGCCAGCCGACGAGCCCGGCGCCGAGGAAGGCGAGGACGACGGCCTGCCAGCGGGTCGCGACCATCACGCCTCGCGCGGCGGTCCGGCGAGCCAGTCGAGCGCCATCCAGCGCAGGCCGTCCCGGTCGGGTGCCGTCGCCGCGAGCGCCTCGACGGGGCCGCCGCCGAGCCCCGCGAGCACGGCACCGGGGTCGACCTCGGCCCACGGCTGCAGCACGAAGGCGCGCTCGTGGGCGCGCGGGTGCGGCAGCTCGAGATCGTCCGAGAAGCCGAGCACGGCGCCGAACTGGATGAGGTCGATGTCGAGGGTGCGCGGGCCCCAGCGCTCGTCGCGAGTCCGGCCGTGGTCGATCTCGATGCCCTGCACGACGTGCAGCAGCTCACGCGGGGCGAGCGTCGTGCGGGCGAGCACGACGGCGTTGAGGAAGTCCGGCTGACCCGCGGGGCCGCCGACGGCTACGGTGCGGGCGAGCGGGGACACGTCGTGGACCTCGAGCCCCGGCACGGCGGCGAGGGCGCTCACTGCCGAGCGCAGCACCTCCTGGGAGTTGCCGAGGTTGGAACCGAGGGCCAGCACGACCTCGGCCGCCTCGGCGGGTCGGTCGTCGAGGTGGTCCGGCTCGAGCCCGGCGTCCTCGGGCTCGTCAGGCTCGGGCTCTGGCTCTGGCTCGGGCGACGGGCTCGGGGGGAGTGGTGCGTCGTCCTCGACGGTGGTGATCGGTGCCCACACGGGAGTCGCGACCGCCGAGGGCCCCGCGAGGGCGGCGTCGAGCCCCGGGGTCGTGACTGGGACGACGCCGTGCACCGGGAACTCACCGGAGCCCGAGAGCGGCTCGAGACCGGGGATCTCGACGGGGCCCTCGTCGACCACGGGCTCGGCCCGCTGGGCGAGATGGGCGTCCGCGGGCACGACGGGCGGGTTGTGCCGGTCCCGGCGCACCGTGACGACGATGTCCTGGAACGCGAGCAGGATCGGCGCGTGCGGCTTGTGCACCGCGACGTCGACGGCGAACACCGCGGGTGAGGCGAGCGCGACGGCGGCGATGCGCTCCGCGACGGTCTCGATGAGGTCGGCGGGGGCACCCGTCAGGACGGAGACGACCTGCTCGGCGAGCACGGAGTAGTCGAGCGCGTCGGCGAGGTCGTCGCTGCGCGCCGCCGCCCGGTTGTCGACGTGGAGCACCACGTCCGCCTGGAACGTCTGGCCGTCCTTCTTCTCGAGGTCGAAGACACCGTGGTAGCCACGGGCCTCGAGCCCGACGAGGCGCACCTGGTCGAGGGCGCGGCCGGCTGCGTCGGTCACGGGGCCGTAGGGCGTCGGAGTCATCGCGGTCCTCCTGGAGGGATCGGGTCGCTGCGCCCTGCGGACGCCCCCCTGCGCCAAGCCGCGGCGACACGCACCGCGTCTGCAGAGCCTGCCACTTCGTGGACGCGAACGCACCAAGCGCCCATGGACGCGGCGAGGGCCGTGACGGCCGCCGTCGCACGGTCGCGGGCCAGTGGTAGCGCCGGCTCGCCGTCGGGCCCGGCGAGGAGGTGCCCGAGGAACCGTTTGCGCGAGGCGCCGACGAGCACGGGGAAGCCGTCGTCGACGAGCTCGTCGAGCCGTGCGAGCAAGGGCCAGTTGTCCGCCCCGGGCTTGGCGAAGCCCAACCCGGGGTCGAGCACGATCTGCTCGTCGGCGACGCCGGCTGCCCGCAGCGAGGCGACACGGTCACCGAGCTCGCGGCGCACGTCGGCGACGACGTCGGCGTACTCGGCGAGGGAGTCCATGACGTCGGCGTGACCGCGCCAGTGCATCGCGACGTAGACGGCTCCCGTGCGAGCCACGGTCGCGTGCATCCCGTCGTCGGCCAGTCCGCCCGAGACGTCGTTGATGATCGCCGCTCCGCGCGCGACGGCCCGCTCCGCGACGACCGAACGGGTCGTGTCGATGCTCACGACCGCACCGGCGGCCACGAGCCCCTCGATGACGGGCAGGACACGCTCGAGCTCGGTCTCGACGGGGATGCGGCGCGCCCCGGGTCGGGTCGACTCACCGCCGACGTCGAGGATGTCCGCGCCGTCCGCGAGCAGGCCGAGGCCGTGCGCGACCGCTGCGCCGGGCTCGAACCAGCGGCCGCCGTCGGAGAAGGAGTCGGGCGTGACGTTGACGACGCCCATCACGAGGGTCCGCCCGGGGTCGCGCAGCGCCGCCGGCAACGGGGCCGGACGCGCCGCGGGAGGGCCTTGGTCCACGTGCACAGCCTAGAGGTGAGCCGATCCGGTCATTTCCCGATGATGAGGCTCATCGCCTCGGCGCGGGTCGCGACGTCGCGCATCTGGCCGCGCACGGCCGAGGTCACGGTCTTGGAGCCGGGCTTGCGCACGCCACGCATCGACATGCACAGGTGCTCGCACTCGATGACGACGATGACGCCGCGCGGCTCGAGCACCTCGACGAGCGCGTCGGCGATCTGGGCCGTGAGGCGTTCCTGCACCTGGGGGCGGCGGGCGTAGACGTCGACGAGCCGGGCGAGCTTGCTCAGGCCAGTGACCCGCCCGCCCGCGGGGATGTAGCCGACGTGCGCCACGCCGTGGAACGGCACGAGGTGATGCTCGCACGTCGAGTACACGTCGATGTCCTTGACGAGGATCATCTCCTCGTGGGCGATCTCGAACGTCGTGCTCAGGGCGTCGCGCGGGTCCTGCCACAGGCCCGAGAACGTCTCGGCGTAGGCGCGGGCGACACGGGCGGGCGTGTCACGCAGCCCCTCACGGTCGGGGTCTTCGCCGACGGCGAGCAGGAGCTCGCGCACCGCGGCCTCGACGCGGGCGGCGTCGAAGCCGTGCGACGACGGCCCGGTGCTCACACCTCGTCCTTGGGCTCGACGATCACGGGGGGCGGCGAGGTCTCGTCCCCGAGACCGTCCGGGCCGGTCGCGGGCTCGGAGCTCGCGCCGTTCGTGCCCTCCTCGAGGGCGGCGCGCTCCGCCGGGGTGAGCACGGGCGGCCGGTCGGAGACGCCACGCTCCTCGCTCGAGCGCCACACCTCGCGCTCGGGGCGCTTCGCGACGGGGGCGAAGATCTCCGCGAGCTCGGCCTGATTGAGGCTCTCCTTCTCGAGGAGCTCGAGCACGAGCGCGTCGAGCACGTCGCGGTGCTCGGTGAGCACCTCCCACGCCTCCTGGTGCGCGAAGTCCATGAGCGCACGCACCTCGACGTCGACGCTCGCGGCGACCTGCTCGGAGTAGTCGCGCCCGTGGCCCACGTCGCGCCCGAGGAAGACTTCGCCGGAGTCCTGGCCGAGCTTGATCGCGCCGATCGACGCGCTCATGCCGAACTGGGTGACCATCTTCCGAGCGATCGCCGTCGCCTTCTCGATGTCGTTCGACGCGCCCGTGGTCGGGTCGTGGAACACGAGCTCCTCGGCGACGCGACCACCCATCGCGTAGGCGAGCTGGTCGAGCAGCTCGTTGCGCGTCGTGGAGTACTTGTCCTCCGTCGGCATGACCATCGTGTAGCCGAGCGCCCGGCCGCGCGGCAGGATCGTCACCTTGGTGACGGGGTCCGTGTAGCGCAGGGCTGCTGCGACGAGGGCGTGGCCGCCCTCGTGGTACGCGGTGATCTTGGTCTCCTTGACGTTCATGATCCGCGTGCGCTTCTGCGGTCCGGCGATGACCCGGTCGATCGCCTCGTCGAGCGCGACGTCGTCGATCACCTGGGCGTTCTTGCGGGCCGTGAGCAGCGCGGCCTCGTTGAGCACGTTCGCGAGGTCCGCGCCGGTGAACCCCGGCGACCGGCGCGCGATGACCTCGAGGTCGACGTCGGGCGACATGGGCTTGCCCTGGGAGTGCACCGTGAGGATCTTCTCGCGACCCTTGAGGTCCGGGGGGTCGACGGCGATCTGCCGGTCGAACCGTCCCGGGCGCAGCAGGGCGGGGTCGAGGATGTCGGGCCGGTTGGTCGCGGCGATGAGGATGACGTTCGCGTTGACGTCGAAGCCGTCCATCTCGACGAGCATCTGGTTGAGGGTCTGCTCGCGCTCGTCGTGCCCGCCGCCGAGCCCCGCGCCGCGGTGGCGACCCACGGCGTCGATCTCGTCGATGAAGATGATCGCGGGCGCGTTCTCCTTGGCCTGCTGGAACAGGTCGCGCACGCGCGAGGCACCCACACCGACGAACATCTCGACGAAGTCCGAGCCGGAGATCGAGTAGAACGGCACGCCGGCTTCGCCCGCGACGGCGCGCGCGAGGAGTGTCTTGCCCGTGCCGGGCGGGCCGTACAGCAGCACGCCCTTGGGGATCTTCGCGCCGACGGCCTGGAACTTGGCGGGCTCGGAGAGGAACTCCTTGATCTCGCCGAGCTCCTCGAGCGCCTCGTCGACACCCGCGACGTCGTCGAACGTGACTTGCGGGGACTCCTTCGTGACGAGCTTCGCCTTCGACTTGCCGAACTGCATGACGCGCGAGCCGCCGCCCTGCATCGAGCTCATGAGGAACCAGAAGAGCGCGATGATGATGATGAACGGCAGCATGATCTGCAGGAGCGAGGCCCACCACGAGGTCTGCGGGACGTCGGAGTTGTAGCCCTTGTCGAGGTCGGCCCGAGCGACGGCCTGGACCACCATCTCGCCCTGGGGCTCGACGTAGAAGAACTGGAGGTTCTTGCCCTTGTTGTCGTCGTCGACCACGTAGTCCTCGGTGAGCGTGAGGTCGACGCGCTGGACACCCTCCGTGATGCGCACCTGCTCGACCGTCTCACCGGCGAGCAGCTCGAGACCCACCGAGGTGTCGATCCGGTTCACCCTCGGCGCGGTGAGGGAGGAGGCGGCCATCGCGAGGATGGCGACGGCGAGCACGATCCACAGGATCGGCCCACGGGCAAGTCGCTTGAGATTCATCGCCGTCGGGCCGACGCCCATCCCTCCGTACAGTCAGTTCTAGACACCGCGACGCTACACGCTGCGGCTGGGCCCAACCCCCCGTGTTCGCCCAGGGCAGGAAGGCGGTGGGGCCGCCCGCTCAGGCGGGACGGAGGGGCCGGGATCCGTCGTGCGCCGCGAGCGCACCGAGCCCGAGCGCGAGCCACAAGCCGCCGAACCACCACAGCCCCAGCACGAGCAGCCCGCCCGCGACCGCCGCGAGCGCGAGCAGCGCCGCACCGAGCACCGTGGTGAGGAGGTAGCCCGTTCGAGAGCCCCTGGCATAGGCAAGTGCCACGGCGAGCACGGCGACGGCCACACCGAGCAGCGCGGGTGCCGCCTCGAGCGAGCCGCTCACGAGCAGCGACACGGTGAAGGCCGTGGGCAGCAGCAGCACGAGGGCACCCACGATGCGCCAGACCCGCCGCGCCGTGCGCGAGAGCCCGCGACGTAGCAGCGCCGGGACGAGAACAGCGAGCCAGGCCAGCAGGACCACGGGACCGTAGAACAGCCCGAGCGAGGCGCTGGTGGCGAGGGCGAGGGCGGTGACGAGCGCGGCGACCGCCACACCCGCGGCACCGCGTCTCGGCGTCGGCACGAGGAGGACGAGTGCCACGAGCCCGGCCGGGACGAGCGTCAGGAGGGAGAGCCCGAGCCCGAGCTGCTCGGCGAGCGTCCCGGTGGCGTCGCCGCCGTCCGACGTCGTGTAGCCGGGCAGGAGCAGCGTCACGAACACGGCGGTGACCACGGCGAGGACGAGCGCGGCGCGCTGCAAGAGCCGCGCTGCCTGCGTCGGCGCGTCCGGAGGGTGGTCGCCGGCGGCGTGGTCGCCAGCGGCGTGGTCCCCGAGGTACTCCCGGGCGACGTCCTGGGCCGGCCCGAGACCCGCGAGCACCTCGAGGACGGTCTGTCCGGACTCGAGCGCGTCGTCGATGTGCGCCTTGACGTCGGCCACGACGGCTTGGCGCCGATCGGCGCGCACCCCGGCGAGCGTGCGGTGCAGCGTCTCGAGGTACTCCTCGACACCGTGCTGGACGTGCGTCATCGTTCCTCCTCGATCAGGGTCTCCACCTGTGGCGTGATCTCGCGCCAGGTGCGGACGAACACCGCCAGCTGCTCGACCCCTCCCGGGGTGATCGCGTAGTAGCGGCGCGTCCGGGCGCCCGTCTGGGAGTCCCAGCGGGTCTCGACGAGCCCGGCGTCACGCATCCGCGCGAGCAAGGGATAGAGGCTCCCCGCACTCGCGCTGAGCCCCCTGGCGCCCAGCTCCTCCGCGAGCTCGAGGCCGTACCTCTCGCCCCGGGCGAGCAGTGCGAGGACGCATCCCTCGAGCACTCCCTTGCGGATGTTCGTGGCGACCTTGTCGCCGGTATCCGCGCCTGAGCCCTGTGCGCCTGGGCTGCTTCCGTTGTCCACGACGCAGACTGTACTTGTATAACAAGCATTGCACAACAAGATATCGAAGCGTGCCTCGACCCAGGGAGAGTGCGGGGTGAGTAGGGACCGGTAGACGCAGGGCGCGAGGGCGCCTACGACGAGGTGGAGGGGTAGGTCAGGAGCCGGTGTAGACGTGGGGGGCGAGCGTGCCGACGAAGGGGAGGGTGCGGTAGCGCTCGGCGTAGTCGAGGCCGTAGCCGACGACGAACTCGCTCGGGATGTCGAAGCCCACGTACTTCACGTCGACGTCCACCTTGGCCGCGTCCGGCTTGCGCAGCATCGCGGCGACCTCCACGGACTCCGGCCCGCGAGAGCGCAGGTTGGACAGCAGCCACGAGAGCGTGAGCCCCGAGTCGACGATGTCCTCGACGATGAGCACGTTGCGCCCCGTGAGGTCCGTGTCGAGGTCCTTGAGGATGCGCACGACGCCGGAGGACTTCGTGCCCGAGCCGTAGGAGCTCACGGCCATCCAGTCCATCTCCACGTTGTGGTGCAGGCGCCGCGCGAGGTCCGCCATGACCATGACCGCGCCCTTGAGGACCCCGACGAGCAGCAGGTCCTTGCCCTGGTACGCGGCGTCGATCTCCGCCGCCATCTCGTCGAGGCGGGTGCCGAGCTCGTCGGAGGTGACGAGCACCTTCTCGATGTCCTGGCCGACGTCCGACTGGTCCACGCGAATCTCCCTCGTGCGCCTACGGGCCGACCGCCGGCCCGGAAACGATCAGCATGCCACGTTCGCGCCAGCACCTGGCGCCGTCGGGCAGGGCGACGTGACCTTGGCCCCACCAGTCCCCCACGAGGGCGTCGACGGCGAGCGCGTGCTCCCGCGAGACCGCGCCCGCCCCGGCCCCCGCCGCGAGGGCGGCGAGTCGCAGTGCCCGACGGCGGATCGCCGTGGGAGCGGCCGCGAGGGTCGCGACGTCGTACCCGGCTTCTTGTCCGACGGCGGACGCGGGGCGACTCGCGCCCTCGGGCTCGCCGTCGTCGGGCCAGCTGCCACCCTCGCCCCTGCTGCGGCGCGCCGCCTCGAGAAGCTGCACCGCGAGCGGCTCGAGCGCCTCTGCGTCCTCGCGCAGCTGCTCGGCCGTGCGGGCGAGCGCCTCCGGCACCCCGGGACCGAGCACGTCCGCCAGGACCGGCATGACGCGGGCGCGCAGGGCGCTGCGGCGCGGGCCGTGCGCCTCGGTGTTCGTCGGGTCGTGCCACGGCTCGAGACCGAGCGCGGCGCACACCTCGAGGATCTGGTCCCGGCGCATGCCCAGGAGGGGACGTCGCAGGATCCCGCGCACCGGTGCCATGCCCGCGAGCGAGCGCGTGCCCGAACCGCGCGCGAGCCCGAGCAGCACCGTCTCTGCCTGGTCGTCGAGCGTGTGGCCGAGCAGCACGGCCCCGGCACCGAGCCGCGCGGCGGCGTCCGCGAGCGCGCCGTAGCGGGCCTCGCGCGCCGCGGCCTCCATCCCGCCGGCCGTACCGACCTCGACGGCGCACACCTCGACGGGGTCGAGCCCGAGCGCGGTGCACTGCGCGGCCGCCCGGGAGGCGACGTCGGCGGACCCCTCCTGCAGGCGGTGGTCGACGACGACGGCCCCCGCGCGCAGTCCCGCCCTCGGCAGCGCGAAGCCGGCCGCCGCGGCGAGGGCGAGCGAGTCGGGACCGCCGGAGCACGCGACGAGCACGAGCGTGCCCTCGGGCAGATCCTCGACGGCGCGGCGCACGGCGAGGCGCGCCGCGGCGACGTCGGGGTGCGGCCCAGCCACGGTCAGCCCAGGACCCGGCGCACCCAGGCCCGCGGGTCGGCGATCTCGCGTGGCGACGGCAGCGCGTCCGGCCCGGAGAACACGGCGTTGACGGCGTTCGTCCCGGCCCGCTTCTCGACGGCGCGCACGAACGCGGCTCCGTCGCGGTACTGCGCGAGCTTCGCGTCGAGCCCGAGGAGCCGGCGCAGCACACGCTGCAGGGGCGAGCCGACGGCGCCACGGCGCGTCTCGAAGCGCGAGCGGATCGCGGCGACGGACGGCACGACACCGGGGCCGACGGCATCCATCGTCACGTCGGCGTGCCCCTCGAGGAGGGCCATGACCGCACCGACCTCCTTGACGACCTCGGCCTGCTCGCGACCCAGCACCCCCGCGAGCGCGGGTCCCGAGTCGAGGGACGAACCGCCGTCGCGCAACGCCTCGGAGAGCACGCGGGTGACGCGTTCCACGAGGTCGCCCAGGCCGCCCGGGGCGCCGTCGTCGTCGGCCTGCTTCGTGAGCTCCAGCAGCCGGGAGGCGCGTTCGCGCAGGTGCTCTGCGAGCCACGGGGCCGCCGCGAACTGCAGGGCGTGCGTCTGCTCATGGAGGGCGACCCAGAGGCGGAAGTCGGCGGGCTCGGCCGCCATCTCGCGCTCGACCGTGAGGATGTTGGGTGCCACGAGGAACAGCCGCCCGCGCGGGCCCTCGGACGTGAAGGGGTCGAACTGGCCCAGCACCTTGCCCGAGAGCAGCGCGAGCACGCCGGCCACCTGGGCGGCCCCGACATACCCGGCGGGGCTCGAGGACTGCGGGTGGAGGGTCCCGGGGACGAGCCGCGAGAAGACCTGGGCGTTGGCGCGCGCCCACGAGGAGCGGTCGACGACGAGCACCGTGGACAGCGGGACGTCGCTGACCCCGCGGCCGTCGATGGGGGCGAGGCCCGTGATCTCAGTGATGTGCCCGGCGGCCTGCTCGCCGGCGGAGCGCAGCGAACCCACGAGCTCGTCGAGCTCGTCGCGGCTCGCGCGCGGCCCGGGGCGCACGAGACGGGCCGCGATGGTGCCCGCCGCGTCCCAGTTGACGGGGACGGCGGGGGTTCGGCTGCGCTCGTTCACCCCCCCACGGTAACCGCCGCGCGGGTTCTCGCCGTCGGCCCTGCGCCCCCGACGTCAAGCCCTCGGCGAAACACCCCTCGCCCGCCGAGGAGGTGAGGGCTGGCGGGTGGGGCGCGGAGTTGGCCTCCGCAGGTGGCTGGGTTGGTGGGGGCGGGTCAGGAGCATCCGCACGCGGCGAGCGCGTTGACGAACTCGTCGATGACCCGGCGCGGCCAGATCTGCCCGCCCTCGGGGGTGTCGTCGGCCATGACGACGAACGCGAGCTCGCGGTCGTCTGCCGTCAGCACGAGCCCCGCGAGCGAGGTCACGCCCGGCAGGCTGCCCGTCTTGGCCCGCACCACGCCGGCCCCGGGGGCGTCGACGAAGCGGTCGAAGAGCGTCCCGTCGAGGGCTCCGACCGGCAGCCCGAGCGCCGTCTCGCGGAGCCCGCGCTCCCCCGTACCGGGCTGGGCGATCTGGTGCAGCAGCTCGGCGAGCACCGTGGGCGGCACCGCTGCCGAGGCGGCGAGGCCCGAGCCGTCGACGACGCGCAGCCCCGTGGGGTCGATGCCCGCGTCCACGACCGCGTTGCGCATCGCCTGGGCCGCGCCGTCGAAGCTCCCCGGGAGGCCGACGCCGATCGCCGCGAGCCGGCCGAGCACCTCGGCGACCGTGTTCTCGGAGTGCACGAGCATGTACTCGGTGACCTCGCCGATGGGAGCCGAGTGCACGACGGCGATCTGCTGGGCGCCGTCGGGCGCGTCCTGGCGCCGCGGTGCGCCGTCGACGACGATGCCCTGCTCCGCGAGCGCCGCGGCGAACACCTCGGCGGCGTTGCGGGCCGGGTCGAGGAAGCGCGGCGGGTAGGGCACGTCGGTGCGGCGTGCGCCGAGGTCGACGGCCAGCGGGGTGATCGGTGCGACGTAGCCACCGTTGAGGTAGGAGTTCTCCCACGTGGGGTGGAGCTCCGCGCCGGTGAAGAGGGAGTCGTCGAAGTCGAGCCGCACCTCCGTCTGGCCGGAGAGGTGGAGCTGGCTCGCCGTCGTGCGGGCGAGGTCGGCGAGCCCCGCGCGCCCCTTGACGGCGCCTGGGTCGCCCGCCCCCGCGGCGAGCATCATGTCGCCGCCCCCGACGAGGACGATCCGGTCCGCCGAGATGCGCAGCACGCTCGTGGGAAGGGTCGCGTCTGGGCCGAGCGCGGAGAGCACGGCGACGGCGGTGAGGATCTTGACGGTGGACGCCGGTACCCGGGCCTGGGTCTCGCGGTGCGCGCCGAGCACGGCTCCCGTGGTGACATCGGTCACGAGGATCCCTACGCCGCCGGCCCCGCCCAGCCGTTCGTTCGCCGCGAGTCCCGCGACGAGGTCGTCCACCGTCTGGGAGACCGGCACCGCGGCCGCGTCGGAGAGCTCGCCGAGGACCGTCGCGAGCTCCGTGGCGCCCGTGGCGCCTGGGGCCGTGGGGAACGGGTCGGGGATCTCGGGGACCGGGGCGAGGGTGAACCGGCCTGGCAGGAGGTCGTAGAGGTCGCCGACGGCGTACCCCGCACCGAGAGTCAGGACGAGCAGGAACGCCAGCCCGCCGGTGCCTCGTGGGACCCGCACATCCGCTCCTTCCGCATCATTGCGGGCGCCGCGCGTCCCGCACGTGCGTCACACTAGTTCGCAGTACCCCGATTATCTGCAATGACGTGCTGGAAGGACGGCCGTGGAGTTCGACGTCACTATCGAGATCCCCAAGGGTCAGCGCAACAAGTACGAGATCGACCACGAGACCGGCCGCATCCGCCTGGACCGCATGCTGTTCACCTCGACGCGGTACCCGGACGACTACGGCTTCATCGAGGGCACGCTCGGCGAGGACGGCGACCCGCTCGACGCCCTCGTGCTCCTCGAGGAGCCCACCTTCCCCGGCTGCCTCATCCGCTGCCGGGCGCTCGGCATGTTCCGCATGCGCGACGAGGCAGGCGGTGACGACAAGGTGCTGTGCGTCCCCGCGGGCGACCAGCGCGCGGCGTGGCGCCAGGACATCGACGACGTCTCGGACTTCCACCGCCTCGAGATCCAGCACTTCTTCGAGGTCTACAAGGACCTCGAGCCGGGCAAGTCGGTCGAGGGTGCGCACTGGGTGGGCCGCGAGGAGGCCGAGGCGGAGATCGCCCGGTCCCGCCAGCGTCTCATCGACGCCGGCGGGAAGCACTAGCCCTCTCGCCGCGCGGCCCTGCCGGTCACGGCGCGGCCCGCGCGTCACGCGGGGGGGCTCGCGGCCCCGCCGGTCACGGTTGACTCTGCCGGTCAGGCGTGGGGGGCGGCCTCGCCGGGGAGGGTGTCGCGGACGAACCAGATCGCCCGGACCTCGCCGTCGGAGTCGTTCCAGAACCGGTGCGGGCGCGTCGAGTCGAACACGATCGAGTCGCCGGGGCCGAGGGTCGCCGTCGCGCCGTCCACCTCGACCGAGAGCTCGCCCGAGATGACGACGCCGTACTCGCGCCCCTCGTGGTGGATGTGGCCCTCGGGGCGCGCCGTCCCGGGCGCGTAGACCACCTCGAGGAACTCCGCGTTCTCCTCGCCGACGGCGGTCAGCCGGCTCCACCGCGGGCCCGAGCCGAGCACGATGGTGGGGTGCTCGGCCGACCGCTGCACGATGCCGGCGGCCACGAGGTCGGCCATGGGTGAGCCGTTCGCAACATGCGCGAGGGCCTCGTCCGGCGGGTCGAGCAGTGCGTGCATCGACACGTCGAGCTCGCGCGCCACGGCGTAGAGGGCGGGCACGCTGAACGCCCCGATCCCCCGCTCGACCTGGGACACGTGGCTCGCGGACACGCCGATGCGCCGGGCGAGCTCGCGCACCGTCATCCCGGCGTCGGCCCTGGCCTGCCGCACGCGCATGCCGACGAAGTCCCACCGCGTGTCGTGCTCAACCACGAAAGCTCCTCATGACGGGGCGCTACCGCGCGCTGCGGGGGTTGGGGAGTCGGCTCATCGCGTCGAGGACGTCGACGACGGTGCGCGGCGGACCCGGCTCCTCGCCGTCGGGCACCGCCTCCGCGGCCCTGCCCACGACGTACCAGATGCCCTGGGCGTCCGCGTCCGTGTGGTTGATGTACAGGTGCGGGCGCATCGAGTCGAAGCAGAACGAGTCCCCGGCGCGCAGCACGTAGCTCTCGAAGTCGAGCTTGAGCGTCAGCTCGCCGGAGATGAGGTAGCCGTACTCGACGCCGGCGTGACGCATGTGCGAGTCGTCGAGCGAGCTCGCGGCGCGTGGGCCGTACGTGGCGAGCACGCCGTCGACGTGGTCCGAGGCACTCATCACCGCGAGGCCGTGCCACGTCACCCCGTTCTCCATCAGGATCTCGGGTGCCTGGGCGGCCCGCTGCACCGGGTCTCCCGGCCGGGGTCGGCGCGCGGGCTCGGCGGACGGACGGTGGTCGAGGATCTCGTCGATCGAGAGGTCGAGGCACGTCACGACGGCGTACAGCGTGCTGACCGAGGGCTGCACCTTGCCCGTCTCGACCTGGGAGAGCAGGCTCGGCGAGACCCCCGCCTGCGCCGCGGTCTCGCGCAGGCTCAGCCCGCGAGCGAGTCGCGCCTCCCGGATGCGCTGTCCCAGCTGGCTCGTCACCGGTTGCCTCCACGGATCGGTCGGGGTTCGTCCGACCAAGGATCGATCAGGGTCTTCACGGCGGGCGGGCGGCCCTCGCTCATGGGTCGGAGCGCGCCGTCCACGAGCTCACGCAGCGGGATGACGGTCGGCGCGACGGCGCCCCAGCGGCCTGCGCGGCGCGCGACGAGCTCGACGGCGCGCGGGAAGTCTGTCTCGCGCACCTGGGCGTTCGTGCCGATGAGGCTCAGCTCCCGCACCGTGAGGGCGGCGAGGTCGAGCTCGAGCGGGCGGCCCTGGATGCCGACGGCGACGACCCGCGTGCCCGGGGGCGAGACGGCGATGGCCGTGCGCAGGCCCCCGGCCGTCCCGCTGACCTCGAAGACGACGCGCAGCTCTTCGTGTCCGACGGCGGCCCGGACGAGCTCGGCGTCAACCTCGTCCCCTCGCGTGCGGACCACCTGGTGCGCGCCCAGCTCCCGGGCGAGCTCGAGGCGCTCTTCGTCGAGGTCGACGGCGATCACCGTGGCGCCCGACTCGGCGAGCGCGTAGGTCAGGAAGGTGCCGATGCCGCCGACGCCGAGCACGACGACGGTCTGACCCTCGATGCCGCCCGCACGGCTCATGCAGTGCACGGCGATCGCCATCGGCTGGCACAGTGCCGCCTCGTCGAGCGAGAGGCCGAGCCCGTCGACGGCGACGCAGCTCTCGGGGGGTGTCGTCACGAAGCCGGCGAGGGCCCCGTCGCGGTGCAGGCCGACGCCGACGTAGGTGGTGCACCGGTTGCTCTCGCCCCGCCGGCACGGGGGGC
>Ga0160449_1000173_pt1 | contig 54825 bp, 46 predicted proteins | sample HID1975I_E1MG_FD_108216 | JGI IMG/M metagenome (GOLD analysis project Ga0160449, IMG submission 108216) | Enriched soil microbial communities from UW Madison campus, WI, USA - HID1975I_E1 MG | ecosystem: Environmental > Terrestrial > Soil > Unclassified | place: USA: Madison, Wisconsin...
ATGTGCTGTTCGCCGCCGTCATCACCCCCTTCGCCGCCGCCGCCGCCATCCGCAACGCCCAGAGCTAGCGCACGGAGCTGAAACCCCGCGACCCCGCCGCCGCTTGCCCGCCGCGCCCGCGCCGCGTAAGGCCGAGGTCATGTTCGGCCTCGCCAATCCCGACCGCTTCATGCGCTTCACCCGGCTGTTAACCCCCGTGCTGTGGGTGGTCGCGGCGGGACTGCTGCTGGCGGGGATCTGGTTCAGCTTCACCGTGCCCGAGGACTATCAGCAGGGCGACACGGTGCGGATCATGTTCGTCCATGTGCCCGCCGCCTCGATGGGGCTGATGGTCTATGTCGCGCTGGGCGTCGCCAGCCTGTTCGCCCTGGTGTTCCGCCATCCGCTGGCCGACGCCGCCGCCCGCGCCGCCGCCCTGCCGGGCGCGACCTTCACCGGCCTGGCCCTGGTCACCGGCGCCCTGTGGGGACAGCCGATGTGGGGGACGTGGTGGCAGTGGGACGCCCGCATGACCAGCGTGCTGGTGCTGTTCCTGTTCTACGTCGGCTACATGGCCCTGCGCTCGGCCATCGACGACGAGCAGAAGGCCGGGCGCGCCGCCGCCGTCCTGGCCTTGGTCGGGCTGATCAATGTGCCGATCGTCAAATATTCCGTCGACTGGTGGAACACCCTGCACCAGCCGGCCTCGCTGATCCGCTCGGGCGGAACCAGCGTGGACCCCGCCTATCTGCCCGCCCTGCTGACCATGATGGCCGCCTATGGCGCGCTGTTCGGGGCGGTCTGGGTGACCATGATCCGGGCCGAGGTGCGGCGTCGCCGCGCCCTGGCCCTGCGCGCCCGCCTGGCGCTGGAGGCCTGAGCATGTTCGACCTCGACATGAGCCCCTACGCCGCCTTCGTCTGGCCCGCCTGGGGGCTCAGCCTGCTGGCGCTGGCCGGACTGGCCGTCCGCGCCGCCGTCGTCTCGGCCCGCTGGAAGCGCGAACTGGCCCGGCTGGAGGCCGCCCGCAAGGACGTTTCAGAATGAACCGCTGGTTCGCCCTGATCCCGCTGGTGGTGGTGGTGGCGCTGGCCGTGCTGTTCGTCGGCTGGTCGCTGAAACGCGACCCCGCGTTCAAGCCCGACGCCCGCGTCGGCCAGCCGATCCCCCAGACCGTCCTGCCGATGCTGGAGGGCGACGCCGCCTCCAACCGCATGCTGGACCTGAAGACGGCGGGCGTGGGCAAGCCGATGATCGTCAACGTCTTCGCCTCCTGGTGCGCGCCGTGCCGGCTGGAGCATCCGCAGCTGCTGGCGCTGCAGGCCCAGGGGATCGCCGTCGTCGGCGTCGCCTACAAGGACGAGCCGGCGGCCACCCGCGCCTTCCTCGACGAACTGGGCGACCCGTTCGCCATGGTGCTGGTGGACCGCGAGGGGCGCGCCGGGCTGGATCTGGGCGTATCGGGCGTGCCCGAGAGCTTCGCCGTCGACGCCATGGGCAAGATCGTCGCCAAATCGTCCGGCCCCCTGCTGGATCCGGCTGAGACCGCCCGGCTGGTCGCCGCCCTGCAGGCGCCGCCGCGCCCCTTGCCCACGGCCGTGTCACGCCGGGGTCAATAAGGCCGAACGGGCGTTAACCTTCTTTCGACGGTTTTGATTAACCCTGTCGGCATGAGCGCGATTCGCCCCGACCTACCGATCCGTCCCTTCAACGGCGCCGCCGCGTCGGCGGGCCCGTCGGCGCTGGGGTCGCGCACCTCGGCCTTCTTCCGCGCCGCCATGGGCGAGGCCGCGCCCGCGGCGGAAAAACCGGCCGCGACGCCGGAGCCGACGCCCGTCCGCGCAATCGACGCTTCGCTGGCCGACCTGCGGATGCAGCGTCCGGGCTCGCTCCTGGATATTCGGGTCTAGGCCGGACTCACACTGCCGCCTCAGGCCGCCGAATCGACCGGCGGCGGCGTATCCTTCTTGGCCTTGCCGGCCTTCTTCGTCGCCTTCAGCGCCGCCTTTTCGGCCTTGCGCGCCTCCTTGGCGGCCTTCCTGGCGGCGCGCGCCTCGGCCTTGGCCTGATCCGGCGCGGCGTCGGCGGCGGCGCCCAGTTCGCCCAGCAGCGCGATGAAGCCGTCACGCTTGGCCTTGGGCAACAGGGCCATGATCCGCTTGTCCGCCGCCTCGACCCGGGGCCGCGCGGCCTCCAGCGCGGTCAGGCCGGCAGGCGACAGCCGCACCACCTTGGCCCGCGCGTCCAGGGCCGAACGTTCCCGCTCCAGCAGGCCCTTGGCCGTCATCCGCGCCACCAGGTCGGCCAGGGTCGAACGGTCGATGCCGGTCGCGCGAACCAGGTCGGTCTGGGTCAGGCCCGCGCCGATGGAGGTCGCCTCCAGCACCGCATACTGGCGCTGGGTCACGCCGTCCGCGCCCAGTTCTTCGGCATAGATGTCGAGCGCCAGTTGCAGGCCCCGGTGCATCAGATGGCTGGGCGACTGCATCAGCGGCGCCGCGCGACGCGCCTGTTTTCCGGACTTCACCATGGCGGACCCCCGACGCGCGGCCGCATCCCTGGCCGCAGCGACAGGGCTATCAGCGCCGCTTTACGGTTTGACGAAGGATTTGCCGGCGCTTTCACGACATTTCCTCCGCATTCGTGCGACGCTCTACAGGCCCGGATCGGGTGAAACGGGGCCGGGTTCGTCGGCCCCTTCTTCCGGCAGACGGTTCTTCAGGATCAACGGCACCTGTGAAATGCCGAAGACGCAGGCGGCGATCCACAGCACGCCCCGGAAGCTGGTCCAGACGGCGTTGGGGTCCGGCGCGGCCCAGCCCATCCAGCCCCAGATCGTCGTCACCGCCTCGGGGCTGCGGAACACCTCGTTCGCGCCCGCCACGACCAGGAAATACAGGCCATAGCGCAGCGTCAGGGTGCGCCACGCCACGTCCGTCACCTTGATCGCGTCGCCCAGCAGATATTTGAACGGCGACTTGTTCAGCGGCAGCGAGCCCAGCAGGATGACGGCCAGCAGGCCGTTCTGGATCGTCAGCTTCAGCTTGATGAACAGGTCATCGCCCAGCACGATGGTCAGCACGCCGAAGATCAGGGCGAACACCCCGGTGATCAGCGGCAACGGTGCGAACCGGCGCTCGACGATATAGCCGACCACCAGGGCGATGGCCGAGGCAATGACCAGCACCCACGTCGCCTTGATCATGTCGCGGGTGATGAAATAGGCGGCCATGAAGGCGGCCAGGGCGCCGAAGTCGACGGCCTGTCTGATCCACTGGCCGGATCTGGGCGCGGGGGCGTCCGTCATGTCTTCAGTCCTCAAGCCCGACCAGCAGCCGGGAGAATGCGCGCGCGTCGAACGGCTGCAGGTCCTCGACCCCCTCGCCGACGCCGATCAGCTTGATCGGCGCGTCCGACGCCTGGGCCACGGGCACCAGAACCCCGCCGCGTGCCGTGCCGTCCAGCTTGGTCATCACCACGCCCGAGACATAAGCCGTCCGGCCGAAGATCTGTTCCTGGGCCAGGGCGTTGCGCCCGACCGTGGCGTCCAGCACCAGCAGGGTCTCGTGCGGCGCGTCCGCGTCGATCTTTTTCAGCACCCGGACGATCTTCAGCAGTTCGTCCATCAGGGCCGACTTGTTCTGCAGCCGCCCGGCCGTGTCGATCAGCACGACGTCGTACCCCTCGGCCCTGGCCTTGGTGTAGGCGTCGAACGCCAGGCCCGCCGGATCGGCGCCGTCGCGGCGGCTTTCGAACGACGCGCCTGCCCGCTCGGCCCACACCTTCAGCTGTTCGCGGGCAGCGGCGCGGAAGGTGTCGCAGGCGACGATCATCACCTTGGCGCCCTGACCCGTCAGGTCGGCGGCGATCTTGCCCAGGGTCGTCGTCTTGCCCGAACCGTTGACCCCGACGAACAGGGTCACGAACGGACGTGGTCCATTCAGCGGCTCATAGCGCGCCTCATGAGCGGTCAGCTCGGCGGCGACCGCCTCGGCCAGCGCCTCCTTGACCTCGCGCTCGTCCGGGTTCTTGCCGAAGCGCAGCTCGCGGAACCGTTCGACGATGCGGCCGGCGGCCGCGGGGCCCAGGTCGCTCTCGATCAGATGTTCCTCAAGCTGCTCCAGCGCCTCCTCGCTGAGGGGCTCCTTCACAAAGGTCCCGACGACCTGGTCGGTCATCTGCTTGGACGAGCGGGACAGGCCCGCGCTGAGCCGCTGGAACCAGCCCTTTTTCGGCGTATTGTTCATGCCGACCCGTTTAGCGGGCGCGGACCCCCGCGTCATCCGCAAACGCCGTGATCTGGACGCCGGTCGATCCATCGCCTAGACGGCGGCCATGACCGACACCCCCACCCGCGACTCCAACGGCGCCCTGCTCAGCGACGGCGACAGCGTCACCCTGATCAAGGACCTGAAGGTCAAGGGCTCGGGCGGCGTGACGATCAAGCGCGGGACCCTGGTCAAGAACATCCGCCTGACCGACGACCCGGCCGAAATCGACTGCAACACCAAGGAGGTCAAAGGCCTGGTGCTGCGCACGGAGTTCGTCAAGAAGGCTTGATGTGCCGCTACGTGAAGCCCTCCCCTCGAGGGGGAGGGTTTGGGTGGGGTGAGCCCACCACCCTTGCCTTAGTGTAGCGCCAGAGGCGAGGGCGAAGACCACCGCGACGCCTCTCGCGCCACGTCTTGGAAACACTCTGCCTCCACCCCATTCCCAACCCTTCCCCCTCGAGGGGAAGGGGGCTGTCGCCGAGCCTACGCCACCCCCGCCAGGAATTCGAAGATCGCGGCCTTGGCCTCGGCCTCGTCCAGCATGGGCGCGTGGCCGATGGCGGGAACCTCGACGAAGGCCATGTCCGGCGCGGCGCGGCGCATCTTCTCGGCGATCTCGGGGCTCAGCAGGTCGGACGTGCCCCCGCGCACCAGGAGGGTCGGTTTCTTCTTCGCCAGCCGCCGGAAATAGGGCCACAGGTTGGGGACCAGCGCCTTGGCCCCCGCCGCCTTGATCGGCACGGCGATGTCGGGGTCATAGTCCAGCACGGGCGCGCCCTCGGTCCCCTCACGGAAGATACGGTGCGCGAACGCCTCCCAGTCGGCCTCGCCATAGTGGGGGAAGGCGACGGCGTTGATCCGTTTCGCATAGGCGACCGCGTCGGCCCAGGTCGCGATCTCGACCGGCTGGCCGGTATAGGCGGCGATCCGCGCCAGACCCTCCTTCGCCACCTCGGGCCCGACGTCGTTCAGGATGGCGGCGGCGATGACCTTGGGCTTGATCGCCGTCAGCGCCATGGTGATCAGCCCGCCCATGGACGTGCCCATGAACACCGCCTTCTCGATCCCCGCCTGCTCCATCAGGACGACCACGTCGCGGGCATAGACGTCGGGCGTATAGGTCATCGGATCGGGCGCCCGGTCCGACCGGCCCCGCCCGCGCACGTCGATGGCCAGCACCCGCCGCCCGCTCTGGGCGATCAGCCGGGCGATGGCGTCGAAATCGGCGCTGTTGCGGGTCAGGCCGTGGATGGCGATCACCGGCAGCCGCGCCGTCCCGTCTCCCGGCGCATAATCGCGCGCGAACAGGCTCAGGCCGTCGGCCGTGGTCCAGCGGCGCTCGGCGAAGCCGGCGGTAAGATCAGCCATGAGGCACACTCCAGAATTCCAGCGGCGTCCGGGGAGGGACGACCCGCCGCAGCACAATGGGTCAGCCGCCCAGAAGTTCTCTGACGAAATCGTCCAGGTCGCCGCCCTCGAACATGAAGCCCGTCACGCCCGCGCGGCGTCCGGCCTCCAGATCCGACGGCTTGTCGCCGATGATAAAGGATCTGGCCGGGTCGATCCCGTGTTCGGCGATCGCCTTGGTCAGCATGCCGGGGTTGGGCTTGCGGTCCGGATGGTCGGGGTGGCGGTAGTCTTCGACCCGCGCCTCGGCATGGAAGGGGCAGGCATAGACCGCGCCGATCCGCCCGCCGCCGGCCGCCAGTCTGCGCACCAGCATCCGGTTGAAGGCGTGCATCCGCTCTTCGGTGAACAGGCCACGCGCCACGCCCGACTGGTTGGTGACGATGACCGCCAGATAGCCGGCCTGGTTCAGCCGCCGCACGGCCTCGGCCGCACCGGGAATCAGCACCAGATGCTCGTCCAGATGAGGATAGCCGCTGTCCTCGATCAGGACGCCGTCCCGATCCAGAAACACCGCCGGCACGCCGTTCGACGCTGCGTTCACGCCCTGCTGCTCCTCATTCTTGCGAGCCGGAAGGGATAGGCCGCCGCCGCCCCTCATTTCAACACCCCTTCGTCGCACCGTCGTAGCAAAGCGCAACGCGAAGTGACGCCCGGTCGTTTGGAGCCAGGCCCCGCCCTTGCTAGGAGGCGGCCAGCACAGATGACCGGCAGACCCGCGCCGCGCCCCCTTCGCGCGCCTCGTTTCAGAGAGCCTTCCTCATGACCATCCCCTTCATCGACCTTCAGGCCCAGCGCCTTCGTCTCGGCGGCAAGATCGAGGCCGCCGTTCAGGAGGCCGTGGTCGGCGGCGCCTGGGTCATGGGCCCGCAGGTCCGCCAGTTCGAATCCGACCTCGCCGCCTTTGGCCAGGCGAAGCACGCCCTGGGCTGCGCCAACGGCACCGACGCCCTGGCCCTGCCGCTGATGGCCTGGGGGATCGGACGCGGCGACGCGGTCTTCGTCCCCAGCTTCACCTTCGCCGCCACCGCCGAGATCGTGCCCTGGTTCGACGCCGAACCGGTCTTCGTCGACGTGGACCCACACACCTACAACATGGACCCCGCCGCGCTGGAACGCGCCATCGACGGGATCAAGGCCGAGGGCCGGCTGACGCCGCGCGTGGTCATCGCCGTCGACCTGTTCGGTCAGCCGGCCGACTATCCGGCGATCAAGGCCATCTGCGACCGGCACGGCCTGAAGCTGATCTCCGACTCGGCCCAAGGTTTCGGCTGCACGATCGACGGCGAGCATCCGCTGAAATGGGCCGACATCACCACCACCAGCTTCTTCCCGGCCAAGCCGCTGGGCTGCTACGGCGACGGCGGGGCGGTGCTGACCAATGACGACGAACTGGCCCAGCTGATCGATTCCGTCCGCGTCCACGGCAAGGCGGTGGCCGTCGATCTGAAGGACCGGACCTTCGATCACGACCCCAAATACCTGAACATGCGCATCGGCCTGAACAGCCGCCTGGACACCATCCAGGCCGCCGTCCTGATCGAGAAGCTGAAGGTGTTCGGCCAGGAGATCGAATGGCGCAACGCCGCCGCCGCCCGCTACAACGAAGCGCTGCGTCCCCATGTGGCCAAGGTTCCGGACGTGCCCGCCGGAAACGTCTCCAACTGGGCCCAGTACACGATCGAGCATCCGAACCGCGACGCCCTGGCCGCCCATCTGAAAGAACAGGGCGTGCCGACCGCCGTCTACTATCCGATCCCGCTGCACCTTCAGCCGGCCTATGAGCACTACCCGCGCGGCGCCGGCGGCCTGCCGGTCACCGAACGGCTGAAAGACGTGGTCATCAGCCTGCCGATGCACTCGGATCTGGACGCCGCGACCCAGGACCGCATCGTCGCCGCCGTCGCCTCCTTCGAGGGTTGATCGCCGTCCCGTCATCCCGGAAGCGGCGTGAGCCGCTATCCGGGACCGCAACAGACGCCGGCGTTTCCGGCGGTCCCGGACAGCCCTTCGGGCTTCCGGGATGACGAAGAGAGAAGAGAGCGCATGATCCAGCAAGTCCCCCTCAAGATCGGCGTCGCCGGCGTCGGCGTCATGGGCCGCAATCACGCCCGCGTCCTGTCGGACATCCGCGACTTCGACCTGGCCGCCGTCTTCGACCCGGACCAGCCGACGGCCCAGGGCATCGCCGCCCTGTATGACGCCGCCCCCTTCACCACGGCCGACGACTTCGTCGCCGCCGGCCTGGACGCCGCCGTGGTCGCCACGCCGAACCGCTTCCACGCCGACCTGTCGGTGGCCCTGCTGGAACAGGGCGTCCACGTCCTGGTGGAAAAGCCCATCGCCGCGACCGTCGCCGACGCCCAGCGCATGATCGACGCGGCCCGGGCCAACGATCGCGTCCTGATGGTCGGCCAGGTCGAGCGCTTCAATCCCGCGGTCGAGGCGGTCAAGCGCGCGATCCAGGGCGAGGACGTCATCTCCATCCAGATCACCCGCGTCGGCCCCTTCCCGCCGCGCATGGGCGATGTCGGCGTGGTGATCGACCTGGCGGTGCACGACATCGACATCATCCGTCACCTGACCGACAGCGAGATCGTCGAGATCCAGCCCCAGCTAGCCGCTACCCACGGGCAGCGCGAGGATACGGCCCTGCTCCAGTTCCGGCTGGAGAACGGCGTCATCGCCCACATCACCACCAACTGGGTCACCCCCTACAAGACCCGCACCCTGCAGGTCGCGACCAAGGGCAAATTCGTCGTCGCCGACCTGATGACCCGCCAGGTCACCGAATATTTCGGCCAGCAGCCCGACGGCAGCTATTCCACGCGCGGCGTGATGAGTTGGCCCAACGAGCCGCTGAAGAAGGAGCTGGAGGCCTTCGCCCACGCCATCCGCACCGGCGAAACCCCCGCCGTCACCGGCGAGGACGGCCTGCGCAATCTGGAAGTCGCGCTGAGGTGTCTGGGGGAATAACCTCGCACCTCCGCTCACCCCGGCGGACGCCGGGGCCCAGTGCGAACCTCACGCGCCGCACTCTCCACCACAGATCTGGATCCCGACGTCCGCCGGGATGAGCGGGTTTAAGGAAGACACAACCCGGCCGCCGTTGACCGCAAACTGATCGACCGGTCGCGGACGGCTTGACGGAAGGCGTCGCCAAGCGGCCTCCTGTCGACATGACCCGTCTTCTCTCCGTCGCCGCCGCCATCCTCTGCCTCGGTTGCGCTCCGGCGCCGGAGGCCGCCGCCCCCGTCGATCCGGCGCCGGTCGAGGCCGTTCGCCCCGCCGGCCCTCACGCGGTCGGTGTGATGGAGGGATCGCAAACAGCGGGCGGCCGCCTCTACTACCCCGCCCTGGACGCAGGCGAGGCGCGCGCCATCGCCCTGACCGATGCGCGCCGCGAAAAGCTGACCCAGCGTTTCGGCGCGGGCGTCGCCGACGCCTTGGGCCGCGCCGTCACCGCCGCCCGTGTGGACGCCGCACCGGCCCCGGGCCGGTTTCCGCTGGTGATCTTCGCCCCGGGATCCAACATGGCCGCCGGCGACTATCGTCTGCTGATCGAGGATCTGGCCAGCCGGGGCTATGTCGTCCTGGCGCTGGATCCGAACGGCGCGCCCCCCGCCTCGGAAGAACGCTATGCCGCCGCGGCGGACGAGATGATCGCCGCCCTGACCCGGATCACGACCGAGGCCCCCGCCCCGGTCGCCGCCGTCATCGACCGGGACCACGTCGCCCTTGTCGGCCATTCGCTGGGCGGCGCGGCGGCGCTCATCGCCCTGCCCCGCGCGCCGGGCGCCGTCGCCATAAATCTTGACGGAGACATGATGGCCGCGCCGGCCGTGCCGCCGTCCGCCTCTGTCCTGTATGTGATTGGCTACACACCGCCCGAGAACGACCGCTCGCGCGCGCGGCGCGCCGGCGTCTGGCGTGACCTGTCCGCCGGGGTCGCCGACGCCGTGGCGCTTCAGATCACCGACTTCCGCCATTTCGACTATGCCGACGCCGCCCTGTTGCAGGACGGCGTGGCCGAGCCGATGCGCCAGGCCCGCTTCGGCCCCCTGGGCGGCGCCAAGGCCCACGCCCTGACCACCGACCTGATCGCCGCCTTCCTGGACAGTCGGCTGAAAGGCGACACCGCCGCCTGGCCCGCCGCCACCGCCCGCCACCCCGAAGCGACGGCCCCGACCACTTGGTAAGGCGACCTGGTAGGGTTTACCCCATCACCTGCATCCCCAGCCATTCGGCGATCAGGGCGGGCTTTTCCGCCCCCTCGATCTCGACGGTCAGTTCGTGTTTCAGCAGCCAGCGGCCGCCGCCCTTGTCGTCCGCCGACAGCAGTTTGAACCGGCCGCGCACCTTCGATCCGGCCGGGACCGGGGCCAGGAAGCGCAGCTTGTCGAAGCCGTAGTTGACGCCCATCACCACCCCCTCCAGCGGGGCGACCGCGTCATAGCTCATGGCCGAGGCCAGGCTCAGCGTCAGGAAGCCATGCGCGATGGTCCCGCCGAACGGCGTCGCCTTGGCCCGTTCGGGATCGACGTGGATGAACTGCTCGTCCTCGGTGATTCGGGCGAAGGCGTCGATGCGGGCCTGGTCGACCTCGATCCAGCGGCTGACGCCGACCTCCTGCCCGATCAGGGATTGCAGGTCGCTGGTCCTAGTCATGGTCTTTTCCCTCTGGTTCAGGCGACCAACCTTGCCGCAACCGGTCGCCCGCGCAAGCATCGGCGCCGGGCCGCGGCCTTCGACCGCTCATGCGGTTTCGTGCGGCGGCGGGCGTTTGCGGGGCGATTCGGCCCTTTTGACCGCCGCGTCGGCGACCGTGCTATGATCGGCGCGGTCATGGCTCGACCACCCGAAAAGTGCACTATGTGCACTATGTACACTGTCTTTTTCTTCAGCCCGGGAACCGGCCCTCGACGATCTGGGCGAACAACCCCGGATCGACATTGCCGCCCGACAGGACCACTGCCGTGGTCTGACCCCTGGCCGCGATCTTGCCCGTCAGCAGGGCCGCCAGCGACACCGCCCCGCCCGGCTCGACCATCAGCTTCAGCTGGCCGAAGGCGAAGCGCATGGCGTCGGCCACCTCGGCGTCGCTGACTGTCACGGCCCCGGCCAGCCGCCGGTTGATCGGGAACGTCAGCGCCCCCGGCGTCGGCGCCATCAGCGCATCGCAGATCGACGGCGCCCCCTGCGGATGGCCGACCCGCTCGCCCGCCTCCAGCGAGCGGCGGGTGTCGTCGAACGCCTCGGGCTCGACCACGATCACCCGCGTGTCGGGGCTCTGCTCCGCCATCACCAGATTGATCCCCGCGATCAGACCCCCGCCCGAGGCGCCGCACAGCAGCTGGTCGATGGGGGTCCCCGCCTGCTCCAGTATCTCCAGCCCGACCGTGCCCTGGCCCTCGATGATGAAGGGGTCGTCGAACGGGGGGACCAGAACCGATCCGCGCTCGGCCGCGATCTGGGCCCCGATGGCCTCGCGGCTCTCGGTCCAGCGGTCGTACAGCCGCACCTCGCCGCCAAAGGCGCGGACCCCCGCCACCTTCACCGCCGGGCTGTCCGACGGCATGACGATCAACGCCCGCGTCCCCACCGCCCTGGCCGCCGCCGCCACGCCCTGGGCATGGTTGCCCGACGAATAGGCCACGACCCCGCGCGCCCGCTCGTCCGCGCTCAGCCGGCTGATGCGGTTGTAAGCGCCCCGGAATTTGAACGCCCCCGCCACCTGCGCCGTCTCGGCCTTCAGCAGCACCCGCCCGCCCACGGCTTCGTTCAGCGCCGGATGCTCGATCAACGGCGTGCGGACGGCGGCGGGGGCGATCTGGCGAGCGGCGTCGACGACGCCTGCGAAGGACGGAGTGTGCATGGTTTCCTCTTACGCACAGCGGCCCGGTCTGCATAACTCACATCATGCAAGCGAATATGATCCTCGCCATCGACCAGGGCACGACCTCGACCCGGGCCATCGCCTTCGAGGTCTCGCCTCAAGCAGCGCAAGGCGCGATAGGCGACTCAGGAATCGGCGGCAGGGCGTTCAGCCCCGTCGCCGTCAGCCAGATCGAACTGGCGCAGCATTTCCCCCGCTCCGGCTGGGTCGAGCATGACGCGGCCGAGATCTGGCGCGCCACGCTGCAGACCTGTCGCGAGGTGATCCGCAAGGCCGGCGGCGTCGGCCGCTTCGCCGCCATCGGCATCACCAACCAGCGCGAAACCTCGGTGATCTGGGACGCCGCAACGGGCGAGCCGCTGCACCGCGCCATCGTTTGGCAGGACCGCCGCACCGCCGACGTCACCGCCCGCCTGACGTCCGCCGGGCATGAGCCGATGGTCCAGGCGGCGACCGGCCTGATCCTGGACCCCTATTTCTCGGCCTCGAAATACGCCTGGTTGCTGGACGCCGTGCCCGGCTCGCGAGATCGGGCGGCGCGGGGCGAGGTGCTGCTGGGCACCATCGACGCCTGGCTGATCTGGAAGCTGACCGGCGGCGCCAGCCACGTCACCGACGCCACCAACGCCGCCCGCAGCAGCCTGATGGACTTGACGACCCGGCAGTGGCGCCCGGACCTGTGCGAGCTGTTCGACGTGCCGATGCAGGCCCTGCCCGCGATCCGCGACTGCGCCGACCCTCTGGGCGACGCCGACCCCGCCCTGTTCGGCCGCGCCGTGCCGATCCATGGTTCGGCGGGGGACCAGCAGGCGGCCCTGGTCGGCCACGGCGCGCTTCATGCCGGCGACGCCAAGATCACCTATGGCACGGGCGCCTTCCTAGTCGCCAACGTCGGCGACCGGCCCGTCGCCTCGACCAGCCGCCTGCTGGGCACATTGGGCTACGCCGCCGATGGTCAGGTCGCCTATGCGCTGGAAGGCTCCATCTTCTCCGCCGGATCGGCGATCCAGTGGCTGCGCGACGGGCTGAAGGTCATTTCCGATTCCCGCCAGTCCGAGGCCATGGCCCAGACGCTGAGCGACAACGGCGGCGTCTATCTGGTCCCCGGCTTCACCGGCCTGGGCGCGCCGTGGTGGCAACCGGACGCGCGCGGGACCGTCATCGGCCTGACCCGCGACAGCAGCCCGGCGCACATGGTTCGCGCCGCGCTGGAAAGCCTGGCCTATCAGACGCGCGACCTGCTGGACGCCCTGCGGGCCGACGGCGCGCCGTCGCTGAAGACGCTCAAGGTCGATGGCGGGGTCACCGCCAACGCCTTCGCCATGCAGTTCGTCGCCGACATCTGCGAGGTCGAGGTGGAACGCCCCGCCTTCCAGGAGATGACGGCCCTGGGCGCCGCGCGGCTGGCCGCATTCGGCTGCGGCCTGACTGACGCCCTGTGGACCGCCCCGGCCGAGGCCCCCGCCGTCTGGCGCCCGCGCATGGCGCCAGACCAGCGCGACCGCCTGCTCAGGGGCTGGCGCGGCGCGGTGAAGGCCGCCATCATCGCCGCTTCGCCAGAAAGGGACGCATGACCGAAACGCTGGACGCACAGGACGCCTTTTCCGGCACGCGGGAGGTCGACCCGCGCCACCGCCTGGACGAGGCCGCGCTGGACCGCTGGCTGGCCGACCATGTCGAGGGCTACGCCGGCCCCCTGACCGTGCGCCAGTTCAAGGGCGGTCAGTCGAACCCGACCTATGAGCTGGTCACGCCGGGCCGGACCTATGTCCTGCGCCGCAAGCCGCCGGGGACCCTGCTAGCCAGCGCCCACGCCGTGGACCGCGAGTTCACCGTCATCTCGGCCCTGCACAAGCAGGGGTTCCCCGTCGCACGGCCCTATGTCCTGTGCACGGACGACGGCGTCATCGGTTCGATGTTCTATGTCATGGACAAGGTCGAGGGCCGGGTCTTCTGGGACCTGAAGCTGCCGGGCCTTCAGCCCGCCGATCGGCGCGCCATCTATGACGCCCAGGTCGATACGCTGGCGGGCCTGCACGCCTTCGACCCGGCGGCCATCGGCCTGGCGGACTATGGCAAGCCGGGCGCCTATTTCGCGCGTCAGGTCGGCCGCTGGACCAAACAGTATCGAGCCAGCGAGATCGAGCCGATCCCGGCCATGGACCGGCTGATCGCCTTCCTGCCCGACAGCCTGCCGCCCGAGGGGCCGTCCCGCATTGTCCACGGCGACTTCCGGCTGGACAATCTGATCCTGGATCAGACCCGGGCGAAGGTTCGCGCCGTGCTGGACTGGGAGCTGTCGACCCTGGGCGATCCCATGGCCGACTTCTCCTATCTGCTGATCGGGTGGGTCATTCCGGCGACCCTGCGCAACGGCCTGGGCGGGGCGGACATCGCGGCCCTGGGCATCCCCTCGATCGAGGAGACGGTCGAGCGCTACGCCGCCCGCACGGGCCTGCGCCCCGCCAACCTCGACTGGCTGTTCGCCTACAACCTGTTCCGGCTGGCCGCCATCTGCCAGGGCATCGCCGGACGGGTCCGCGACGGCACCGCCGCCAGCGCCCACGCCCGCTCCATGGCCGCCCAGGTCGCGCCGCTGTCGGATGCGGCGTGGAGTTTCGCCAGGAAGGCGGGGGCGTGAGCTCGAGATAGCCCTCTCCTCGAGGGGGAGGGTTGGGTGGGGTGGTCGCGCCACGGCTACCTACGGGGCGCATGAGACACCGCCGCCCTCCCGCGCCCTATGCTGACACACGCTGCCTTCACCCCATCCCCGACCCTTCCCCCTCGAGGGGAAGGGAGTGGAGGCTGCTACTCCCGCGCCGCCGCATTCAGAATGCGCCGATCCGCCTTGGCCTGCAGCAGGACCACGATGGCCTCGCCCTCCTGACGCGTCTGCGGCAGATTCAGCAGGATCGGGCGGCCGTTCCAGTCGCCCAGCTTGCGCACCTCGCGCACCACGTTCAGGTGGCGCACCGCCTGCCCGCGATTGTCGCCGCGCTCGACCGTCACCGTCTGCGGCCCCGGCTGATAGGTGACGACCACCACCTCTGCCCCGCCGCGCGGCGCCTGGCCCGACCCGACGCCGACACGGTCGCCGGTCTCGCGGAACTCGATCTCGGGCGGCCAGCCGCGGCTGGCGGTTTCCTCGGCGATGGCGGACTGAAGCTCGGGCGCGCGGGCGCCCGTCAGCTGACGCCGCCCATCGACGATCACCTGCGGCGTCGAGACGGCCCGCAGCTTCAGCGCCTGGCGATAGGCCCGCTGGCGCGCCGCGAACTCGGGCCGGGCGAAGGTGTCCTGCCAGCCCAGATAGTCCCAGTAGTCGACCGGATAGGTCAGGGCGATCACGCCCGTCTCGGCCGCCACGCTCTCGACCATGGCGTTGGCCTCGGGGCAGCCGGAACAGCCTTGGGCGGTGAACAGTTCGACCACCACCGGCTCGGCCGGCGGCGGCGCACGGCGCACGTGACGCGCGCCCGACGTCTCGGCGTCCGCCGATGCGCCCAGCATCAGCAGACCAGCGACGGTCGCCGCAGACAGAATCCAGCCCCTTGTGCTCATGGCCGCCATCCTAACGCCCGCGCCCGCGCCCGCTGCTCATAATTACGTGAAGCGGAACACGGGTTGGCGATGCCTGCAAAACAAGCCCTCCCCTCGAGGGAGAGGGTTGGGTGGGGTGAAGCCGCCGCCCTTGCTCCATGAAGCGCAAGAGGCGAGGGCGTAAGACCGCCCCTGACACCTCCCGTGCCACACCGTGTACGGTACTGCCTCCACCCCATCCCCAACCCTTCCCCCTCGAGGGGAAGGGAGGAGAGACGGTTCAATCCATCAGCTGCTGGGCCAGATAGACATAGTGACGCGCCCAGCGCCGGGCGTTGGCGACCGGATCGGCGTCGTTGGAATGGCCGCCCGCCGTCTCCTCGTAATAGAGGTGGTCGTGCCCCTGATCGGCCAGGCGCGCCGCGAATTTGCGGGCGTGGCCGGGGTGGACGCGGTCGTCGCGGGTGTTGGTGGTGATATAGGCGCGCGGATAGTCCGTATCCGGACGAAGCTGCTGATAGGCCGAATAGCGGGCGATGAAGGCCGCCTCTTCGGGAATGCGCGGGTCGCCGTACTCGCCGATCCAGGACGCGCCGGCGGGCAGCTCCTGATAGCGCAGCATGTCGATCAGCGGGCTCTCGATCACCGCCGCATTGAACAGTTCCGGATGCTGGGTGATCGACACCGAGGTCAGCACTCCGCCGTTCGACCGGCCATAGATGCCCAGGCGGCGCGGGCTGGTGATCCCGCGCGTCTGCAGATCGCGCGCGACCGCGGCGAAATCGTCAAAGGCCAGCTGGCGGTTCTCCTTCAGCACGGCTTGGTGCCAGGCCGGGCCGAACTCGCCGCCGCCACGGATGTTCGCCTGAACGAAGACGCCGCCGTTCTCCAGCCACAGCTTGCCCATCTCGGGCTTGTAGGCGGGCGGGAAGCTGACCTGGAAGCCGCCGTAGCCGAACAGGATGGTCGGCGCCGAGCCGTCCAGCTTCAGGTCCTTCGGGCGGGTCACGAAATAGGGGATCTTCGTCCCGTCGGACGAGGTCGCCTCATACTGTTCGACCACATGGGTCGAGGCGTCGAACTTGGCCGGCGCGGCCTTGAGCGGCGTCAGCGCGGCCGAGGTCGTCGAGGCCAGGCTGAGGGTCGGGGGCGTCAGGAAGCCCTGGGTCGAGACGAAGACCTCGCCCCGGGACTTGGAAGAGTCGCCCAGCAGCACCGCGCTGTTCTCGGGCACGGCCACCGGCGCGGTGACCCATGCGCCGTCGGCGTGGGCGAAGCGGGTCAGCCTGCCCACGACGTTGTCGGCCACGACCGCGACCAGGCTGTCGTCCAGCACCGCCACCTCCTGCACCGACTGGCGAGCGGTGGGGGCGAAGACCTCCAGCGCGGCGCGGCGGTAGAGGATGTCCAGCCGCACCGGACCCAGCACGCCCAGCGGCACGGCCATCAGGGCGCCGCCCGCATAGGTTTCGCCATCGAAGCTCCAGGCCTCGTCCAGGCCGAACACCAGCCGCCCGCCGGTCGCCCCGTGCAGGGTGATGCGCTCGGGCAGGTTCAGCTTCTGCGGCTTGCCGTCGCCGCCCAGCAGCCAGGTCTCGGAGCGGAAGGTGTCCAGCGGACGGCTGAACAGCACCGCCTCGATCGCGCCATCCTTGTCCCGGAACACCATGGGCGAGACGCCATAGCCGCCGTCACCCTGTTGACCGCGATAGACCTCGGTCGCGTGCGCCAGGGTCTGGCCGCGCTTCAGCGACTTGACGATGAAGGGATACCCCGACTCCGTCAGGGTGTTCGGGCCGAAGTCGGTGGCGACCAGCAGCGTATCGCGGTCCAGCCATTCGATCCGGTGCTTGCCCTCGGGCAGGACGAAGCCTCCCTCCTCGCCCGAGGCGACGAACCGCCTGGTTATGGTGTCGAATTCGCGCACCACGACCGCGTCCTTGCCGCCGTCCGACAGCGAGATCAGGCAGCGCGTCTCGTCCGGCGCCAGGCAGTCGGCGCCCTTCCAGACCCAATCCTTGCCCTCGGCCTTCGACAGGGCGTCGACGTCGATCAGCGTCTCCCACTGCGGGCTCGCCGCGCGGAAGCCGTCCAGGGTGGTGCGGCGCCAGACGCCCTTGGGATTGGCCGCGTCCTGCCAGAAATTGCCGACGCCCTCGCCCAGGAAGGACGGGCTGGGGATGCGGTCGGTCGCCGTCAGGATCGCCTCGGCCTGGGCGCGGAAGGTCTTGTAGCGCCGATCCCCGGTCAGGGTCGCCAGCGCCTTGCGGTTCGATTCCGCGACGAAGGCCATGGCCTCGGCGCCGTCCACCTGTTCCAGCGCCAGATGATCGTCGGCCGCCGCCACGCCCGCCGGCGACAGGTCGGTCGGCAGGTGCGGCGGGAGCGACGGCAACGGCCGGGGCGCGTCGGCGACGTTCAGGGCGGGAACCTCCATCGGCGCCCCCGCAGAGGCGCAGGCCCCCAGCAGCAGGGCGGGAACCGCGACGGACAGGAACAGGTGGCGCATACGATCAATCCCGCTCATCCCCGCGGAGGCGGGGACCCAGTGCTTTGGCCGCAAACGCCGCCGTCATGTCTTCGCTCAGTCCAGCCGAAGAGCCTAAGGCTCAAACCTGGGTCCCCGCCTCCGCGGGGATGAGCGGTCGTGGACTATTCCGCAGGCTGATCCATCAGCCGCCGGGTCAGATAGGTGTATTCCAGCGCCAGCCGCCGGGCGGTTTCGCGCAGGTTGGCGCCGGCCGCGTGGCCGCCGTCGGTGTTTTCATAGAACAGCACCGGATAGCCCAGCTCTTCCAGCCGCGCGGCCGCCTTGCGAGCGTGGCCGGGGTGGACGCGGTCGTCCTTGGTCGAGGTGTGGATGAAGACCTCAGGGTACGGCTGGTCGGCGCGCAGCAGCTGATAGGGCGAATACTGCTCGATCCAGGCGCGCTGTTCGGGGATGTCCGGGTCGCCGTATTCGCCGATCCAGCTGGCGCCGGCCAGCAGCTTGTGGAAGCGCAGCATGTCGAACAGCGGCACCTGGATGACCGCCGCGTTGATCAGGTCAGGCCGCTGGGTCAGCAGCGCGCCCATGAACAGCCCGCCCTGCGAACCGCCCATAATGCCCAGGTGCGGCTGGCTGGTGATCCCGCGCGCGATCAGGTCCTGGGCCACGGCCTGGAAATCCTCGTGCGCGCGCTGGCGGTTCTGTTGCAGCGCCGCCTGGTGCCATTTCGGCCCGAACTCGCCGCCGCCACGCGTATTGGCGATCACATAGACGCCGCCCCGCTCCAGCCACAGCTTGCCGACCGTCGCCGAATAGCCGGGCAGCAGCGAGTTCTGGAATCCGCCATAGCCGTACAGCAGCGTCGGATTCGAGCCGTCGGTCGCCCAGCCGTCCTTGTGGACCACGAAATAGGGGATCATCGTCCCGTCGGCGCTGCGCGCCTCGAACTGATCGACCGTCATGCCGGTCGCGTCGAATTTGGCGGGCAGGGCCTTCACCTGCTCGACCGCGCCCGTGCCCGCATCGGCCAGCCACAGGCTGGACGGGTTCAGATAGCCAGCGACGGTGACGAAGACCTTGTCGTCCTGCTCCGACGCCGAGCCAACGCCGACCGTGATGTTCTGGGGCAGGTCCAGTCGCCGGCGCGACCAGTCGCCGGGCTCATAGACATAGACTGAGCCGCGCACATTCTCGGTCATCGCCACGACCAGCGAATTGCGCGTCGCGGTGACGCCTTCGATGGCCTCGCGCTCGCCGGGCCGGACGACGCGCCGCGCCATGACCTTTTCGTCCGCCAGCCAGGCGGCCAGGTCCCACGAGATCACGTCCCCGGTCTGGAAGGCCTGGCCCGACGGCGCGGTCCAGTCCTGATTGACCGTGACCACCAGCTGCCCCTTCACCAGGGCGTTGATCTCGCTCTTGGCCGGCAGGGCCAGGCGGCGCACGCCGCCCGCCTCGACCAGATAGATTTCGTTCTCGTAGAAGCTGACGCCGCGATAGATCAGCGTCGCCTTCACCACGCCGTCGGCGTCGCGCAGCACCAGCGGCTGGACCGAAACGTCGGTCGGCTGGCCGCGATACAGCTCCTGCGCCTGATCCAGGCCCTGGCCCCGCGTCAGTCGCTTGACCACCATCGGATAGCCCGAACTGGTCAGGCTGCCCTCGCCGAAATCGCGGGCGATCAGCAGGGTGTCACGATCGATCCAGGCGGCCGAACCCTTGGATTCCGGCAGGACGAAACCGCCCTCGACGAAGCGCTTTTCGACCGTGTCGAACTCTCGCACCGTCACCGCGTCCTTGCCGCCGTCCGACAGGGAGATCAGGCAGTAACGCTCCTCAGGCGGCAGGCAGGTCGCGCCCTTGTAGACCCAGTTGGCGTTCTCGGCGGCGGCTAGGGCGTCGAAGTCCAGCACCGTCTCCCACGTCGGCTCGGCCGTGCGATAGCTGTCCAGCGTCGTGCGCCGCCAGACGCCGCGCACATGCTGGGCGTCCTGCCAGAAGTTTCCGATCGAGCCGTCGTGGTTGAAGCCCGGCGACGGGATGCGGTCGCGCAACTGGACGCTCTCCAGCGCCTGCTGGTGCAGGGTCTCATAGCGCGGGTCGCCCTGCAGCGTCCCCAGAGAGGTCTGGTTGTGCGCCTTGACCCAGTCCATGGCGCGCTCGCCCTCGACCTCTTCCAGCCACAGATAGGGATCGGCGACGGCGGTCGGCGAGGACGGACTGGCGGGGGCGGGTGTCTGGGCCATGGCGGCGGGAACGGCTCCGGCGGCGAGAAGAAGGGCGGCGAGGGACGCCAGCGGGCGGATCATGGAAAAGCTCCCCGAGATTTTGGGGCACCTTAACGACGGCCGGGCGCCCGGCAAGGCGCGACAACCTTACAAGCCTGTCATGTTTGGTCGCATGCGCCCGTCAGTTTCCCTCGTCGGGAATGCACAGCACCTGGCCGCAGGCCTTGCAGTGAACCGCGTCGGGATCATGCTTCTGCAGGCCGCAGGTCGGGCAGGGAAAGCGCACCTTGTGCGGCCGGAGCAGGGTCTGGGCCAGGCGGATGAACAGGGTGATGCCCACCAGCATGACGACGATGGAGATCACCCGTCCCCAATTGCCCGGCAGGGTGATGTCCCCGAACCCCGTCGTCGTCAGGGTCGCCACGGTGAAATACAGCGCGTCCAGATAGCCGTGGATATGATCCGCCTTGCCCCGGAAATAGGCATAGACGAAGCCGGTGGTCACGAAGACGAAGGTGATCAGGGCGGCCAGGGCGCGAGTGATCTCCTCGACCCGTGTATCGTCGAACCGCCGGCCGATGGTGCGCCAGAACAGGTCGCTGTTCAGCAGGCTCCAGAACCGCAGCAGACGCAGGAAGCCCAGGTTCGCCAGCCAAGCCGGGAACAGCAGCGTCGCCAGCACGAACAGGTCGACCCAGACGATCGGCTTCTTCAGCCAGTCCTTTATGTCCGAATAGGCATAGGCCCGCGCCGCCAGGTCCAGCGCCAGCACCGCCGCGATCACATAGTCCAGCACATAGAAGGCCCAACCCGCCTCCTTCAGGATCGGCGCAGCCAGGAAGAAGCCGATGATGGCCAGATCGATGACGATCACGCCCAGTCGGAACTTCACCGCCGCCGGCTGGGCCCCGTGATACAGATAACGCAGTCGCGCCCGCAGCCTGAATCCCTCGGGCCGGTCAGCGGTATCGGGGGTTTGAGACGCCATCGGCCCAGCGATACATGAACCGCGAAAAAATCCTATATGAAGCGGCCATGAGCTCTTCGACCCGCCCCTATGTCCGCATGAACGGCGCCGGAAACGACTTCGTCGTCGTCCAGGCGTTCGATCAGCCGTTCCGGCCCGACGAGGCGCAGGTGCGCGCGATCTGCGACCGGGGCGCGGCCACCGGCGGTTGCGACCAGTTGATCGCCATGGAGCCGTCGGACAGCGCCGACGCCTTCATGCGGGTGTGGAACGCGGACGGGTCGATGGTCGAAACCTGCGGCAACGCCCTGCGCTGCGTCGGCTGGCTGCTGATGCAGGCGACCGGCAAGGACGAGGTGGTGATCGACACCCTGGGCGGCCCGACGGTCGCGCGTCGCGCCGGAGATCACCGGGTTACCGTCGATATGGGTCAGCCCCGCCTGGATTGGACACAGGTTCCTCTGGCCGAGGAGATGGACACGCGCGGGATCGAGCTGCAGGTCGGCCCGATCGACGCGCCGCTGCTGCATACGCCGGGCACGGTCTCCATGGGCAATCCGCACGTCGTCTTCTTCACCGACCGTCAGGACGACGCCTTCGTGCGCGGCTCCGGCTCGCTGATCGAGCACCACCCGCTGTTCCCCGAGGGGGTCAACGTCGGCTTCGCGAACGTGCTGGACCGCGACCACATCCGCCTGCGGGTTTGGGAACGCGGCGCGGGCCTGACCCGGGCCTGCGGCACCGGCGCCTGCGCCGCCCTGGTGGCCACGGCGCGGCGCGGCCTGACCGACCGCAAGGCGACCGTGATCGTCGACGGCGGCGAACTGGTCATCGACTGGGACGAAGCCTCGGGCCATGTCTTCATGACCGGCCCGGTGGAGGTCGAGCGCACAGGAGCCATCCCCGCGTGACGCTGGAGGTCCTGACCTTCGGCTGCCGCCTGAACGCGGTCGAGAGCGAGGCCATGCGGGCCCAGGCTCAGGCCGACGGCCTGTCCGACGCCGTGCTGGTCAACACCTGCGCCGTCACCGCCGAGGCCGTGCGTCAGGCGCGTCAGGCCATCCGCCGCGCCCGCCGTGAGCGGCCCGACGCCCCCATCGTCGTCACCGGCTGCGCCGCCCAGATCGAGGCCGAGGCCTTCGCCGCCATGCCCGAGGTGACGCGCGTCATCGGCAACGCCGACAAGGCCGCGCCCGGCGCCTATCGCCTGTCGCCGTCCGGCCCGCGCAACGCCGTGACCGACATCATGGCCGCGCCCGTCGCGCCGGCCCCGGCTCTGCCCCTGACCGATCGGGTGCGGGCGCACGTCGCCATCCAGAACGGCTGTGACCACCGCTGCACCTTCTGCGTCATTCCCTATGGGCGGGGAAACAGCCGCTCGGTCCCGGCGGGCGAGGTGGTGCGCCAGGTGCGCGACCTGACAGACCGGGGCGTGACGGAGGTGGTGCTGACCGGCGTCGACCTGACCAGCTGGGGCGTCGACCTGCCCGGCGCGCCGCCGCTGGGGCGGATGGTCCGCCGCGTGCTGACCCTGGTCCCCGAGCTGGAGCGCCTGCGTCTGTCGTCGATCGACGCGGCCGAGATCGACGACGAGCTGCTGGCCTGTTTCGCCGAGCATGAACGGCTGATGCCCTATCTGCATCTGTCGCTGCAGCATGGCGACGATCTGATCCTGAAGCGGATGAAGCGGCGGCACCTGCGCGCCGACGCTTTGCGCCTGATCGATCGGGTGCGCGCCGTGCGGTCCGATGTCGCCTTCGGCTGCGACCTGATCGCCGGCTTCCCGACCGAGAGCCCGGCGGCCTTCGACAATCTGCTGTCGCTGGTGGACGAGGCGGGCCTGGCCTTCGTCCACGCCTTCCCGTTCAGCCCGCGTCCCGGCACGCCCGCCGCGCGTATGCCCCAGCTGCCGCGCGAGACGGTCAAGGCCCGCGCCGCCGCGCTTCGTGCGCGCGGCGAGGCGGCGCTGGTCCGCCACCTGGACCGCCAGGTCGGCCGCACAGTGCGCGCCCTGGTCGAGAACGGCGGGGTCGCCCGGGCGCCCGACCACACGCCGATCGCCTTCGACGGAAGGCCCGGAACCCTGGTCGACCTGACCCTGACAGGCCACGACGGTCGCCGGATGAGCGCGCGTATCGCGGACTGAAGGGGCCTCAACGGTTGTGACGGCGGCGCACGGGTTCTAGGAACATCTGGCCCGCCATACCGAGAGACCCATGCCCGACCTGACCGACAAACAGACCTTCTCCGACGAGGACGCGCTGGAATTCCACAGCACGCCGACGCCAGGCAAGATCTCCATGGCGCCGACCAAGCCCATGGCCACCCAGCGCGACCTGTCGCTGGCCTATTCGCCGGGCGTGGCCATTCCCGTTCTGGCCATCGCCGAGGATCCGGACAAGGCCTACGACTATACGTCCAAGGGCAACCTGGTCGCCGTCATCTCGAACGGCACGGCGATCCTGGGCCTGGGTGACCTGGGCCATATGGCGTCCAAGCCGGTGATGGAGGGCAAGTCCGTCCTGTTCAAACGCTTCGCCGATGTCGACAGCTTCGACGTCGAGGTGAAGACCACCGACCCGGACGAGTTCGTCACCGTGGTCAAGAACATCGGCGACACCTGGGGCGGCATCAATCTGGAGGACATCAAGTCCCCGGAATGTTTCGAGATCGAGGCCCAGCTTCAGGACCTGCTGGACATCCCGGTCTTCCATGACGACCAGCACGGCACGGCCATCATCTCGACCGCCGGCCTGATCAATGCCTGCCATGTCGCGGGCAAGAAGCTGGACGAGGTCAAGGTCGTGCTGTCGGGCGCCGGCGCGGCGGGCCTGTCGTCCATCGCCCTGATGAAGGCGGCGGGCGTTCGGCCTGAGAACACCGTCATCTGCGATCGCCAGGGCGTCATCTACAAGGGTCGCGACAACGTCTCGCAATGGCAGGCCGCCCACGCCACCGACACCCCCCTGCGCACCCTGGCCGAGGCCATGGTCGGCGCCGACGTGGTGCTGGGCCTGTCGGCCAAGGGCGCGATCAGCAAGGAGATGGTCGCCTCCATGGCGCCCAATCCGATCATCTTCGCCATGGCCAATCCGGATCCGGAAATCACGCCCGAAGACGTCAAGTCGGTGCGGTCCGACGCCATCATCGCCACCGGCCGCTCGGACTATGTGAACCAGGTCAACAACGTCCTGGGCTTCCCCTACATCTTCCGCGGCGCGCTGGACGTGCGCGCGCGGCAGGTGAACCACGAGATGAAGGTCGCTTGCGCCCACGCCCTGGCCGCCCTGGCGCGCGAGGACGTGCCGGACGAGGTGGCCGCCGCCTATCGCGGGCGCAAGCTGAAATTCGGCCCCGACTACATCATTCCGACGCCGTTCGACCCGCGCCTGATCTGGTACATCCCGCCCTTCGTCGCCCAGGCGGCGATGGACACCGGCGTGGCCCGCAAGCCGATCCCCGACATGGACGCCTATCGCGCCGCCCTGCGCTCGCGCGTCGATCCGTCCGCCGCCCTGATGCAGAAGATCTCCTCGGCCGTGCGCTCGGGTCCCAAGCAACGGGTCGTCTTCGCCGAGGGCGAGGAGACCGCAGTCATCCGCGCCGCCTGGGCCTTCAAACAGGGCGAACTGGGCACCCCCATCCTGGTCGGCCGCGAGGAGCTGATCCGCCAGAACGCCGCCGAGGCCGGCCTGAATTTCGACGAGCTGGACATCGAGGTGATGAACGCCCGCGTGTCGGAACGGAATGCCGAATATACGGACTGGCTGTACCAGCGCCTGCAACGCCGGGGCTATCTGCGCCGCGACGTGCAGCGGATGATCAATCAGGACCGCAACTATTTCGGCGCCGCCATGGTCGCGCGCGGCGAGGCCGACTGCATGGTCACCGGCGTCACCCGCAATTTCAACATGGCCCTGAAAGAGGTCCGCCGCGTCCTGGATGTGCAGGACCGGATGATCGGCCTGTCAATCGTGCTGGCCAAGGGTCGGACCCTGTTCGTGGCCGACACCTCGATCCACGAACTGCCCAATGCCGCCGAACTGGCCGAGATCGCCATCAAGGCCGCCGCCACGGTCAAGAAGCTGGGCCGCAAGCCGCGCGTGGCCTTCCTGTCCTATTCCACCTTCGGCGACCCGCCGGGCGACCGGGGCGAAAAGGTGCGCGAGGCCATCCGCATCCTGGACACCATGGATCTGGACTTCGAATACGAGGGCGAGATGCCGCCCGAACTGGCCCTGAACCCCGAGGCGCGCAGCAACTATCCGTTCATGCGCCTGAGCGGCGACGCCAATGTGCTGGTCATGCCGGCGATCCATTCGGCCGCCATCTCGACCCGGCTGATCCAGTCGCTGGGCGGCGGCACGGTGATCGGCCCGCTGCTGGTCGGGCTGGAGAAGTCGGTGCAGATCGTCCCGCTGGGCGCCTCGGTCAGCGAGATCATCACCGCCGCCACCTTCGCCGCCTATGCCGAGGGCGCCCCAGTCGAGGAGTGACCGGCCCTCGAAAGCCCTCCCCTCGAGGGGGAGGGTTGGGTGGGGTGAACGCACTGCGTTTTCAGAACTGACCCCGGAGGCGGCGTCCCGTCGGGTCATGCCTTCCGCGCCGTCGCCTGACGCTTCGGCGGCTTCACCCCATCCCCGACCCTTCCCCCTCGAGGGGAAGGGAGACGATCTCGCCCGCCTACTCTTGGACGTTCCGCTCCTGCAAAGCCGTCTGCTTGGCCGCGACGATGAAGGCCAAGACGATGGCGAATATCCCGATCACGGTCGAATACAGGAAGAAGACCACATAGCCCGCCCCCAGCGCCGCCGGGGTGACGCCGCTGGTGGCCGCCCCCTCGACCAGGGATCCGGCCGGCAGGCGTGTGAACAACCCCGTCAGCGGCGCGAAGATTCCACCGGGTTCAGCCGCCCGCGCCGAGGCCTCGACGATCCGGCCGGACTGCGACGCGATCAGCTTGCCGGGGAAGGCGTACAGCGAACTGAACAGGGCGTACTGGGTGGCGGTGAAGCCGATGCTGGTCAGGCTGGACATATAGGCGATCAGCGCCGTGCCCGCATAACCGGTGGCGACGTTGTCCACGCCGATGGCGATGACCAGCGCGCCCACGTCCGGCCCCTGTGTCGCCAGCCAGGCGAACACCAGGTTCGACAGCGGGCTCATGAAGGCGCCGATGACCATAGTCCGGATCAGGCCCAGCCGCGCCACCGACCAGCCGCCGATGAAGACGCCCAGCGTGGTCATGATGACCCCGAACACCTTTCGAACCTCGGCCAACTCGGTCTTGGTGAACCCCAGATCCAGGTAGAAGGGGTTCATGATGTTCAGCACGAAATCGGCCAGGCGATAGACGCAGATCAGCGCCAGGATCAGCGTCGCCACCCCAGCGAACCGGCGATAGAAGTCGGCCATCGGCTGACCGAACGATCCGGCCAGATAGGCGCCCGGCCGCGTCTGCACCCTGGGGATCGGCCAGCAGGCCAGCACCAGCAGCAACAGACCGCCCAGCGTCGCCGCCACCTGGATATAGGTTCCCTCGGGCTTGGCCGACCAGGCGGCTGTCAGCGCCTCGCCCCCCTCGGCCGACTGGCCCAGCAGGCCCAGCGTGGACACCAGCAGGTCCGCCTTGCCCGTCAGGCCCGAACCGATGATCAGCGCGGCGACCGCGATGATCAGCAGGCGGACGATCCACTCGACGATCTCGAACGCCGGACGCGACGGCACGTCGCCGACGGGGATCGGCCGGATCGAATGGACCTTCTCGCGCGGGGCGAACAGCACCCCCGCCACGCCGACCGCCATCAGGGCGGCCATGACCGCATAGGACAGGTTCCAGTTATAGAGGTCGGCCAGAACCAGCGGCACGGCCCCGGCCACCAGCATGGCGACGCGATAGCCCCACTGATAGGCGGCGGCCATGGCCCCGTGGCGGGTGTCGTCCGCCGCCTCGATCCGCCAGGCGTCGATGACGATGTCCTGGGTCGCGCCGAAGAAGCCGACAATGACCGCGAACAGGGCGATGGAGCCCAGCGCCGTGGCCGGATTCAGCCCCGCGATCGACCACAGGCCCAGAATGACCACGGCCTGGGTCACCAGCATCCATGACCGGCGATGCCCCAGCAGCGGCGTCAGGAACGGCACCGCCGTCCGGTCGATCAGCGGAGCCCAGACGAATTTCAGCGAATAGCTGAGCGTGGCCAGGGCGAAGAAGCCGATCACCTCCAGCGACAGACCGCTTTCGCGCAGCCAGGCCGACAGGGTGTCGAAGATCAGCAGATTGGGCAGGCCCGCCGAAAAGCCGAGCAGCAGCATGACGAAGACGCGCCGCTCGAAGAAGACGGCCAGCCCCCCCAGACCACGCGCGGGAGCGGGGGTCGGCGTCGTCTGCTCGGTCATGCGGCTCTCCGGCGTCGCCGCCGGACAGGCGGGCGTGTGATCAGCCGACCTTGGCGCGGATGTCGCGCTTCGTCCAGCGGGTCAGGGCGGCGCGCAGCACCTCAAGCTCCAGCGGCTTGGCCAGATGATCGTCCATGCCCGCCTCGATGCAGGTCTTGCGATCCTCGGCGAAGGCGTTGGCGGTCAGGGCCACGATCGGCGTATCGTCTCCGCGGTCCCGGATGGCGCGCGCCGTCGACGGTCCGTCCATGCCCGGCATCCGCATGTCCATGAAGACGATATCGTAGCGGGCGCGTTTCAGCGCCTCCAGCGCCTCCTCGCCGCTGGCGGCCGTCTCGACCACGCAGCCCTCGCGCCGCAGCAGCGACTTGGCCAGCAGGGCGCCGACCGGATTATCCTCGACCAGCAGCGCACGCACGCCCGCAAAGGCGCCGGTGGTGACCCGGTCGTCGTCGCCCGGCAGGCGCGGCGCGCCCGCCCCGTCGTCCAGCCGTCGCCCGGCCGCCGCCAGAACCCGCTCGGCCAGCGAGGCCCGGCGCAGCGGCTTGATCAGATAGCCGTGGAAACCGGAGGACCGGTACCGGTCGATCAGGTCGCGTTCGGACGGCTTCAACAGCACGATCGCCTTGCCGTCGGCCGGGCGCGCGGCCAGGCCACGCCCGGCGGCGACGGCGACCGCATGATCGATCAGGGTGATCTGGGCCTGGACCGCGCTCTCGCCCCCACAGGCCGCAACCTGCTGTTCGGCGGCGCCACGCACGAAGGCGTCGGGCGACTGCACCGCCACGGTCAGCCCGTCCAGCGGACGGCCCCGCTGGGGCGAGCCGACGATGCGGGGGAAGGCCGCCTCGAACCGGAAACGAGAGCCAGGGCCGTCGGGCCGGTCGCTCATGGTGACCTTGCCGTCCATGGCCTCGGCCAGCCGCCGCACCACGGCCAGGCCCAGGCCGGCGCCGTCGAAACGGGCCGCGTCCGACGGGTCGGCGTGACCGAATTCTTCAAAGATGCGCTCGCGCGCCTCGACCGGAACACCCGGTCCGGTGTCATCGACGATGAAGGCCAGCTTGGGTCGCGCGGCGGTGCCGCCGGCGCGCTCTACCGCAATGCAGACGCCGCCCGTGGCGGTGAATTTCACGGCGTTGCCGGCCAGGTTGAACAGCACCTGACGCAGCCGGCCCTCGTCGGCCAGCACGTCCGGCGCGTCCTCGGCCACGGTCCAGACGATCTCCAGCCCCTTGTCGTGGGCCTTGGGGCTGAGCAGTTCGGCGACGCCGCGCACCAGGCCCTCGACATCGACCGGGGCGCTGTCGAACTCCAGCTTGCCGGCACCCAGCCGGGCGTAGTCCAGCAGGTCATTGACCAGGCCCAGCAGATGCTCGGCCGACTGTTTGGCGGAATCCAGATAGGCGCGCTGCGCCCCGTCCATGCGGGTGCGGGCCAGCAGGCCCAGCATGCCGATGACGCCGTTCAGCGGCGTCCGCATCTCGTGGCTCATCAGCCGCAGGAATTGCTGGGCGGGGGCGTCGTTGGAATCCGGCGGCGGCGTGGAATCGACCAGAATCCCGGGCAGCGTTCCCGAGATCGTGTCTGGACTGGTGTTCCGTCGTACCGCCGCTTGCGCCATGGCCGCCCTCCGAAGCGGCACCCTGCGACAGGAACGGTTAAGGGCCGATCAAGAGCGGTTCAGAAAATTGCCGGCGCGTGACTCGCCGTCTGCCGGTCAAAGTCTCCCTGAGCGTCCACCGTGCTGCGGCGATAGATCAGCGCCTCGGCGATATGCCGCCGCAGCACGCCGTCCGAGCCGTCCAGATCGGCGATGGTTCGCGCCAATCGCAGGGTGCGGGTCCAACCGCGCGCGGTCAGACCGCCCGCCTCGCCCGCCCGGGTCAGCAGCGCCATGCCGGCCGCGTCCGGCGCTGCGATCCGGTCCAGCGTATCGCCCGTCGCGCGGGCGTTGATCGACTGGTCCGCCGACAGGCCCAGCGCCGCGATCCGGTCTGCCTGGGCGGCGCGGGCGAGGGCCACGCGGGCGGCCGCCTCGGCCGGAACCTCGACCGTCAGGTCGATGCGGTCGAACAACGGGCCCGAGATGCGGTTCTGATAGTCCCGCTGACAACGCGGGGCCTTGCCGCAGGCGCCCCGCCCGGCCCCGCCCAGGCCGCAGCGGCACGGGTTCATCGCCGCCACCAGCTGGAACCGGGCCGGATACCGGATGTGAGCGTTCGCCCGCGCCACCACGATCTCGCCGGTCTCCAGCGGCTGCCTCAGACTGTCCAGCGCCTGGGGGGCGTATTCTGGCAGTTCGTCCAGGAACAGCACGCCATTGTGGGCCAACGACGCCTCGCCCGGCTTGGCCCGGTGCCCGCCGCCGGTCAGGGCCGCCATGCTGGCCGAATGGTGCGGGGCGCGGAACGGCCGCTCGCGGGTCAGGGCGCCCCGCTCGATCAGTCCCGCCACCGACCAGACCATCGAGGTCTCCAGCAGTTCCTGCGGCGTCAGCGGCGGCAACAGGCCCGGCAGACGCTGGGCCATCATCGACTTGCCAGAGCCGGGTGGGCCGATGAACAGCAGATTGTGGCCACCCGCGGCGGCGATCTCCAGCGCACGCTTGGCGCTTTCCTGCCCCTTGACCTCGCGCAGGTCGGGACCGCCTTCGCCCATGCGGATCGGCCCCGGCTCGGGCGGGCGCAGCACCTGCGTGCCCTTGAAATGGTTGATCAGTCCGATCAGAGAGCGCGGCGCCAGCAGCCGCACATCCCCGGCCCAGGCCGCCTCTGGCCCGTTCGTCTCGGGGCAGATCAGGCCCAGCCCCATACCCGCCGCCGCCACCGCGGCCGGCAGCGTCCCGCCGACCCGCGCGATCTGGCCGTCCAGACCCAGTTCGCCCACCGCCGCCCAGCCATCCAGCGCGTCCGGCGCGATCACCCCCATCGAGGCCAGCAGGGCCAGGGCGATGGGCAGATCGAAATGACTGCCCTCCTTGGGCAGGTCGGCGGGGGCCAGATTGGCGATCACCTTCTTGGGCGGCAGGGCCAAGCCGATGCCGGCGAAGGCGCCACGCACCCGTTCCCGGCTTTCGGCCACCGCCTTGTCCGGCAGGCCGACAATGGCGAAGGCGCCGGCGGGGCTGCCGACCTGCTGCACCTCCACGTCCACGCGCCGCGCCTCGACCCCGTCGAATGCGACCGTCACCACTCGCGCTACCATGCGCCCCTCCCGCAGAACGAGAGGAACAAATCACGAACTCACAACCATGGCAAGTCGCCGTTATCTGACGGCCAGATCCCGCTCGGGCGCGATGGTCTGGACCACCTGGCCCTCGGCGTTCAGGAATTCGATGGCGCCGTAACCTTCGTCCGTGACCGTCAGCCGCAACCGGGGCCGATCCTGCGAGTCCTGCAGGGCGATGGCCGGCTGGCCATCGGCGGCGACGCTGATCCTGACGCGGGTCGAGGTCGGCACGCCCGGCGCCAGCTTGCCGTCCAGGCCCGGATGGCGCAGCAGCGGCGGCGCCTGATTGATCGAGAAGCTGACCGCGCCGTCGGGCATCACCCGCCAGCCGATAGCGTCCATCGCCGGATGGTCCAGCGCCAGAACGGCCGCGCCGCCCTCGATGTCGGCGACGCCGAAACCACCGCGCTCGCTGCCGTTCTCGTCATACAGGACCAGGCCGCTGACATCGAATACGCGCCGGTACTGGATTCCGTCGATGATCGGCGGCGCGGTGGGCGCGGCCAGACTGAGACGGATGGTCCCGTTCTCATCGACGATGTCGATGCGCCGCGCCGTGATCCGGTCGTGGTCCGGCGCGGCGACCCGCGTTTCCGGCTCGCGGGTGATGATCGACCGCTCCAGGGCGGCGATGGCCGGCAGGCGCGGATCGGGCGCGCCCGCATCCTGGGCGAGCGAGGTCGCCGGGATAGCGGCAAGCAAGGCGGCGAGGGCGAACGGGCGAGCGGTCATGGAAACCTCCGGCGACTGAAGCGTCAGCGTTCGTCGTTTCAGATTCGCAAGCGTCGGTCGAGGCCGGACGGACGTCGCTACCGGCCCGCAACGAAAAGCAGGATGGTGGCCAGCAAGACGGCGCCGACCAGCACGGCGCCCACCCCGTGGACCGCCCGAAACCGCCGGGGCAGGCTGGTTCCGGGGAATCCGCCGGTCAGGGCCATCGCCAGGGCCAACCCCCGGCCCGTCCCCCGGACGCCCGGCGTCGCGGTTTCGAGATCGTCTGCATCCCCGGACGCGAACTCGCCGGTCCGCGCCCGCGCCAACAGATCGCGCGCCTGAACGGCCTGGTCCGCCCGTCCCATCAGTCGCAGGCCAAGCGCGCGCTGCATCAGGGGATCGATCGTCGTCTGGAACCGCTCGGTCACATCGACCTCGACCCCATGCGAGGCCAGGAAGGCCGCCGCCAGATCGGCCTCTAGACATCGGTGAAACGGGCGATCTCGACCAGACTCATGACGCGACGCTAGCACGGCCAGCCCAATTGAAAACGGCGGGGTCCGCATGAACCCCGCCGTCATCATTCTTCGTACGGATTGCCGGCCTTACAGGTCCAGCAGGGCGCGCGCCGGATCTTCCAGCAGTTCCTTGATGCGGACCAGGAAGGTCACGGCTTCCTTGCCGTCGACGATGCGGTGGTCGTAGCTGAGGGCCAGGTACATCATCGGGCGGATCTTGACCTCGCCGTTGATGGCCATCGGGCGCTGCACGATGTTGTGCATGCCCAGGATGCCCGACTGCGGCGCGTTCAGGATCGGCGTCGACATCAGCGAGCCATAGGTGCCGCCGTTGGTGATGGTGAAGGTGCCGCCCTGCATCTGATCCATGGTCAGGGCGCCGTCACGGGCGGCCTTGCCCAGGGCGCCGATGCCCTTCTCGATGCCGGCGAGGCTCAGGGTGTCGGCGTCGCGCAGCACCGGAACCACCAGGCCCTTGTCGGTGCCGACGGCGATGCCGATGTCGTAGTGGTTCTTGTAGATGATGTCCGTGCCGTCGATCTCGGCGTTGACCGCCGGGATTTCGTGCAGGGCCTGAACCACCGCCTTGGTGAAGAAGGACATGAAGCCCAGCTTCACGCCGTGGCGCTTCTCGAACACTTCCTTGTATTGCGCGCGCAGGGCCATGACGTTGGTCATGTCCACCTCGTTGAAGGTGGTCAGCTGGGCGGCCGTGTTCTGGGATTCCTTCAGGCGACGGGCGATGGTCTGACGCAGGCGCGTCATCTTCACCCGTTCCTCACGCGGCTGGTCGGCGCGCGGAGTGGCCGGAGCGGCGGCGGCCGGGGTGGGAGCGGCGCCGATGGCGTTCATGGCGTCAGCCTTGGTGATATTGCCCTTGGGGCCGGTGGCGGCGATCGAGGCCGGGTTCAGATTGTTCTCGGCCACCACGCGCTGGACGGCGGGCGACAGATGGGCCGAGCCGGACGCCTGGCCAGAGACTTGGGCCGAGCCGGCGTTGGCCGGGGCGACGGCGACCGGGGCCGAGGCTGCGGCGCCCGAAGCGGCGATCGAACCGATCACCTGGCCCGGCGTCACGGTCGCGCCGGTGTCGGCGGCGATGGTCAGCACGCCGGCGGCCGGGGCCGAGACTTCCACGGCGACCTTGTCGGTCTCGATCTCGACCAGCAGCTCGTCCTTGGCGACCGTATCGCCCGACTTCTTCAGCCAGGTTCCGACCGAGCCCTCGGCGACGCTTTCGCCCATCACCGGAACCTTGACCTCGACGGCCGAGGCGGCGGCGGGTGCGGCCTTCGGCGGGGCTTCGGCCTTAGCAGGAGCGGCCTTGGCGGCAGTCGGGGCGGCCGGTGCGGCGGCAGCGGCGACGCCTTCGGTGATCGAACCCAGGACGGCGCCCGGGGTCACGGTGTCGCCCTCGCCGAATTTGATGTCGGCCAGGACGCCGTCGGCCGGGGCCACGACTTCCAGCGAGACCTTGTCGGTCTCCAGCTCGACCAGCATTTCGTCCTTCTTGACCGCATCACCGACCTTCTTGGTCCATTTGGCGATGGAGGCCTCGGAAACGGATTCGCCGAGGGCGGGGGTCAGGATGTCGGCCATGGGATGGGTCCAGCGTCTTTTCGTCTGTCAGCGTATCGTAGCGGTGAAGGCGGCCGTCAGGCCAGCGCCTCGGCGAGGAAGGTTTCGAGCTCTTTCAGGTGGCGGCTCATCAAGCCGGCGGCGGTCGCCGCCGAGGCGGGACGGCCGACGTAGCGGGCGCGCTTGGCCTTGATGTTCATCTTTTCCAGCGTCAGTTCGATCCACGGATCGACGAAGGTCCAGCCGCCCATGTTCTTGGGCTCTTCCTGACACCAGATCAGATCGGCGTTGGGGAAGCGGGCCAGCTCGGTCGAGATCGACTTGATCGGCCACGGATAGAACTGCTCCAGGCGCAGGATGTAGATGTCGTTCACCCCCGCCTTCTCGCGCGCGTCCAGCAGGTCGTAATAGACCTTACCCGAGCAGACGATGACCTTGCGGATGTCCTTGTCCGCCTTCAGCGAGACGCCGGCGATTTCGGGACGCGTCTGGGCGTCGTCGCGCAGGACCCGGTGGAACGAACTGCCTTCGCCCATGTCGGCCAGGGTCGACACCGCCTTCTTGTGACGCAGCAGCGACTTGGGCGTCATCAGGATCAGCGGCTTGCGGAACGGCCGGTGCATCTGGCGACGCAGGATGTGGAAATAGTTGGCCGGGGTGGTGCAGTTGGCGACCTGCATATTGTCTTCGGCGCACTGCTGCAGGAAACGCTCGAGGCGGGCGGACGAGTGTTCCGGACCCTGGCCCTCATAGCCGTGGGGCAGCAGCATGGTCAGGCCGCTCATCCGCAGCCACTTGCGTTCGCCCGAGCTGATGAACTGGTCGATCACCACCTGGGCGCCGTTCACGAAATCACCGAACTGGCCTTCCCACATGACCAGGGTGTTCGGATCGGCCAGCGAATAGCCGTACTCGAAGCCCAGCACCGCCTCTTCCGACAGGGCGGAATCGATGACCTCGAACTGGGCCTGACCCTCGCGCAGGTTGTTGAGCGGGATGTACCGCTCCTCGGTGGTCTGGTCGATGATGCCCGAGTGGCGCTGGCTGAAGGTGCCGCGCACCGAATCCTGGCCCGACAGGCGCAGGTTGAAGCCTTCGTCCACCAGACTGGCGAAGGCCAGGCTCTCGGCCGTGGCCCAGTCCAGGTTCTGGCCCGACTGTATGGCTTCGCGGCGGGCGTCGATGACGCGCTTCAGCGTCTTGTGCACGTCGACGCTGTTGGGAAGCGTGGTCAGGCGCGTGCCCAGATCGGTCAGTTTGGCGACCGGCACGGCGGTGTCGCCGCGCAGTTCTTCCTTGGGCAGGCTGAGACCCTGCCACTGGCCGTCCAGCCAGTCGGCCTTGTCGGCCTTGAAGCTCTTGCCGGCCTCGAACTGTTCGTCGAGGAAGGTCTCGAAACGGGTGAGCTCGGCGTCGACCTCGGCCTGGCTGATCACGCCTTCTTCCACCAGACGCTTCGAATAGATCTCGCGCGTCGAGGGCTGGGCGCGGATCTTCGAATACATCAGCGGCTGGGTGAAGGTCGGATCGTCGCCTTCGTTGTGGCCGAAGCGGCGGTAGCAGAACATGTCCACCACCACGTCCTTGTGGAATTTCTGCCGGTATTCGGTGGCCACCTTCGCGGCGAAGACGACCGCTTCGGGATCGTCGCCGTTGACGTGGAAGATCGGCGCCTGGACCATCAGCGCCACGTCCGACGGATAGGGCGAGGAGCGCGAGTTGCGCGGGCTGGTGGTGAAGCCGATCTGGTTGTTGATGACGAAATGCAGGGTGCCGCCCGTGCGGTAGCCCTTCAGTCCCATCAACGCGAAGCATTCGGCCACCACGCCCTGGCCGGCGAAGGCGGCGTCGCCGTGGATCAGCAGCGGCGCGACCTTGGAGCGGTCCAGCGCCCACTGGGCCTCGGGCTTGCCCGCGTTGGCGTCGCGGATGTCGAACGCCTGTTTGGCGCGCGCCTTGCCCAGCACGACCGGGTTGACGATCTCCAGGTGCGACGGGTTGGCGGTCAGCGACAGGTGGACGGTGTTGCCGTCGAACTCCCGGTCCGACGAGGCGCCCATGTGGTATTTGACGTCGCCCGAACCTTCGATGTCCGACGGGACGGTCGAGCCGCCCTGGAACTCGTGGAAGATGGCCTTATAGGGCTTGCCCATGACCGCCGCGAGGACGTTCAGACGCCCCCGGTGGGCCATGCCGAAGACGATTTCGTCGACACCCAGGTTGCCGCCGCGCTTGATCACCTGCTCCAGCGCCGGGACCATGGCCTCGCCGCCGTCCAGGCCGAAGCGCTTGGTGCCGGGGAAGCGCTTGTGCAGGAAGCGCTCGAAGCCCTCGGCCTCGATCAGCTTGTTCAGGATGGCCAGCTTGCCTTCCTTGGTGAAGGCGTTCTGCTCGAACTTGTCGGCGCCTTCGAACCGGGCCTGCAGCCAGGCCTTCTCTTCCGGTTCGGCGATATGCATGAACTGGATGCCGATATTGCCGCAATAGGTGCGCTTCAGCAGCGTCAGCACCTCGCGGATGCTGCCCGTCTGCAGGCCCAGCACGCCGTCCAGGAAGATCGGGCGGTCCAGGTCGGCCTCGCCGAAGCCATAGAATTCCGGCGTCAGCTCGGGGTTGTTGACCGGCTGTTCGATGCCCAGCGGATCCAGCGTCGCCTGCAGGTGGCCGCGCACGCGATAGGCGCGGATCAGCATCAGGGCGCGGATCGAGTCGTGGGCGGCGGCGCGCACGTCCTCGGCCGACAGGGCGCCTGCGCCTTCGACCGGCGCCGTCGGACGCGGGCCGGGCTTGCCGGCGGCGGCCTTGGGATCGGGTTTGGGCGCGGGCCAGCGGCCGTCGAAGACGGCGGTAGCCTCGGTCGGTTCGGTGGCGGTTCCGCGCCCCCAGCCGCCCGCGCCGGCGGCGGCCTTCACCACATCGGCGTTGTCGCGCAACTGGTCGAAGAAGCTGCGCCACTCGGCGCTCACCGAGGTGGGGTCAGCGGCCCATTTGGCGTGAAGCTCCTCAATGAAGGCGGCGTTCGCGCCATAGAGGAAGGAGGTCTCGGCAAAGACCTGGTTCAGCCGGCCGGCATCGTCCGCCATGGTTCTCGTCACAGTCCCTTTGGCCGCGCGCGCACCTCTGCGCGGAGAGCGGCGCGGTTCATATAGGCCGTGTTTCCTTACCGGTCATGACCGAACAGGGGCGAATGCGGAAGAATTTGCTCGAATCGGCAAAGAAAAGGCGCCCCCGGCCAAACCAGGGGCGCCTCCAAACGTCGCAGCACGCCAAATTCGCCCACATCAAGCGCTCAAGCGGCGGGCGACCCTGTCGCGAGCAAAGCGGCGCTCAAGCAGCGAGCCGCCGCGCGGCGAGCGATAGCGCCCGCGCGCAGCGCGCGCTGGAGGGCTCTTAGCCCTTCAGCACTTCGACCAGCGTCTTGCCCAGGCGCGCCGGGGACGGCGACACGCGGATGCCCGCCGCCTCCATGGCCGCGATCTTGGATTCCGCGTCGCCCTTGCCGCCCGAGACGATGGCGCCGGCATGGCCCATGGTGCGGCCGGCGGGAGCCGTACGGCCCGCGATGAAGCCGGCCATCGGCTTCTTGCGGCCCTTCTTCGCCTCGTCGATCAGGAACTGGGCGGCGTCTTCCTCGGCGCCGCCGCCGATTTCACCGATCATGATGATCGAGGTGGTTTCCGGGTCGGCCAGGAACAGCTCCAGCACGTCGATGAACTCAGTGCCCTTGACCGGGTCGCCGCCGATGCCGACGGCCGTGGTCTGGCCCAGGCCCTCGTTCGTGGTCTGGAACACGGCCTCATAGGTCAGGGTGCCCGAACGCGAGACGATGCCGACATTGCCCTTGGAGAAAATGCTGCCCGGCATGATGCCGATCTTGCACTCATTCGGGGTCAGGATGCCGGGGCAGTTCGGGCCCAGCAGGCGCGATTTGGAGCCTTCCAGCCGGCGCTTGACCTTGACCATGTCCATCACCGGAATGCCTTCGGTGATGCAGGTGATGAAGGGGATCTCGGCGTCGATCGCCTCGATGATCGCGGCGGCCGCGCCCGACGGCGGGACATAGATGACCGAGGCGTCGGCGCCGGTGGCGTCACGGGCTTCGGCGACCGAGGCGTAGATCGGCAAGGTCTCGCCGTGCGAGCCGGTCCAGTTGGTCCCGCCCTTGGTCGGGTGCACGCCCGCGACCATCTGGGTGCCGTGATAGGCCAGCGCCTGTTCGGTGTGGAAACCGCCCGTCTTGCCGGTCAGGCCCTGGACGATGATCTTGGTGTTCTTGTCGACGAGAATGGACATGGGTCTATTCGCTCTTGGCGTTAGGGAGAGAAGCTAGGCCTGCGAGTAATTCTTCGAGACCAGAATGGTAGCTCTCGCGGAAGTCCGCGTACTTGATATCGGCCAGCAACGATGGTCGTGGGCAATCTTCGATCAGTGCAGGGAGAATGCGGGTAGTCTGGCCTGACAACATCCGAGCCAGCGTTGATCCCCACTCACGTTTTACCCATTCCGATTTCGACGAAGCGTCGGAGAGGAATAGGACAAGCGCATCAGCGGACTCAGTCGCTTCGGCAATCTTTGCCGTAATCGACTCTCCGACTTGGATCTCAAATTCATCGATCCAAACGCTGTGCCCAGCGTTGGCAAGGTCGTTGCGTACCTGACGGACGAAGGGCTTGTCCTCCGATGAGTGACACAAGAAGACGCGCCGCCTCTCAGCGGGCGCGCGCGCTGCAGCCTCCCGGCGATGAACCTCGTCCGCGATATAGTATTGCTCCAACAGATAGCTGTTGAGCTCAGTGGGATCTGTTTCTTCGCCGCGCCTCGCGAAGGCACTCTGAAACGCCAAATTCGAAATCTCACTATGGCGCTGGATCAGATCCTTCATCGTTGCCGGTCGCAGGAACTGACGAGGGATGGAGTAATGTCCTCGGCAATAGAGGTAGAAGCCGAAGGTGACGATCTCACAATCAACACCTACTAGGTCATCCTCCCCATCATCGTCGTCAAATGGCTCAAGCCGGCGCCAAATGACACCTGCCTTTTCCATCCAACGCCGTTCTGACTTAATTAGATCGGCCCTAAGAATGAAATCATCATCGTCGTTTTCGCATATCCGCCCTGCGAACGGCCCGTGTGTGACGATTAGCGCCTGCGTCTGCAGCACCTCGTCGGGCAGCTCAGCCGAATCTTCTATCTCAGGGCCAGCGAACACAGCTTAGCCGACCGCCGCGACGATCTTCTGGGCGGCGTCGTCGAGATCATCGGCCGAGGTGATGGCCAGGCCGCTCTCGTTCAGGATCTTCTTGCCCAGTTCGACATTGGTGCCTTCCAGGCGGACGACCAGCGGCACCTTCAGGCCCACTTCCTTCACGGCCGCGACCACGCCCTCGGCGATGACGTCGCACTTCATGATGCCGCCGAAGATGTTGACCAGGATGCCCTGGACGTTCGGGTCGGCGGTGATGATCTTGAAGGCCGCCGCGACCTTCTCCTTGCCGGCGCCGCCGCCGACGTCGCAGAAGTTGGCCGGCTCCTTGCCGTACAGCTTGATGATGTCCATCGTCGCCATGGCCAGGCCGGCGCCGTTGACCATGCAGCCGATGTTGCCGTCCAGGGCGACATAGGCCAGGTCCCATTCCGAGGCCTCGATCTCCTTGGCGTCTTCCTCGGTCTCGTCGCGCAGGGCCTTGATGTCCTCGTGGCGGAACAGGGCGTTGCCGTCGAAGCTGACCTTGGCGTCCAGCACGCGCAGATGGCCGTCCTTCATGACGATCAGCGGGTTTACTTCCAGCATGGCCATGTCGGTTTCGACGAAGGCCTTGTACAGGATCGGGAACAGGCTCTTGCCGTCCTCGGCCGCCGCGCCGGTCAGGCCATAGGCGGCGTTGATGGTGGCGACGTCGGCCTCGGTCACGCCCGTGGCCGGGTCGATGACGACGGTCTGGATCTTTTCGGGCGTGTCATGGGCGACGGCCTCGATGTCCATGCCGCCTTCGGTCGAGACGACGAAAGACACCCGGCCATGCTCGCGATCCACCAGCAGCGAGCAATACAGCTCGCGCTCGATGTCGGCGCCGTCCTCGATGTACAGGCGATTCACCTGCTTGCCGGCGTCGGTCGTCTGGGCGGTGACGAGCGTATTGCCCAGCATTTCCTTCGCGTTCTTGACCACGTCCTCGATCGAGAAGGCCAGGCGGACGCCGCCCTTGGCGTCAGCCGGCAGTTCCTTGAACTTGCCCTTGCCGCGTCCGCCGGCGTGGATCTGCGATTTCACCACATACAGCGGGCCGGGCAGCTGGCGGGCGGCGGCCTCGGCCTCGTCCGCGCTGGTGATGGCGACGCCGGCCGCGACCGGCGCGCCAAAGCCCTTGAGAACCTGCTTGGCCTGATACTCGTGGATGTTCATGTCGCGCCCGCGCCTGGGAAAGGGTGGAAAAGGTCGGGGCGCTTATAGGCCCCGCCTCTTCGCAGGCGCAACAGTCTGAGCTTATCGAGCCGAAAAGCTGAGGTTCGTCAGTCCACCCAGTCCCGCTTCAGCGTGCGTGACGCCCCGATCAGCAGCACCGACGCCATCAGATAGAAGCCCATGCCGGTGTAGATGGCCCAGCGCAGGCTCTCCTCGCCGAAGCGCGGCGCCAGCAGATCGCTCATCCAGCCGAAATAGTAGAAGCCGACGGCCAGCCCCAGCAGATTGTTGATCAGCAGGAACAGGGCCGAGGCGGTCGAACGCATCGGCGCCGGGGCGATATGCTGCACCGCAGCCGTGATCGGACCCAGCCAGGCCAGGTTCAGGCCCGTCGGGATCAGGAAGATCAGGAAGGCCAGCGTCAGCTGCTGCGCATGGCTGCCGCCGCCCGGCAGCACCAGGCCGATCAGCCACGGCGAGTTCATCGCCAGGATGAAGCACGGCGCCGAAATCAGGAAGGCGACGGCCGGGGTCAGCGGATAGGCGCCCTTGCCGCGCTTGCCCAGCTTGTCGGCGATCGCGCCGCCCAGCCAGATGCCCAGCAGGCCGCCGATCAGGGCGATGCCCGAATAGTACCAACTGACCTGTTTCAGGGTCAGGTCGAAGCTGCGCATGAAGAACAGCGGCAGCCAACCCGCGACGCCATAACCACACACCGACGACGAGGCCGCGCCCAGCGCCAGCAGCCAGAAGCTCTTTTTCCGCAGAACCACCGACGCCGTGACCCGGGCGATCATCAGCGAGACGCCGATCACCGCCGACAGCCCGCCGGCGAAAGCGATCACCAGCGGATTGCCCAGGTCCAGACCGGCGAAGTGGATCAGGGCCGCCAGGATCAGCAGCCCGCCGCCCAGGCCCAGCATGATCAGGGCCGCCGTTCGGCCCAGACCCTTGTCCAGCGCGGCCACGGCCGGTTCGGCCGAAAGCGCCTTGGGCGCATCGGTGGCGCCCCGCTGGGGATCGCGCACCGTCAGGCGCAGCAGCGGCGCGACCAGCACGCCGGCCAGGCCCACTACGATAAAGGCGGTTCGCCAGCCGTACTCGGCCGCCAGCAGGCCGCCCACCAGCGTTCCCGCCGCCGTGCCCAGCGGAATGCCGAAGGCGAATCCGGCCATGGCGCGCGCCCGCTGATGCGGCGGGAAATAGTCCGCGATCAGAGAATAGGCCGGCGCCACGCCGCCCGCCTCGCCCACGCCCACGCCCATGCGGAACAGGAACAACTGGCCGAACGAGCCGGCGACGCCGCACAAGGCGGTGAATCCCGACCAGATCGTCAGGGCGCCGGTCATGATCCACACCCGGCTGAACCGATCCGCCAGCCAGGCCAGCGGAATGGCCAGCGTCGAATAGACCGAGGCGAAGGCGATCCCGCCCAACAGCCCGAACTGGCTGTCCGACAGGCCGAACTCCGCCTTCAGCGGCGCCGCCAGGATGCCGATGATCTGCCGATCCAGGAAGTTCAGCATATAGATCAGGATCAGCACTGCCAGGACGTAGAAGCTGTAGCCCCCGCCCGGCTTCGGCGCGTCCTGCGGCGCGATCACGTTCGCCTCCACCTGGCTCATCGACGTCCCTCTGGTCTTGTTGGTTGCGGCGACGCTAGCGGCTGCCGGCCGCCACGCCAAAGAAAAAGGGCGACGGTCGAAACCGCCGCCCTTGCTCAGTATCGGATAGCCGGACGATCAGTATTTCGCCGTCAGCTTGACCATCCAGGTGCGCGGCGCGCCATAGTAGGCCGTGCGGATGTTGCCGATCGACGAGAACTCCTGGGCGTCGGTCTTGTAGACCTCGTCCGACAGGTTCTGGCCGTACAGACCGATCGTGTAGCGATCCGACGCGTCCGACCAGACGACGCGAGCGTCGTAGAGCCAGTAGTCGTCCTGATACATGCCCGGCAGTTTCTCAGCCGTGCCGGTCGGGCGCGCGGGCGTAACGGTTGCATCAGTGTAGATCAGGGTGTTGTCGACCGCGAGCGCCGCCTCCGAACGGAACTTGGCCGAGCCGCCGAACGTGAGGGAAGCTCCACCGTTCAACATATACTCGTACTGGCCCCCAAGACGCAGGGTCCAGCGTGGAGAGAACGCCGGGTCCTGGAAAGCGCGGCTGCCACTGAAGTTGAAGAACCGAACATCGTCGAATTCCTTGTAGTCGGCGTTCAGGAAGCCCAGCTGCGCGTCCAGGGTCAGACCGCGCATCGGCGCGAGGACGCCTTCAAACTCGAAGCCAAAGATATCCAGAGAGCCGGCGTTGATCACCGACAGGACCGGCGTCGGCACACCGCCGCCGGGAGGCGTATCGATGCCCGAGACGCGCGCCTGAAAGTCGTCGTACTTCGTCATGAAGGCGGCGAAGTTCAGACGCATACGGTTGTCCCAGTACTGGGTCTTGGCGCCGACTTCGAAAGTGTCGGCCGTTTCGGGTTGGTATTCCGTCGCCTCTGTCGGGCCGTTGGCGCGGCCGTTGAACCCACCCGACTTGAAGCCCTGCGAATAGCGCGCATAGACCATAGCGTCTTCCGACAGCTGATAGTCGGCCGACAGCATGATCGAGGTGTCTTCGTATTCGCCGGTCGGGGGCGCGAAGGCGTAGCTGGTGTTCAGGATCGGCACGCCGCCAAACAGGAAGCTGCTCACCACCGAGGTCAGGCGAGCGTAGTCCTTTTCTTCCTTGGTGTAGCGCACCCCGGCCGACAGGCGCAGGGCGTCCGTCACCGAATAGCTCAGGTTGGCATAGGCGGCCTTCGATGTCGTCTCCAGCGCGTCGTCGATATAGCGGATGAAGGTGGCGTTGCCGTATGCCGGTCCCAGCAGCGCGTCGTTGTAGCTTTCCTGATGCGAAGAGACATCTTCTTTCAGCCAGTACAGGCCACCGACCGCGGTCAGGCGATCGGTCGAATAGGTCAACTGCAGTTCCTGGCTGGTCTGCTTCTGATCCACGGCAACCAGAGCGTCGGCGATCTCCAGTTCGGTGGCGTCGAAGTCGATGTAGTCGTCGGTGTTCAGTTCACGGTAACTGGTGATCGACTTCAGCGTCAGGGCGTCGGACAGGTCCCACGTCATGCGCAGGGCCGAGCCCCAGGTCTCCAGTCGGGTCTCGTTCGGCAGGCCCGGTGTGGTGCGGGTCTTGAAATCATATTCGGGTGTCGGCGTCGCCACCGGATAGGCCACGCCGTAGCCGAGGTAGCTCAGACTGTTGGTCGCCTGACCGACCGTCAGACCGGCGTCATCCTTCGAATAGTCAGCGTTCAGATCGACCCGAATATTGGCGGCCGGATCCCAGGCCAGGCTGGCGCGGACGGCGTTCGAATTCTTGTCGTTATACTCAGCACCGGTGACAGGGTCGGTGACATAGCCGCCGCGTTCCGAATGCAGGGCCGACAGACCCAGCGCCAGGGTGTCGCTGATCGGGCCCGACACAGCAGCCTGGACGTCGATCAGGTCATAGTCGCCATAGGCGACCGAACCGCGCGCGCGGAAATCCTGGCCCGGCCGACGGGAAACCAGCTTGAGGGCGCCGCCGATGGTGTTCTTTCCGTACAGGGTGCCTTGCGGGCCGCGCAAAACCTCGACGCGCTCCAGATCGAGAAGATCGAACTGGGTGCCGCGGATGCGGCTGTAGTAGACGTCATCCACATAGACGCCGACGGCCGGGTCAAAGGTCTGCAGGGCGTCGGGCTGACCCACGCCGCGAATGTAGATGTTGGTCGAGTTCGAGGAACCGCGACCCTGCACGATGTTCAGATTCGGAACCGCGCCCTGCAGATCCGTCACCTGCTGGGCGCCCGCGCGCTCCAGCGTCTCGCCGCTGAATGCGGTCAGGGCCAGCGGCGTCTTCTGGGCCGACTCTTCAGTGCGACGCGCAGTGACGATGATGTCTTCAACGGCCGACGCGGTCTGGCCCGGCGCGGCGTCCTGGGCGATGGCGGTGGCCGAGAGCGCACCCCATGCGGCGCCCGCCAGCAAGGCGGTCTTCACGAGTCTGTTCATTGGAGTTCCAATCCTGTTTCCAGCCTGATGACGCTTTTATTCAGCGTTCAATGATTTTCTTGGACCGTGCCTCAGCGGATAGCGTCCTGTCAAACGGCGACGCTTACGCCGGGGAATGAAAACGGTTACGCTGTGGCGCCTTTGCACAGGTCGTCAGCGGACGCCGTTGCGCGAACCGGCTTCGGACGACTAGCTTCCCCCCATGACGCCGCCCGACCTGCCCGCCACGCCCGCCGCCCGACGCGGTCGCCCGCCCAAGGCGCGCACCGCCACAAGCGTGGACACGCGCGAGGCCATACTGGACGCGGCCGAGGACCTGTTTTCGAAACACGGCTTCTATGGCGTCACCATCCGCGAGGTGGCGCGCGAGGCGGGTGTGGATACGGCCCTGATCCACTATTATTTCACCGCCAAGCGCGGCCTGTTCGACGCCGTCTTCCTGCGCCGGGCCGAGGTCTGGAACAATGAGCGGGTGGCCGCCATCAACCGCTACGCCGAGGCCGCGGGACCGGGCGGCATGACGCTGGAAGGGCTGTTCGAGGCCTTCTTGCGCCCGCCGTTCGAATGGTCGCTGAAAGGCGGTCCGGGGTGGAAGCATTACGCCGCCCTGGTGGCCCAGACCAACGCCAACCCCGCCTTTGGCGGCGAGACCATGGCCCGCTATTTCGACCCGGCGATCCACCGCCTGATCGAACTGATCAAACAGGTCATGCCCCAGGCGGCCGAGGTCGACATCTATTGGGCCTATCACAATCTGTCAGGGGCCCTGACCCTGACGCTGGGCGAGACCGGGCGTCTGGATCGGCTGTCGGGCGGCCTGTGCCGCTCGGGCGATCTGGAAAGCGCCTGCGCCTATATGATCCGCTTCGCCGCCGCCGGTTTCCGCGCGGTCTGCGAGACATCGACCGTGAAAGTCGATCACCGATAATCTTTTTGCAGTGCGGCGCGTTCTATGCTGCCCTGCCGCACAAGGCGGGGGTCGCCGACAGGATTTCATGCTCTACGCACTGCACGAGCTCGCCTACCACAGCGCGACGCCTTTCCGTTTCGGGGCCGAATGGGCCCGTCAGTTCTGGACCTCGCCCTTCAATCCGGCGGCCGACACGGCCATCGGCCGCACGGCCTACGCCTCGGCCGAGCTGTTCGAGAGCCTGACCCGTCGCTACGGCAAGCCGGCCTGGGGCCTTGAGGTCGTCACCGTGAACGACCGCCCGTTGCGCACCACCGAAACAGTCGTCTGGTCCTCGCCCTGGTGCCGCCTGCTGCGGTTCGAGCGCGACCGCGCCGACCTGAAGGCGCTGAAAAAGCCGCTGGACGCCCCGGCGGTGCTGATCGTCGCGCCGCTGTCGGGCCACTACGCCACCCTGCTGCGCGGCACGGTCGAGGGCTTCCTTCAGGACCACGACGTCTATGTCACGGACTGGATCAACGCCCGCAACGTGCCGATGCTGGAGGGGCGGTTCGACTTCCACGACTATATCGACCACGTCCGCACCATGCTGGCGCGGATCGGCGGCCGGCCGCACGTCGTCGGCGTCTGTCAGCCGGGCCCGCCCGTGCTGGCCGCCTGCGCCCTGATGGCCGAGGAGAACCACCCCAACCGCCCGGCCAGCATGACCTATATGGGTTCGCCCATTGACGCGCGCCTGTCGCCTACGATCACCAACCAGCTGGCCGAGGCCAAACCCTTCACCTGGTTCAAGTCGAACATGATCCACACCGTGCCTCTGCCCTATCCGGGCGCGGGGCGGCGGGTCTATCCGGGCTTCGTGCAGCTCTACAGCTTCATGTCGATGAACGAGGAACGCCACGTCGACGCCCACCATCGCTATTTCCAAGACCTGGTCGCGGGCGACGGCGACGGGGTCGAGAAGCACGAGCAATTCTACGACGAATATCTGTCGGTCCTGGATCTGACCGAGGAATTCTACCTTCAGACCATCGACATCGTCTTCCAGCAGCACCTGCTGGCGCGCGGCCTGTTGCAGCATCGCGGCAAGCCGGTGGACCTGACCGCCGTCACCGACATCGGCCTGATGACCGTCGAGGGCGAGAAGGACGACATCTCCGGCGTCGGCCAGACCCAGGCCGCCCATGGCCTGTGCCCCAACATTCCCGACGCCCGCCGCGTGCTGTACGTCCAGCCTGAGGTCGGCCACTATGGCGTCTTCAACGGCCGCCGCTTCCGCGACGACATCTATCCGCGCGTCCGCGACTTCATCGCGGCCAATGAGGCCATCTGTGCAGTACCGGAACGGACAGCGGCTGCCGCTTGACGGCGGCTCTACGCTTCGCCTCTCGGTCAATCCGCGCGCCCGGCGCCTGTCGGTCCGCATCGACGCCCGGGCGGGCGAGGCCGTGGCCGTGGCCCCGACCGAGCGCAAGCTGGCCGAGGTCGTCGCCTTCGCCCGCAGCCGCGCCGGCTGGATCACCGAACGCCTGGCCGCCCGGCCCGAAGGAACGCCGCTGGCGCCCGGCGCCGTGGTTCCGTTTCAGGGCGGATCCGTGCGACTGGTCGCCACCGGCGGCGCGGGCGCGGCTCGCCTGTCGCGGGACGCCGACGGTCCCGTCATCCTGTCCGGCGGCGAGGGCGAAGCGTTCGCCCGCCGGGTTGAGAACCTGTTCCGCCGCGCCGCGCGCGAGGCGCTGACCGCCCGCACCGATCATCATCTGAAAACCCTGGGCCTGAAGCCGGCGCGCGTGTCCATCGTCGACACTCGCTCGCGCTGGGGGTCGTGCAGCCCGCACAACCGCTCGATCCGCTACTCGTGGCGGGTCGTCCTGGCCCCGCCCACCGTGCTGGACTATCTGGCCGCGCATGAGGTGGCGCATCTGGTCCACGCGGACCACAGCCCGGCCTACTGGTCCGTGGTCCAGCGGCTGGTCGGCGACCACCGGCCATTCCGCAAATGGCTGCGCGATCATGGCGCGTCGCTGCACGCCGTCGGACGCTGATCTCAGGCTGCGGGCGCGCCGGTGATCTCTGAACAATCACCGCCCATCACCTGATTGAACGACTGGCCGCGATAGCCCAGTTCGCGTCCGCCTTCCTTGGCGATCAGATAGGTGATGCGGACGTTCGCACCCGTCGTCACCTCGACGGCCCAGGCGTCGACCGGGCCTTCGGGGGTCGCAACCGTTTCGCTGCCAGTGACACGCAGATCGAAGGCGCCGACACCCTTGTCGTACTGATAATAGGGCAGCTGGAAGGTCGCTCCCTCCGCCAGCGGCAGGCCGGCGAACATGACGCCGAATAGATTGCCTTCCCACACCGGCGTCGGCAACGCCACATCGACCGCCTGTTCGGCGCCGTCATCGATCCGGCGACCGAACACCCGGCCGTCCTCGTACCGCAGCGAGACGTGAACGGCGCCGCCGCGCGTGTTCTCGAAGGTGATCGGCTGCAGCGTGTCGTCTCCGGCGGCCGGCGCGGCCATGGGGCTTTTCTTGCAGGTCGCGGCTGATTAGCGTCCCTTGGCGGCCGGCGCCATGACCGGCGTCCCTCCCGAAGCGAAGTCCCCATGCGCGCAGTCCTGTCCAAGGCCCCCGGCGGCCCGGAAACCCTGGTCGTCGAAGACATCCTGGATCCCACGCCGATGAAGGGCCAGGTGGTGATCGAGGTGAAGGCCGTGGGCGTCAACTTCCCCGACACCCTGATCATCGAGGACAAATACCAGTTCAAACCCCAGCGCCCCTTCGCGCCGGGCGCCGAGGTGGCCGGGGTGGTCGAGGCGGTGGGCGAGGGGGTCAAGGGCCTGCACAAGGGCGACCGCGTCATCGCCGTGCCCGGCTGGGGCGGCCTGGTCGAGCGGTTGGCCGTGCCCGCGACCTCGGTCATCAGGATGCCTGACGGCATGACCTTCGAGGAAGGCGCCGCCTTCGTCATGACCTACGGCACCAGCTACTACGCGCTGAAGGATCGGGCGAAACTGCAGCCGGGCGAGACCCTGCTGGTGCTGGGCGCCGCGGGCGGGGTCGGCGTCGCGGCGGTCGAACTGGGCAAGGCGATGGGGGCCAAGGTGGTCGCCGCCGCCTCGACCAACGACAAGGTCGAGTTCGCGCTGGAGGCCGGGGCCGATAACGGCCTGATCTATCCCTCCGGCGCCATGGACAAGGCGGCGCAAAAGGAGCTGTCGGGCGAGTTCAAGCTGGCGGCGGGCCGCGACGGGGCCGACGTGGTCTATGACGCGGTCGGCGGCGACTACGCCGAGCCGGCCCTGCGCGCCATGGACTGGAACGGCCGCTATCTGGTGGTCGGCTTCCCGGCCGGGATTCCGGCCCTGCCGCTGAACCTGACGCTGCTGAAGTCGGTGTCGGTGGTCGGTGTCTTCTGGGGCGCCCACGTCGCGCGCGAGCCCGAGGCGCACGCCGCCAACATGGCCGACCTGATGCGCTTCTACGCCGAAGGCAAGATCAGGCCGCGCGTCAGCCGCACCTTCCCCCTGGTCCGCGCCGCCGAGGCGATCCAGGCCCTGGGCGACCGCAGCGCCCTGGGCAAGATCGTGGTGACGGTGGGCGAATGACGGTCGAAGTCCGTCTGTCGTCTGATCTCGATGTCGTCGCCCTGCGCGACGCCTTCGCCGCGCGGGGGCGTCTGCATATCCCGAATGTCCTGACGCCCGACGCGGCCGAGGCCGTGGCCGCGACGCTGGAGGCCGAGACGGCGTGGAAGATGACCTGCGCGGCGGGCGGCTTCTTCGAACTGCCGCTGAACGGCCGGGTCGCGGCCGATCCGGACAAGCAGAGCTGGATCGACGAGGCGCGCGTCGATCCGAACACCCCGCGCATGCAGTATATGTTCGACACCCGGCGGCTGGGTCAGGACTGGGGCGACGAGCCCTGCACGCCCGATGCGGCGGACGCGGTGCTGACCTTCCTGAACACGCCCGCTTTTCTGGGTTTCGCACGGGCGGTGACCGGCGACGCGCGGATCGATTTCGCCGACGCCCAGGCCTCGCGCTATCGGCCCGGCCATCTGTTGACGGCGCACAATGACCTGTCGGCGGGCAAGAACCGGCTCTATGCCTATGTGCTGAACCTGACCCGGGACTGGCGGGCGGACTGGGGCGGTCTGCTGATGTTTCAGGGCGACGACGGCCACGTCGAGCACGGCTGGACCCCCGCCTTCAACGCCCTGAACCTGTTCACCGTGCCGACCCGGCATGCGGTCAGCCAGGTCGCCGCCCACGCGCCACGGGACCGGCTGTCCATCGTCGGCTGGCTGCGCTCGAACAGTCCCGTGGGGCCGCAGCTTCCGCCCGCTTAGCGGCTGCGCAGTCGCCGTGATCTTCCTTCCCCTCGAGGGGGAAGGGTCGGGGATGGGGTGAACGCATAGGCCTGTCTAGTGGCCTGCGGGAGGCGCGGCCCACCGCGTCCGCCACCTCCCGCGCCTGCGCCTCGAACGTTGGCGAGATCACCCCACCCAACCCTCCCCCTCGAGGGGAGGGCTTTATGAGTCTTGGTTTAGCGTCTGCGCAGTCGCTCCAGCGCCTCGGCCGCCCGCTGACGGTGTTTCGGCTTGATGCTGGAGCCGACGGCGGCCAGCAGGGCGGCGATCACCGCCGCGTCGTCGGTGAAGCCGATGCCGACCAGGATGTCGGGAATGGCGTCGATAGGCAGGACGAAATAGGCCAGCGCCCCCAGCATGATCCCCTTGGCCGCCGTCGGCGTCTCCGGGTCGCGGGCGGCGAAGAAGGCAGCCAGCGCCTCGCCCGCGAACGGCACGCGCGAGGCGACCGCCGTGATCTTGGGCCAGAAGCCCCGCGCCACGCGCATCTCGTTGACCCGCTGCACCTGCGGTTGCAGGGCGCGAGAGGGATCCAGCGCCGCTTCGGGCGAGGCGGATCCAGAGGGTTTGGCTTTGGCGGTCATGGCCGCTAAATCCCCGTCACTTCTTTCGGTTCAGACAAACATAGGAACGAACGCCATGAAACTCGACGGTTCGATCGCGGCGGTGGTGACGGGCGGGGCTTCGGGCCTGGGCGAGGGCACGGCGCGCGCGCTGGCGGCCAAGGGCGTCAAGGTCGCCCTGTTCGACCTCAACGAGGAGCGCGGCGAAGAGATCGCCAGGGAGATCGGCGGCGTCTTCTGCAAGGTGGACGTGACCTCGGACGAGGATGTGGCCGCCGGCTTCGCCAAGGCCCGCGCCGCCCATGGCCAGGAGCGGCTGACCGTCAACTGCGCCGGCATCGCCACGGGCCAGAAGACCGTGAGCCGCAAGCGCGACACCGGCGAAATCCGCGCCCACGACATGGCCAGCTTCGAGCGCACCGTGCGCATCAACCTGTTCGGCACCTTCCGCGTCCTGTCGCAGTCGGCGCTGGGCATGGTCCAGGCCGAGCCGATGGCCGACGGCGAGCGCGGCCTGATCGTCAACACCGCCTCGGTCGCGGCCCAGGACGGCCAGATCGGTCAGGCGGCCTATTCGGCGTCCAAGGGCGGAGTCTACGCCATGACCCTGCCGGTCGCGCGTGATCTGGCCCAGGACGGGGTGCGGGTGAACACCATCCTGCCCGGCATCATGTGGACGCCCATGATGGCCGGCATGGACCAGAAGATCCAGGACGCCCTGGCCGCCGCCATCCCCTTCCCCAGCCGCCTGGGCACGCCCGCCGACTACGCCGCCCTGGCCGTCCACCTGGCCGAGAACGTCTATATCAACGGCGAATGCATCCGCCTGGACGGGGCTATTCGTCTCGCCCCTCGCTAAGCGAGGGGCGCTAAGGGCGCTACGCTCGCCGCGCGGCGGCTCGCTGCTTGAGCGCATCTTGGGGCGCTACGCTCGCGACGCGGTCGCTCGCTGCTTGAACGCTTCTTTAGCGCCATGGCGGCTCGCGGCCGCTCCATGCCTGACCGCGGAATCGGGCCTCAAGTAGCGCAAAGCGCGATAGGCCCAAAAAAGACACTTGCGGGGCGGCGGAACCATCCGCTATACGCCCCCTCCTCGACACGGGGCGGCGGCAAGTCGCTCCACGGAGTGCGGGCGTAGCTCAGGGGTAGAGCATCACCTTGCCAAGGTGAGGGTCGGGCGTTCGAATCGCCTCGCCCGCTCCAGTCGAAGCGCAGAAAACGGGGTCCGGCCGCAAGGTCGGGCCCCGTTTCGCTTTCCGCCTCCGCCGCATCTTCGTCGCACGCGATTGCCCATGCCCAGGCGCCAACCCAGGCTGTCCTCGTCGTCGACATGGCGACGCTGTCACAGAGGTGTGGAGGATGAGAAACGCACGGTGGAACGGGCTGCTGGCGGCTGCGGCGGCGGGCCTTCTGGCGATCGCGCCGCTGTCCGCGGCTTCGGCCCAGTCTGCCCAGAATGTCGTCCGCCCCGGCCTGGGCGAAGACCCCGGTCCGCCAGATGTGACACCCTTCGCCCTGCCAGAGGGCGTGCGGGTCATGGGTGTTATCCGGGGGGCCGACGAATACAGGGGCGAGTGCGAAAACGCCTCGACGGACTCCAGCGGCACGGGCGCCTACGTCCGCATCTGTGTCCCGATCGAGAACCTGAGCGGGACGCCGGTTCAGATCGAATTCCCGGCAGGCCTCATCGTTGTCGCGACGTCCGAAGGACGGGCGCAGAACGGTCTGCTGATCGAGCGGACCCTGGTCACTGTCCCCCCGACGCCGCAGGGCGGCGCCGGATGTCGTCGCCCGGAAGACGATCGGCGGTCGCGCCTGCGGCAAGACCAGAAGCCCGACCCCTGCGCCTATGTCGTGCCGCTGTACCTCTACTGCCTCAATGAGGAACGCGATCCGTCGAACCCCTACATCACCTACGCCTTCGCCGGGGTGACGCGGGACGACGGTCTGCAGGAGCTTTTGCGCCTGCTGGAAGGCAGGGCGGTCAAGAGTTCCGAGGATGTCGCCACGGTGCAGAACGCCCTCTACAGCATCACCGAGGGGCGCGGCCTGACCCGCGAAGATCGGCCGGCCATCGCACGCCTGCCAAAAACCTGAGGGCCGCCCGGCGACCTATTGCAGGCCCAGCGCCTGCTTCACCTCGCGCCAGTCGACGATCTTGTAATTCTGCTGGCCGGGGTGGGGCGTGTCGCTGTCGTCGTGGAAGGCGATGGCCCCTTGCGGCCACGGGCCGATGGGGCCGCTCCAGGCGTCCAGGCCGTCGGTGTGGGTGACGCCGTCGATGTCGGCGCCGCTGGTCGCTTTGCCGTCCACGATGGCGAAGCGGCCGACATAGTCATAGGTCGTCGCCGCGCCCTGGCCGACGATGCGCCACACCGGATAGGTGCTGTCGCCCTGGCTGGAGACGATCAGGTATTTGTCCGCTCCGTCGCGCATGATGCTCATGCCCTCGGTGTCGTCGGTCAGGCGGACGCCGTCGACGGCATGGACCTGGGTCGGGGTCGGGGCCGCCGCCGGATCGAAATCGAACCGCCAGACGCCGATATCCTCTTCGCCGACATACAGTTGGTCGGCGGCGTCATCGACGACGCAGCCCTCGGTCTGGGATCCCAGCTTCAGGCGACGCTCGACCACGCCGACCGGACCGTCCGGGCCGACGGTGACGCGGATCTGGTGGATGTCGCCGTTCTTGTTGTTCGGCACGGCATAGAAGGCGTCGCCCCGGCGGCCCATACAGAAGCCATAGGGCTCGCCCATGTCGGTGGGAATGAAGCCCCAGCGGCGGACCTCCAGGGTGTCGGGGTCCATCAGCCAGGTCATGACGCCGAACCGGTCCCGCTCGGCGGCGGCGACCAGCACCATCGGCTTGCCGTCCACGACGAAGCCGTCGCGCACATCGACATTGTTCATCGGTCCATCGGGAAAGAACTGGCGCACCGTCCCGTCCAGGGCGTGGACATACAGGCCGTCGGACTTGTCGGTGCCGAACAGGACGGCGCGCGAGGGATCGCGGGGATCGGCCCAGAAGGCGGGATCGTCGGCGTCGACCGTGGGGTCGGTGGTCACCACCGTCTCGACCGCGGCGACCACCGGCCTGGCCGGATCGCCCAGCGCCAGGATTCCTTGCGGAATCTCGACCTCGGCCGTGGCGCAGGCGGCCAGCGACAGCGCGACAAGGGCGGCGCCCGCCATGGATTTCATACGCGTGCGGATCATCGAAGAGCCCCCATCGGCTGTCGCCGGAATAGTGTCTGACCGGCGCGAGACCACGCTGTCCGCTCCAGGTCAACGACGGTTCCTTGATCGATTTCGGACGTCGGGATGACGGATCGTCAGGGTCAGGATCAACCGTCTCGCTTCGGTCGGAAATCCTGCAGATGCTCTTCGTCAAAGCGTCGCGGCGGCGTCGCGCGGCGCGATTAGCACCCCTTTCCCGAGAGCTGCGGACCATCGTCCAGCGGCCGTCGGGGATGACTGAAATGAAACTGGGCCTTCTTCTGGGCGCCGCCGTCGCGCCGCTCGCCTTCGCCATGGCCGCCCACGCGGGCGTGCCCGTCGAGACCGCGCCGACCGCCGCCGTCGAGCCTGCGGGCGACAGCCTGATCGGCCGGGTGGTGGGCGCCAATGGCGCGCCGCTGCCGGGCGCCGAAATCATCGTGCGCGGCACGGGGCGCCGCGCAGTCTCGAACACCCAGGGCGAGTTCAGCCTGCCGGGCGTGTCCGGCGACGTGATGCTGGATGTCCGCTACATCGGCCTGCCAGGCGCCAGCCAGTCGGTCGCCGTCACGCCGGGCGTCCTGACCTCGGTCACTGTCGTGCTGGGGTCCGGCGCGACCACCACGGTCGATGACGTCATCGTCACCGGCGTGATCACCGAGGGCGTCGCCCGCTCACTAAACCAGCAGAAGAACGCCGACGGCACGATCAACGTCCTGTCGGCCGACGCCATCGGCCGCTATCCGGACCCGAACGTCGCCGAATCGCTGCAGCGCGTGGCCGGCATCGCCATCCAGCGCGATCAGGGCGAGGGTCGCTACATCAACGTGCGCGGCGCGCCGTCGGCCTTCACCGCCGTGTCGGTGGACGGCGTGACCGTGCCGGCCGTCGACCCGGGCACGCGCGCGGTGGACCTGGACACCCTGCCGTCGGACATCGTCTCGACGGTCGAGATCTCCAAGACCCTGCTGCCCAGCCAGGACGCCGACTCCATCGCCGGCGCCGTGAACATCACCACCCGCTCGGCCTTTGACGACCGCCGCCTGGCGGTCAGCGGCTACGGGGGCGGCAGCTATAACGACTACGGCGGCGAGGATGTCCGCGCCGGCGGCACGGTGTCGAACGTGTTCGGGCCGAACCAGACCGTAGGCGCCCTGCTGTCTGTCAGCTATTCCCGGACCAACCGCCGCCCCGAGAACATCGAATCGGGCTGGACCAAGATGGAGACCCCGGACGGCGACGAGGTGTTCGCCCTCGAGGAAGCCCTGTTCAAGGATTACGACACCGAGCGGACGCGCCAGGCCGTGACCGGGGCCCTGGAGTTCCGCCCGTCGAATACCCTGCGCGCCTGGGTCCGCGGCTCGTACGCCGAGTTCAAGGACGACGAGTACCGCAACCAACTGCTGCTGACGTTCGATGAGGACTCGCTTCAGAACGGCGCCACCGACCGGTCGGCGACCTTCGAGGACGTGACCGTGGGCCGCCAGCTGCGTCACCGGACCCAGGTCAACGAGATCCTGACCCTGGCCGTCGGCGGCGAGCGGACGTTCGGCAACGGCGCCGTGCTGGACGCCAGCCTGTCGATGGCCGACAGCAGCCAGACCTATCCGAACCGCAACGAACTTCTGTTCCAGACCGAACTGGCCGAGGTCAGCTACGACTTCAGCGGCGATCACTATCAGCCGTTCTATTCGATCTTCGCCACCGGCGAACACCTGGACGCATCAAGCTATACGTTCCGCGAGAACGTCTTCCGCGCGAACACGACCGACCAGGAAGAGGTCGCCTTCCAGGCCAATCTGGAGCTGCCCTCAACCTTCGGCGGCCGCGACGTGACGTGGAAGTTCGGCGGTAAATACCGCACCCGCGACGTGACGGCGGACGAAGAGCGCCTGCGCGGTCGCGGCGGCGCCAACGCCCCGGCCGAATCCTTCGCCGACCTGCTGACGGACGAGGAGTCGAGGAACTACGACTATCTGCTGGGCTACAAGTTCAACAACGGCATGGTCGACGACTACTTCAGCCGCTTCCGCGCCACCTCGGGCCGCCGCATGCCTGACTCGGTGGTCGCGGATTACGAGGCCCAGGAAGACG